>ERZ802822.2214-NODE-2214-length-10961-cov-6.158398_pt1 | contig 10961 bp, 7 predicted proteins | sample MGYA00345649_ERZ802822 | MGnify/ENA primary metagenome ERZ802822 (study PRJEB30503, sample SAMEA104212359) | marine metagenome | biome: Westerlies Biome; feature: [SRF] surface water layer (ENVO:00010504) within the epipelagic zone...; material: water... | reverse complement strand
CCCTCAGACTAATACAGATCCCTCTATCAACTTTAATTTTAAAAAAATTAAATAGTGGATTTATTTGCTCATCTCTTTTTTTTGTAGAGGGAACTCTTCCGAATTTTAATTGAAGCGCCATATCGGAGCCGATTGAATATATACCTGTCCTTAAAAGTGAAGTTTCGACTAACTTTCCTTTACCTGTTCTATCTCTTTCATAAAGTGCTGCCAAAATCCCACTTACTGTAGAGATTGCGGTAATGTGATCGCCCGATGCTGTTCTTATCGGAAGTGGTTCTTCTCCTTTTCTTTGGGTCAAGTGAGCCATTCCAGACCTTGACCAATAGGCAGCAATATCAAAACCAGGTTTATTTTTATCGTCTCCATCAAGCCCATATCCCGTCAAAGAACAATAAACCAACTTTGGATTGATCTTTGAGAGACTTTCATAGTCAAGTTGAGCACTTTCTAGTGATTGTGGTCTTACATTTGTAAGAAAGACATCAGCATTTTTAATCATTTCACTAACAAGTTTTGCACCTTTTTCATCACTTGTATTAATTGAAACACCTTTTTTTCCTCTATTATCTAGTGTGAATATTGGGTTACCTTCAATGGGTACATTTGACCTCATTCCTTCGAAAAATCTTCTCATTGGGCAACCGTTTAAAGGTTCAACTTTTGTTACATCTGCACCCCAATCTCTTAACATTGCACCAGCTGCAGGCGCGGCAACATAGGTTGCCATTTCAATAACTTTAAGACCTTCAAGCATCATTTTCCCCATTAGAAATTATTTATGATAATAAATTTTGATTATTACTTTTATGGTATAGCATTATCGCATGAACAACATTAATGACAATAAATTAATTCCAGCTTCAACAGTTTTAATAATTCGTAATTGTACATCTGGTATAGAGGTTTTTATGGTAGTGCGCCATCATCAGATTGACTTTGCTTCAGGTGCATTAGTTTTTCCTGGAGGTAAAGTTGATGATAGTGATTATGATGAAAAATTAGTTAATTATGTATCTAAAAATAATGATGATAAAAAAATTCTACCCTTCAAAATTGCTGCTATTAGAGAAAGCTTTGAGGAGGCCAATGTTTTATTTGCTAATGATAAAAAAGAAAAGAAAAATATTAATTCTAAAAGATTACTAGAGTTTAATATTTGGCGGGAAAAGTTTAACAATAAAAATGCATCAATGTTTAAGTTTGCTAAAGATGAGAATATTACTTTTTCAACAGATGATTTAATCCCTTTTGCTCATTGGGTAACGCCAGAAATGATGCCCAAAAGATTTGATACTAGATTTTATATTGCTAAAGCCCCTGATGGTCATGAAGGGTTACATGATGGAACTGAGTCAGTTGACTCTATATGGATAAATCCAAAGGATGCCCTAGATGATTGCTATGAACGAAAAAGAAATATTATTTTTCCTACAAGACTGAATTTAGAAAAACTCTCCAAATCTCAATCTGTTGATGAGGCTATAAATAATGCTAAAAAAGATAATATTATTACTGTAACACCAACAATTGAGAGAGATAAGAGTGGCTCATTTCTTACAATACCAAAAGATGCTGGTTACGGTGAGATAAAAGAACCTCTGAATGAGATCACGACGCCTGGTGCAAGCGTTCTGCCATCAAAAAAACAAAATAATTAATATATAAATTGTTCATTAATTATTCTTTCTTCGAGATTTGTCTTAGGATCAAAGAGCATTTTTAATTCTACATTTTTATTTTCAGAAATCTCAACATACTCAATATCTCTAAATTCGGAATTATCTGCGACAGCGCTAACAGGCCTCTTATTTCTCTCTAGAATTACAATTTTTACTTTTACATTTCTTGGAAGAAGAGCTCCCTTCCACCTTCTTGGTCTGAATGCAGAAATAGGAGTTAGAGCCAATAAATTTGATGTTAGAGGAAGTATTGGTCCGTGAGCAGATAAATTATATGCTGTACTTCCGGCGGGAGTTGATAACAATAGTCCATCGCAAACTAATTCATCTAGTCTTTCCTTACCATCAATAAATATCTTTAACTTTGCTGCTTGATATGTCTCTCTTAAAAGTGAAACTTCATTAATAGCTTGTGCCGTATAGTTCTTTTTTTTACTCTTAACATTCATCGTTAATGGATGAAGTTTAGATGAAATAGATTTCTCAATTCTTTTTAATAAATTTTTTTCATTATAAGTATTCATCAAAAAGCCTATTGAGCCTTTATTCATTCCGTAGATAGGAAGATCTCTCTCAATATTATCATGAAGAGTTTGAAGCATTAGACCGTCTCCACCAAGAGCAACTATAGTATTTGCTTTATTAATAGGGTGGTTTTTGTATAATTTCGTTAGATCCCTTTTTGCTTTTTTTGCATCAGGATTATTACTTGCTACTATATGTATTTTTATATCACTCATAAAATCTCTTTAAGAATATTAAATATTTGCTAAGTTATTTTACTATGAATAATAATATTTATCTACGGGGGTTTTTTGTTTCTTACTATTGACCAAGGGACGACTTCAAGTCGCGCACTATTATTTGATGAAAAAGGTCAAATAATCGATCTTTTCCAAAGAGATTTAAAACAGATTTATCCTGAAGAGGGGTGGGTTGAACACGATCCTTTTGAAATTTTATCATCAACCATCCTATGTTGTGAAACTATTCTTAATAAAAATAAAAATTTAGAAATTAAATCTGTTGGAATTACTAACCAAAGGGAAACAGTTTTAGCTTGGGATAAAACGACTGGAAAACCATTTTATAATGCAATTGTTTGGATGGATAGAAGAACATCCAAATATTGTTCTGATTTAAAAAAAGATGGATTAGAAAAGGAAATAAATAAAAAAACAGGATTACTACTAGACCCATATTTTTCTTCCTCAAAAATATCATGGCTTTTAAAAAATATTAGCGGTTTAAGAGATTTAGCAAAAAACGGTCATGTATGTTTTGGTACTATTGATAGTTGGTTAATATGGAACCTTACAAAGGGTGATACGTTTGCTACTGATTTTACTAATGCATCACGTACAAGCTTATTTAATATTGAAACTCTAAGATGGGATGATGATCTGCTTAATATTTTTGATATTCCTCTAAACTCTCTACCCGAGGTAAGAAATTCAAATGATTATTTCGGTGAAACTAAGTTATTAAGTAAGAATTTAAAAATAACCGGCGTAATTGGAGATCAACAATCATCAGCTTTTGGGCAATCTTGTTATCAGTCAGGAGATATAAAATCCACATATGGAACAGGCTGTTTTGTTCTAGCTAATACTGGTAATCAGATTGTTTACTCTAACAAAAGATTATTAACAACAATTTCTTATAAAATAAATGAAGATATATCCTATGCCTTGGAGGGCTCTATATTTATGGCTGGTGGGATTGTAAATTGGCTTAAGTTAAATTTAGGAATTCTAGATAAGGCATCTGATAGCTCAAAAATTGCCTCTTCTGTTAAGCCTGACTCTAAAGTTGTATTAGTTCCAGCATTCAGTGGTTTAGGTGCTCCACATTGGTCAGCTGAAGCCAGAGGTTCTTTATTTGGTATGACTCAAGACACAGGTGTTAATGAATTAGTTCATGCATCTCTTCAATCAGTTTCACTTCAAACTAATGATTTGATTGGTGCATTTCAAAAGGACTTTTTTGATAATAATCTAAATTTATTGGCTTCTTTAAAAATTGATGGAGGGATGATTCAAAATGATTGGTTTAATCAGAATTTAGCTGATATTTGTAATTACGAAATTCAAAAATCATTTACAAAAGAGTCAACAGCTCTTGGTGCGGCAATGATCGCCGGTCTAGGTGTAGGGTTTTATTCTGGGCTAGATGATTTTAAAGGGTTCTATTCTGATAATGATAAAATAACTCCAAGAATGGATTCAATGGTAAGAGAGAAAATTATTGATAACTGGTCTAAAGCCCTAAAGCTCTCAATTGAGATGGCGAAGTAAAATTAAATAATATATAATTCATATTAGAAATTTATTATAAATATATATAATGTTTTAAATGTTTATTAATGAGGTTAATTTGACAAAAAATATTAAAGAAAATATTTCAGATGAAGAGTGGAATACAAGAGTAGACCTTGCAGCATTATATCGACTTGTTGCTCTGCATGGTTGGGATGATCTTGTTTTTACACATATATCAGCAAGAGTCCCTGGTGAAGAAAATTTCCTTTTAAATCCTTATGGTTTGCTTTTTGAAGAAATAACTGCCTCGGATTTGGTTAAAATTGATCTTGATGGCAATATTGTTTCTGAAACAGAACATTTTGTTAATGCAGCTGGTTTTACAATTCATTCTGCAGTTCATGCCTCAGGCGACCATAATCATGCTGTTATACATACACACTCAAATGATGGTGTTGCTGTTTCAGCTCAGGAGCATGGACTTTTGCCTATATCGCAAACAGCTATGGTTATTAGAAATGAATGTTCTTATCACAATTACGAGGGTATAGCTTTAAATCATGATGAAAGAGAGCGTCTTGTTGATGATTTGGGTGATAAGCATTGTATGATTTTAAGGAATCATGGATTATTAACCACAGGTGCGAACTGCGCAGATGCCTGGTTAAGATTATTTTTTTTAGAGAGGGCATGCACCATTCAAATAAAAGCTCTTGCAGGTGGATCCAAATTAAATATGGTTCCCGATGATGTTATTGAGCTTGTTACAGAACAAGGCCAAATGGCTTCAGAGCAAGGAATAGGCAATCTTGCTTGGCCTGCTTTAATGAGAAAGCTTGACAAGATAGATAATAGTTTTAGAGAATAAATTTTAGGAGATTTTTATGAAATTTGCAGTAGGACAACCAGTCACAAGAATTGAAGATACTCGACTTATTACTGGCGAAGGAAAATTTACTGATGATTTAAAATTACCTAATATGGTTTATGGGGTGTTTTTAAGATCTCCATACGCTCATGCAAATATAACTGGTATTGATTATGACGAAGCTCTTAAAATGCCTGGAGTTGTAGATATATTTACAGGTGATAGATTGCAAAATGAAGGCCTCTCTCATATGTCGGTGATAGATTTTTTACAAAATAAAGATGGAACACCAATGAATGCAAGTAAAAGACCAATTCTAGCAGTTGGTAAGGTTAGGCATGTGGGTGATCCAGTTGTTTTTGTTTTGGCCGAAACAACTAATCAAGCCTTGGATGCATCTGAATTGATAGATGTTTCATACGATGAATTGCCATGCGTAACCGATACTTCAAAAGCTCTTAATTCTGATTCCCCTATTTTATTTGAAGAATTTGGATCAAATTCAGCTGTAGATTGGGAATTAGGCTCTGAAGATGAATGGAAAGCGGTTGAAGAAAAAGCTGACCATATTTCTAAAGTTGATTTAATCAATAATAGAATTGTTGTTAATCCGATTGAACCAAGGTCTGCAATTTCTGATTACAATAAAGATAATAATCATTTTACAGTATATGTAGAGAGCCAAGGATCTCATGCCATGAGAGAGAGACTTGCAGGATCTCTTGGCGTTGAAGAAAAAAATATAAAGGTTGTTACCAACGATGTTGGTGGAGGGTTTGGTTTAAAAATGATGTGCTTTCCAGAATATGTTGCAACAATGTTTGCAAGTAGAGTTCTCCAAAGGCCGGTAAAATGGACATCTACTAGATCTGAGGCTTTCTTGAGCGACTCTCATGGTAGAGACCATGTTACTGAGGCATCCATAGCAATGGACAAAGAAGGAAATTTTTTAGGCGTTAAGGTTGATACAGTTGCTGCTGTGGGCGCTTATTTATCTCAGTATGGAATTTTTATCCCCACACTCGCTGGTGCTGGAATGCATGTAGGTGTTTATAAGATCCCAGTTCTGTATAATAAAGTTAACGTTGTTTATACTAATACAGTTCCAGTAGATGCCTATAGGGGTGCAGGCAGACCAGAAGCTAGTTATGTTATTGAAAGACTTGTCGATAAAGCAGCAGATGATCTTGGTATTGACCCAGTTGAACTAAGAGTTAAGAATTTTGTTCAACCTGATGAGATTGGAAAACATGAAGGGGCTATACTTCCACTTGATAGCTGTGATTTTAAAAAGACCACAGAAATGTCTATGGTTAATTCTTCCTATGATGATTTTTTAAAAAGAAAAGAAGAATCTAAATTAGAGAATAAATTAAGAGGAATAGGTATTTCCTATTATATTGAAAGGACCCAGGGAGAAGGGGCTGAGAATTCAAGGGTTGTTATTTCCGGTGAAGGATCTGTAAAGGTTTTTGCCGGTACTCAGGCAACAGGTCAAGGTCATGAAACAGCTTGGACACAAATTTTAGTTGAAAAACTTGGTGTAAATCCAGAAGATGTTTCTATACATTTTGGCAATAGTGATGATTTACCAGGTGGTGGTGGAACAGGTGGTTCTAAGTCTTTATATATGGCTGCTGGAGCAATAAATGATGCTTCAAATGCAATGTTAAAAAAAGGAATTGAAATTGCAGCGAATGAACTTGAGGCATCAATAGACGAAATTGAGTATACAACTGATGCTGGGCCATTATTTCAAGTTAAAGGAACAAACAGAAATATAGATCTTTACTCAGTAGCTAGACTTGCAGAAAGTCAGTCTAATACTCAGATTCTTGATGGTGAAAGTGCTTATGAACATAAGGATCCTACATTCCCAAATGGCTGCCATATTTGCGAAATATCAATAGATAAAGAAACTGGTAGAATTGAGATAGATAATTACTCAGCTACTGATGATTTTGGTAGAATAATAAATCCACTTTTAGTTGCCGGTCAGGTACATGGAGGAATAGTCCAGGGCCTAGGGCAGGCGATGGGAGAGCAAGCTATTTTTGAAGAAGAGTCTGGGCAATTAATCAATGGTTCTTACATGGATTATCATATGCCTAGAGCAGATGAATTTCCCCATCTCGATTTAGATTTTAATGAAGAAGCCGAATGTACAACCAATATGCTTGGTGCGAAAGGTTGTGGCGAAGCTGGAACTGTTGCTTCAACAACAGCTTATGTAAATGCTGTCTATGATGCGTTATCTGGTTATGACTTTAAAGATCTTGATATGCCTATAACCCCTATGAAAGTATGGAGAATAGTCAATAATCACTAATATAAATAGACGAATATTATTTTTTGTGTAATGTAAATTATTGATTTAAAAAAGAGAATTAATATGGATAAAAAAATAGAGATTCCAGACGCGTATTCTGTTCCTTTGGATAAGATTCACCCTGCTGAGCCAGCTCTTTTTAAAAATAATGTAATGTGGTCTTATTTTGAACGCTTGAGAAAAGAAGATCCTGTTCATTATTGTAAAAGACCTTTTGATATGGGCATGGGTGAGTTTCTTGATGAAGAAATTGGTCCTTATTGGTCAATTACAAAATATAATGATATTATGGATGTTGATACAAATCATAAGGTTTTCTCTTCAGAGCCCGCTATAACACTTTTTGATCCACGTGAAGAATTTACCACACCAATGTTTATTGCTATGGATCCTCCAAAACATGATGTTCAGCGTAAAGCAGTAAACCCAGTTGTTGCGCCAAATAATTTAAAAAATATGGAAGGCCTAATTCGTGAAAGAACCCAAAATGTTCTTGATAGTTTACCTAAAAATGAACCTTTTGATTTTGTAAAAAATGTTTCTATTGAGCTAACAACGCAAATGCTTGCCACTTTATTCGATTTTCCATTTGAGGATAGGTATAAATTAACTAGGTGGTCAGACGTTGCTACAGCTAGACCTGGAGACGGAATTATCGAAAATGATGAGCAAAGATATGGGGAATTATACGAATGCTTAGAGTATTTTACAAAGTTGTGGAACGAAAGAGTTAACTCTGAGCCAAAAACTGATTTAATATCTATGCTGGCTCATAACCCCCTAACAAGAAATATGGAGCCAATGGAGTATCTTGGTAATCTAATTCTTTTAATTGTAGGTGGAAATGATACCACAAGAAATTCAATGACAGGAGGTATAGTAGCTTTAAATGAAAATCCTGATCAGTATGAAAAACTTAGAGATAACCATGATTTAATTTACTCTATGGTTCCTGAAATTATTCGTTGGCAGACACCTCTTGCATATATGAGAAGAACTGCACTAGAGGATGTTGAAATAAGAGGCAAGAAAATCAAAAAAGGCGATAAGGTTGTTATGTGGTATGTTTCAGGAAATCGTGATGAAGAGGTTATAGATAATCCTAATGCATTTATCATTGATAGAGAGCGCCCTAGGAATCATTTATCTTTTGGTTTTGGAATTCATCGTTGTGTTGGTAATCGTTTAGCGGATATGCAACTTGAAATTTTATGGGAAGAAATAATGAAGAGGTTTAAAAATATAAAAGTTATGGGTGAGCCTGAGCGGGTTAACTCTTCTTTTGTAAAAGGTTATTTATCACTTCCAGTTAAAATAATAGAATAAATTATATTTATATATTTTAATTAGAAACTAAGCTAAACCATAGCAATGAACACTCAAATTGAAGAAAGTCGTATTCTTAGAAATGTATTTGGTAGATTTGCTACTGGCGTTTCGGTAGTTTCCTTTTTGGATTGCGATAACCAACCTCTTGGTTTAACAGTTAATTCTTTTACATCTGTTTCCTTAAATCCGCCTATTGCATTATGGTGTGTTGATAAAAAATCCGAGCTATGTGAGAGTTTAATTAATAAAGAAAATTATGTATTTAATTTTTTAGCAGATGATCAAACCGATCTTGCAGTTAAATTAGCGGAAAAAAATAATCATAACTTAAATGATATTAATTGCGATATTCAAGAATACGGTCCTATTATAAAACACTCTTTGGGATGGGTAGCATGCTCAAAACGAGAAGTTATAGAGTCTGGCGATCATTTCATAATATTTGGTAATGTTAAGGCTGTTAGTCCTAATGATAGCAAGAAGAAACCTTTAGTATTTTGGTCGGGCAATTTTCAAAATTTAAAATAAATAATAATATTAATCTATATATTTTAATTCTTTGGTAATTAAAGTTATCTAAAAGAAATTTCGGGAAAACCATTGTCCACAGATTCCCTCAGCCTGTCATAATAAACACCAGCGCCACCAAAGTAAATTAGAACTCTAGAGTTCTTATTTTCAATATTAGCCCCCATCATCCATGAATGAACTTGATCCCCTACATCCATCAAAGTTTGTTTGTGAATCTCTGATACGTGAGCAGACCATTCTTCTTCTGCGTCAATTAATGGCTCACATAAACTGTAGCCCTCATTTTCCATTTTCTTTATGCAATCAGAAATCCATAACGCATTTTGCTCTATCGATGTTGGAAGGTTAGCAAAAGGTGCTTGTGGACCTGTTATTGTAAATAAATTAGGAAAGTCTGAAATGCAAACTCCCATAATAGATTTTGACTCAACCTCCCATTTATCTTTTATTGAAGCTCCACTTTTACCTCGTATATCGAAAGCTTCCAAAGCCCCAGTATATGCCTGAAAACCTGTTGCTAGAATTATAATATCAAAATCAAAACTATTTTGAGTAGTTTGAACTCCATTTTCAGTAATCTCAGAAATTGGCTCCTTATCCTTTATATCAACTAGATGAACATTATCTCGATTAAAGGATTCATAAAATCCATGATCTAAAGGAGGTCTTTTGGCAAATAATGGATATCCTTTTGGAGTTAATAGATCTGCAATTTTAGGGTCATTAACTTTTTCTTTCATTTTTTTAATAACAAAGTCTGCAGCCATTTTATTTGCTTTAGGGTCTGCTAACAAATCATCAAAGGTCTCAAAAACCCAACGAAAACTTCCTTGCCATTTTTCTTCAAAAATTCTTTCACGCTCTTCAGGTGAAGTATCAACTGCATTACGACCAACTGGACTGTCAAATGCCATTCCAAAGACATGATTACGGCACTTTTCAATTATTTTATCATAATTATCTTTAATTTCTTTTTCCCAATCAGGTGTCATTGGTTTTTGCATTGCCGGCAGAACAAAGTTTGGTGTTCTTTGAAATACTGTTACACTTTCTGCGCTTTCTGCCATGATAGGAAGCATTTGAACAGTGGATGCTCCGCAACCAATAATACCAACTCGTTTTCCTTTATAATCTAAGTCCTCTTGAGGCCATCGAGATGAATGAAAACATGGTCCATTAAATTTTTCTCGACCTTTGATATTTGGAATCACAGGTTGAGAAATCATACCCATTGCACTAATAAAATACTTACAGGTATACTCTTTCAAGTCTCTAGTTCTAACCAACCAGACGCCACGATCATTTTGGAATTCTGCACTAATAATCTCAGTATCAAGTTCAATATTTGACCACATATCACACTTGTCAGCAACAAAATGCAGATATCGCTGTGTTTCCTCTCTTCCAGGGTATCTTTGGGACCATGTCCACTCCTGCATAATTTCTTTAGAAAATGATAAACAATAATAATACCCCTCACTATCGGTTGCGGCTCCAGGATACCTATTCCATGCCCATGTACCGCCTATATCATTGGCTCTATCAAAAACCTTTACTGAAATACCTATTTTTTTTAAATGATGAATTAGTGCCAGACCTGCAAACCCAGCACCAACAACAATAGCGTCATCCACCACAATGCCGAGCACCAATAAAAACGCAAAGGTCGACAAGAAGTTGATTGATACGTCGACGGCGGGGAGAAATATGAAGGCGCCGACAAACGAGATCGCAATACCAACGGTCACCCAAAGTGCAACGGTAAATCGTAGCGTGAGAAGTAAGATCAGCATGACCAATATCAAACCCATCCACGCCGCATCAAAGATGAGGGACATGCGCGACTCATAAGCGTCGGCCATATCGGCGAGACTAAATAACTCCACACCGTCGGGTAATTCAGACTGCTTAGTATCGATCCAGTCGTTCACTTGCTTCGACGTCTTCGTTATGAAGAGCCG
>ERZ802822.2213-NODE-2213-length-10963-cov-16.817105_pt1 | contig 10963 bp, 10 predicted proteins | sample MGYA00345649_ERZ802822 | MGnify/ENA primary metagenome ERZ802822 (study PRJEB30503, sample SAMEA104212359) | marine metagenome | biome: Westerlies Biome; feature: [SRF] surface water layer (ENVO:00010504) within the epipelagic zone...; material: water... | reverse complement strand
ACTTAAGTCACTGATTGTAAAGGTATTTTGGTAGCGGAGGAGGGACTTGAACCCCCGACACGCGGATTATGATGAAATGTAATTTAAATAAAACACTTATTTACAAACACTTATATCATAAATTTATTGGCGTGTTAAAAAGTGCGCTAAACTATAACGCGCGGACTACAAGATCACCGTATTCAACACGATAATCATGCCCTTGCTAAATCCAGAACGCAAACATTTTTGAAGGTATTTTCTTAGCAAAACCCAAGCCGCAGCCTTCGGTCAATGATGCATATCTATTCAACTTTTCCACAACCTAAAATATAATTGCCTCGCAAAACGTCTCGCTTCAAGTCCTATGGTGGAAATGAAAAAATAGATATACTGCCGACGATGGTTGAATTTGCTGCTATGGTTTTTTAGCAATAAACTAAGCACTTCAGTTACGCTTAAGCTTCTTAGGCGTTTGTATCCATGCATTGTTGCGTCTCTGAGTTCCAAATTTGGCCAACAGCGCAAGACATGGTTACATCTTCGTCGTGTTTTCCACATCCGCCGGCTGCCGCGAAGGGAGTAGACAGGATAAAAACAAAAAATGACGTTGTGATAATTTTCATGATGTTTCTCCAATTCAATGGAGGAAATGTAAGCCGGAGAATAAACTAAAAAAAGCTACAAGTTGTCGCAACACTCATTTTTCCACAACTCCAATGATTAACTGCGCAACCTTGGGGCCTTGATGCGGCGGTCGGCTCCGAACGGAATGTATCAAGCGCATGGGGACTACCTCACCTACATGGTGGGGCTAGTCGTCCTATGCCTTAAATTCCGTGATCTCACCAAACGGAATGAATTATCAGAGTGCTAAAACATTAATTATTAATATTTCAAACAGAGTAAGATTGTCCGTCTATATCACCTGTCCAACCCCACATAGCGAGAAGAGGCTCGTCAATCGTTGTCATACTGTGAGGTTGGTTAGACCTATGATGTACGAAGGTTTCTGGAAACCTCACCTCAGGAGAACCATCATCTACACTCCAATGGGCTTCTCCAAGCAGAACCAAGTATAACTCCTCAGCTGAATGCCAGTGTTTTGGGTATGCGACATGGTCTAGCTGATTCCGGGGCTATACGTGGGGGTTCTGGAGAGTGCTTGGGGAGTCCTGTGGGAGTCCTGGGAGGCCCCTGGAGGGAGGTCTGGGGAGGCCTCCTGGAGAAGGTCCCGCTGAGGGAGCTGAAGGGAGGCTGAAGGGCTGCGGTGGGCTTAGTATTACAGGCTTATCTTTAGTCACGTTGTGGTATTTTGAAGTCGCTCGAAATATCTAATTACCGCTTTTATGACACCAGCCCCAAGTGTGCTTTTTCTTACGTGTAGTCCTGCATCTCTGAGGTCCATCCGATGCAAAACTGGTCTGATGACTAATCCTTCCTTCTGAAAGACTTCGGCAAGCTGCAGTGGTGCAGACATTACAAAGTTTCCAGTTTTTACAAGTTGCACGCCACTAGCTAGCGAGGTGGTGCGAACGTCGATTAGGGACTCTGTTGAACCCTTTGGAAGGGTGTACTGTTCTATCCTTTGCTCGGTCACAGGATCTATCGTAAAACTCACCCATCTATACCCTAAAAGAGTAGAAGGATTTATCACTTTACTTTTAGCTATAGGGTCGTCTTTACGAAGAACTATACCATGTTCAACCTGCGTTACATGGAGTGTATTTATTGTATCGTCCAATTCTTCGTCCGACAGGATTCCAAGATACACATCAAGCTCCCCCTTTTTAAGCCGCTTACCCATGCTTTGGTGGTTGTCCGTTTTTAACTCTAGCTTCAAAGTAGGATATTGAGTAAGAAGATCGTCAAACAGGCTAGCAACCCAGTTCATATGAAAAACTGGCCCGGCACCAATTACCAAACGTGACATGCCGGCGGTAGCAATAATTGCCAATTCCTCAATGCCGTTCTGATACTCCTGTTCAATGCGTTCCGCTCTCGGCAAGAAGACTTCTCCAGCCTCAGTCAACAACATGCCACGACGATCGCGATAGAACAGTAGAGCGCCCAATTCGACTTCTAAGGCAGCGATACGCTTCGTGACGGAAGATTGAGCAAGATTAATACTCGCAGCCGCAGCAGTAATAGAGCCTCCTCTGGCAACTGCCAAAAATGCTTTCAACCCTCTATCCACAAACATTCCTTTTTCGAAAAGCAAAAGCACTAATAGTCATTTTACTGAATATCTTATCTGTTGCTATAAATAAATCATTAATGAATGAGAAAAGTATATGAAAACAGTTTTTGTTCTCTTTGACTCCTTAAATCGCTTGGCACTTGGCGCATATGGCGGAACATCTGTCGCAACCCCAAATTTTGATCGCTTTGCAAAGATGTCGGTGACTTTTGATAATCACTACGTCGGTTCATTGCCATGCATGCCCGCGCGCCGCGATATGCACACTGGCCGGCTAAACTTTACTCATCGAAACTGGGGCCCTTTAGAGCCATTTGATGAAAGTTTTGCGCGAATTCTAAGCAACAACAGCGTTTATACTCATTTAATATCCGATCACCTGCACTATTTCGAAAACGGCGGTTGGGGTTATGCAAATACTTTCGATAGTTGGGATTTTGTACGTGGTCAGGAATATGACGCTTTAAAAGTAATGGTGCGACCGCCAGTTGAACGTTTTCGTGAGCGCTTTGACGATCGACATTATCCACTAAGCAATTTGCCAATAAAGGGCTCAATAACACGAGGTAATACCGACAAAACGGCGTTTAAACGCCTTCGTGGTGCAATAACTGAAGATAACTTAGTAGAAGAAGATCAATTCCCAACGGCTCAATGTTTCTCAAAAGCTTTTGAATTTCTTGATAATAATCGAGAAGAAGATGACTGGTTTCTGCAGCTTGAATGTTTTGATCCCCACGAGCCATTTGTGGCTCCAGAGCGTTTTAAAACGGCCTACGACGCTGGATACAATGGTAAGATCCTTAATTGGCCACTTTACGAAAAGAACTGTAATTCGCCTGAAGAGATTGCCGCAATACGGGGAAATTACGCAGCTCTTGTTGCCATGTGTGACGAATATTTTGGGCGTTTGATTGATTATTTTGATAAGCACGATTTATGGAAAGATACAGCAATTATTCTGACTACTGATCATGGGTTTCTTCTTTCCGAACATGACTGGTGGGCAAAGAATAGAATGCCGTACTATGAAGAGATCAGTCATATTCCATTGATGGTATGGCACCCCTCCCATGCTAGCCAAGCTGGTGAACGGCGCAGATCTTTAACTCAAACTATAGACCTAATGCCAACGTTTTTAGATTTACATAACTGCAAGTTTCCAGAAACCGTTACTGGACACTCACTTCTGCCAAACCTGGCTCAAGAAGCTTCCACTCGGGAGAGTCAAATATTTGGAATGTTTGGCGGACCGGTCGGCATAACTGACGGCACATACACTTACTATCGCTATCCCGAGGATCTGTCGGGGCAAAACTTGCATCTTTACACTTTAATGCCAGCCCACATGATTGACCTTTTTGACATTGGCGAACTTCAAACAAGTGAATTGGCTGCGCCTTTTGATTTTACAAAGGGTGCACCGATGCTTCGTATGAAACTTGATCCCAAAAATACGCAAGTGGGTCAAGATGGCGATACTTTGGCGGATTGTGAAACAGTTCTATACAATGTCCTAACGGACCCTAAACAAGAAGCTCCGTTAACGGTACCAGAAGTAGAAAAACGCTTTGAAGCCGAAATCGCGCATCACTTTGCGAAGCATGATGCACCACCAGAACTCTTTAAACATTTCGACATAGTGCAACCTGACGTCGCACTAGCAGGTGAATAATACCAATCTTGAGTATAAATCATAGGAGAGGAAACTCATGCAAATAACTAAATCATTGACCAATCCAATGCTCGTAGGTGCCCTGATCGCTACATCAGCCACGATGGCACTCGCGGATTTTCCAGAGCGTAATATCGAAATCTTTCACCCATGGGGACCAGGTAACGCCATGGCCATGAGCCAGGTAGTTGCAAAAGCTATGGGCGAAGAACTTGGCATAGACATGCCTGTAATTTCGCTGCCAGGTGCAGCTGGAACAAAGGCTCAAACGACAGCAATGGGTAAACCCGCCGATGGCTACACGATCTTTGACGGATATGTAGCGCCATTAGTACTACAACCCATATTGGGAAATGCAGACTGGAATTTTAAAGAGTTCAAACCACTTAGTTCAGCTGTGGCGAATGCCTTCGCTATAGCAGGGCAGGTAGATGACTCGCGTTGGTCGAACTTCGAAGAGATGATGGCTTATTGTCAAGCTAACCGGGGAGAACTGCGTTATTCATCAGGATCGCGTAACAACCTTCCGCATATGGTCATAGCAAAAGCGTTAAAGGGATTTGATTGCGTCGCTCAAAACGTACCATACACTCAGGACGGAAATGTCTTCAAAGACCTTGGCTCAAAGGTTCTAGATTTTGCTTTTGTAAACGTTGGAAACTTTCGCTCTAACCCAGATAAAGTTAAAATCTTGATGGTACTTTCAGAGCTTGAAAGCTCAAAGAAAGCATTTCTTGGAGCTCCTACTATCGCAGATCTTGACGTAGATCTTGGATTGTCAAACCTTGGGCCCATGGGTTGGACCTGGTGGATCGTAAATCCAAACACTCCTGATGACGTCACAGAAACTCTACGTAGTGCAATGGAGCGTGCTATGGCACGACAAGATGTAAAAGACGCAGTTGAGGCCATTGGTTTTGTTCCCCTCGAATGGGACCACACCATGTACGAAGAAATAGTAGGAGGTGTAGACGCTCAACTTAACTCGATGGGCAACGCATTAGCTTGGGAAGAAGAAGAGCTAAAGAAACTCAATTAGGGAGTAGTTAAGATGCCAGCGCAGAGATTTCTAAACGCGTTAGTAATTGGCTTTTTCCTTGCTGTTACCTTTGTTGTCTTCTGGCAAATTGAAACTGACTTTAAAGCACAGGGGATCGCCAGTGGCGGTCCCTATGACAATGCAGGATCATTTCCAAAGGCACTAGCAATCATTATAGGAATTCTCTTAGTGATACAGCTGTTTGTAGATAGAACTCAGCAAGAGAACATACCAGCTAAGGAAAATCTACTGACATCAGATCTGTTACGTTCCGGGTCGATGCTTCTTGTTTTTGCAATATATTTGTTAACCTTAACATCATTGGGCTATCATTTAGCGACTACACCTATGATCTTTGCCGTTATGTTTATTTGTGGCATGCGCAATTTCATTAGATTGTTTTTTGCCTCGCTAGTAATATCCACCTCTGTAGCATTTGTATTTGAGGTTTTTCTAAATGTAGTACTGCCGCTTGGTCTTTGGAGTATCTACATTCCATGGTAATAATTCGATGATTTTAGACTTTTTATCCGTTGGGCTCGATGTATTCTTATCGCCCCTTATCCTAACCCTAACTTTTACAGGTATAGTCGTGGGGCTCGTTGTCGGGGCAATGCCTGGTCTTGGGCCGCTAATGGGTATTATATTATTGCTTCCCGTAGCCATAGGTTTGCCGCCAGTTGGCGCCATGGGTTTTCTGATAGCTATATTTGTGGGTGGTTCATGCGGGGGGTCTATTTCAGCAATTTTGTTACGAATACCCGGAACACCACTTGCAGCAGCAACTCTTTACGACGGCTATCCTATGGCGCAAAAAGGTCGCGCCTCTGACGCTATTGGGATCGCCATTACAAGTTCTGCTATTGGAGGTTTAATTGGTGGGGTTGTTTTAGTTTTCTGCGCTCCAATCCTGGCTAACTTTGCTTCTAACTTTGCACCTCCCGAATACGCCATGTTAGCAATTATGGGCCTTCTCGCTATTGTGGTGATTTCTGGGGGGTCAATCGTAAAGGGACTTCTTGCAGGCAGCTTTGGCCTCATTATTTCCACAATCGGCACCGATTCATTTTCAACAGGCCTTCGTTTTACCTTTGGTTCGCACAACCTACTGAACGGCTTCCATATTGTGGCAGTTGTTGTGGGGCTTTTTGCAATATCCGAAATGAGTGCTCAAATGCTTAAGCGGGACCTTCTTAAAATACCTGAGGTCAAAGTGGCAAGGCCAGGATTACATACAATCTTTTTAACGCTTACCCATTGGATAAACCTAATACGTTCATCTGCGATTGGAACCTTCTTTGGGGCAATCCCTGGCGCAGGTGGCGTGATCAGTTCATTCACAAGCTATGCAGTCGCGAAGGCATCCGCAAAACCTGATGAGGCCTATGGTGAAGGGACGGAGGGAGGCATTGTTGCAACCGAGTCCGCTAATAACGCTACTGTCGGAGGCACACTAGTACCCACTCTTTCATTAGGTATTCCAGGAGATGCGTCATCAGCTATGCTTTTAGGAGCTCTTCTCATCTTAGGGTTCATCCCAGGTCCTGCTATGTTCGAGAATAACCCGGACGTTGTCGGTGGGATTTTCATGGTATATCTCGCATCGAATGTTTTTCTCCTAATAGTTGGAATTTTAGCAACACCTTTGTTTGTATTTGTTCTTCGTATTCCCAAGGTGTATCTTATTCCGAGCATCTTGCTATTGTGTTCAATCGGTACGTTTGCTCTTCAAGCTTCGGTTTTCGATTTACAAGTGATGCTAGTTTTTGGACTAATTGGAATCCTCTTTCGTGCTGCTGACTATCCGTTAGCACCTGTAGTTATAGGAATGATACTTGGACCTATCTTAGAGGCAAACCTGCGGCGCTCACTGCTTATTTCTCGGGAAGGATACTGGATCTTTTTGGAACGACCGGTTTCAACCACACTTGTCGCGATTAATGTGCTTCTTATTGTTTCAATGATATACTTAACATTACGAAGGATCCGGAGCTCGAAAGTTAATAGTTCAAGGTAAGTCTCGCCTTATCTAGGTCTAGTTTACCATCGTTTGTCTTAGGGGTTGCCCACTCAGACCACCTATATTGTTCCTCAAACAGAGGCTTAAAGACTTCCCCTGTCATCTGGGCCTCTAGGGCTCTTTCGGTCTCTAGGTCATCCAGGTACTTAAAGCTTAAGCCAAACCAGTAGATTATACCGAACTACGCTTGACGATGATCCGGCTTGCGAGCAATGTGGGTGGTATGGCTATAGGAAAGTCACAGTCCTAATGCGCATAAACCAATCTAAAGCAGCAACTCAGGGTCAAATATCTATGAAATTAAACACTTTACCCTAGCGCATATTGGTTAAGACTGATGTATAATTTTATACGTTAGAGGAGAGATAAATGGTTTTTCGACGAGTCTTGTGCTCCGGTTGTGATATTTATTGTCAAGTAAAAGCTGATGTCCCGAAGAGTGGACGAGTTTGTGATGTAAAAGTCAAAGCGCTCGATACTAGACGCTTAAAAGCAAACATATGTATAAAAGGCGTTCATGCGCCAGAAGGGTTTGCGAACCCAAATCGTGTGCTTTATCCGTTACGACGCGCAGGTGAAAGAGGTGAAGGGAAATGGAAAAGGGTGTCTTGGGCAAGTGCTCTAGACGATATCGCACAAAGACTTAAAATAATTTCTGATCGATATGGACCAGAAGCATTGGCAGTTTCAACATCGCAATGGAATACACAGACCGATAATGGATCCGCCAGACGTTTCATGAACTTTTTTGGATCGCCCAATTGGATAAGTGGGGTGTCCATGTGCGCTGGAAATACAGCTGCAATCAATCGCTTAGTTTATGGGTGGTTCCCATATCCAGATTATCCCAATACCAACTGTATCGTGCTATTTGGCCATAATCCTAAACTGCATTCTTGGACGCCAGTTTATAACGCCATAAGGTTGGCGCAAAAGCGAGGTGCCAAATTAATTGTACTTGATCCGCGTAAAAGTGAAAATGCGGCACTTGCAGATCTGTGGTTACCTCTGAAGCCAGGTACAGATGCCGCCATGTGCTTTGGCTGGCTAAATGTTATTCTGGATGAAGAACTCTATGATAAGGAATTTGTTGCAAAGTGGATAATAGGTTTCGATCGGCTTCGAGCACGCGTAAAGGAATTCCCATTACATCGTGTGTCAGAAATAACAGGTGTTGATGCGACTTTGATCGCTCGGGCGGCTCGCACTTACGCTACAGCAACTCCGGCCGTTATCCCTTGGACGCCCATCACAGACCAACAGCGAAATAGCACGAGCGCAATCCGCCTTATGTGCATTCTAAGAGCATTGTGTGGCAATCTAGATATAAAGGGTGGTGAACTTTTACATGGATTTCACCCCGATATCCTAAGCGAGTCGGAATTGGAGAGGCATGATGTTTTACCAAAACGACAACGGATGAAACAATTGGGTAGCCAAAGCCATCCAGCCTTTACATATCGTGCTGCAGATATGCTAAAAGTCGCCTCACAAAAAGTTTGGGGTCAAGCATATCCTAATTTGGTAAATGGTAGTTTTATGGCGGTGCCATCCGCTGTATTTCGCGCAATGGCTGATCACAACCCTTATCCAGTGAAAGCATTCTTTGTGTTGGGAAACAATGCGCTTATGAGTTATGCCAATATGCAACTAATTCATCGAGCAATCTTGGCTCAAGATCTAGTTGTTGCATTCGAACATTTTAAAACGCCTACAGCACAGCTGGCTGACTATATCTTACCAGGCGATGCCTGGTTAGAGCGCAATGCACTAAGTGACAGCTTTGGATGGACTTCAATTTACAGAGCTAGTCAAAAAATAGTAGAGGCTCCTGGCGAATGCCGACCAGTTTATGACTTCTGGCACGGACTGGCGCATCGTATGGGGTTGGGAGAACAATTTCCCTGGCAATCTCAGGAAGAGTTGCTGAATCACCGTGTTGAAAAGCTTTCTAAAAATTTTGAACAGTTTGCAGGTGACTACGCGTATCACAGCTATCCGCAAAATTATAAAAAATATAGGGATGTTGGTTTTGCAACACCTTCAGGAAAGGTGGAATTTACGTCTTCTATTCTAGAAGAGCTTGGCTTTGACGCATTGCCGGCATGGCGCCCTGCACCATTGAGAAATTCTGATTGGCCACTTCAGCTTTTTACGGGCGTACGGGAGGATGCCTACTTTCAAACTGGACACCGACATATAGGTTCTCTCAGAAAACGTCAGCCCGTACCTTTAGCATTCATCTCTTTGACAGATGCCAAGAATAACATGATCAAAAATGGCGAGCGTATTGAAGTGTCCACTCAACAAGGACATATCATACTTATAGCCTCTATTCGTAAAGAAATGCCCGAGGGTGTTATACGCGTCCCGCATGGCTGGTGGTTGCCTGAACGTGCAGAGGGTGATGGGACGCTTTCAGGAGCATGGATTCACGCTGATGCGCAAATTTGTCCAGATGACGATGATCATCTCGATCGTGAACAAGGGATCCCACATTTTAAAGGTATTGCTTGTCAGATCAAAAAACTTAGTGAAGACAGGCGTATAACGGGAGTAAAATAATTTCTGAATTACAAATATATACCTTGTTTTAAATTTCCTACTCTTGCAATGGATTTTCTTGTAGGTTTCTGTGATTATTGCAATGAAATCTTTGGTATGGCATGTTCTGTTTTTTCTGGTTGGCCCGACACACCGATGGCGATAATCGAGCAGTTCGGACAGGAGAAACATTAGTAATATTGCTCAATATTTAGCCAACATTATAGTTAAAAAGCGCATGACCCAAGTTCACATGTTGTGTCGCCTCACTAACAAGTTTAAACTAAAGACTGAAGTTTTGGAGGAATAGTAAGGTGACTGATTTAAAGTGCATAAATTTAGGGTATATTTGTTCAGAAGTGGAGTCAGTTGAAGTTGAAGCTACGTTTCAAAAACATGCTGAATGGATGACTGAATTTTATTCAGAGCCAAATGGAGGGCTGGACCACTTAGTAAGCGCATACTTTACAAAAGCTCCCGAACTTGTAGACCCAACGGATCCCTCAAAAGGCTTCACTGGTAACGTCCTGTTTACGATAAATGAACGGTTCAAAAGTATGGAGAGTATTCAACGTCACGTCGAGAATGCATCCCAAAACGAATACTTTGAAAAGTTTGCAGAAATTCTTGGGACTTACGGAAAAGTAATAAGTATTGGTGGTGAGATATATCATTCTATCAGATAGTCTTATGCCTGACGTCGATACGTGCCCTTTACATAACATTGCGCCAGTGACGTAAATTTGAGCTTAACGACTTTTTTGTGATGCGGCTTAAAACCAATTGACGATTAAATTCATGCGGCTAAGAAAGCCCATCGTTAGATCTTAAGGCTTTAAGGGTAGTTCAGATTTTATAGCGCCACGTTTTATTTGAGGCGTATCGTTTAATCCATACTGAAACTCTTGATCAAAAAGCTTATGCTCTTGTACTGTCATCTCGGACACTTTTTTGCTGGCGATTGAATTCCTGAGCGCCTGCTTTTCATCATCAGTCGTGCAAATAACCTCCCACATACAAAATCGTATAGTTAGCAACTCAGCATAGCAATGAATTGTATGCTGGCGCCGTCACTCAGGTGCGATCCAATCGGAAGAGGCGTTGGGTTATGATACTACAATTGGAGCTGATGAGTGGCCTGTTGATCAAAGAAATCCGGCGTCTTTTTAACTTCAACGTCAAACAATTTTTCGTACTCTTCAACATTTGCAAGCGTCATGTAACCAACGTTACGGCCCGCAGACGTTTATTGATTATAAAAGTCGATTTAGCCGTCTTTTTGCGCAGCGACTTAAGCTTCTTTAGTACCAGTGGTGTCATGCAATATTTGGCAGTGTAAAATCACGCTTTATAACAGCATGAGGTCGTTCATTTTGTTCATTCAATAAGATGTAAAGCGATTAGGCAAAATCATATAATTGCTACGAAACTAATAGTCAGTAAAGACAGTAAAGATGAGATTAAAATCACTCGAGCAATATTGTCCACTTTTACGCCATAGTTCAT
>ERZ802822.2212-NODE-2212-length-10965-cov-4.863979_pt1 | contig 10965 bp, 11 predicted proteins | sample MGYA00345649_ERZ802822 | MGnify/ENA primary metagenome ERZ802822 (study PRJEB30503, sample SAMEA104212359) | marine metagenome | biome: Westerlies Biome; feature: [SRF] surface water layer (ENVO:00010504) within the epipelagic zone...; material: water... | reverse complement strand
TTTTTATTTTTTGTCTTAATATTTTATGTACTTTTATAGGCACCCCAGCACTTTCTTTTCCAAAAAGTAAAGTATCATCTTTCTTGAATTTAAAGTCAGTGTAAATTTTTTTTGCTTTCGTTGTAATTAAAATAATTCTTTGCTTAGATTTTGCTTCGAAAAAATCATCAGAGCTATCATAAAATTTAATGCTTTTTGTGATGATTGATATCTTTCTCTACCTCCTTTAATCACTTTAATAGATCTATCTTTAATACTTTTAATTGGAATGTTTGATACAACTATAATTGACTTAAATAACTTTGATTTTATTGCCTTATCTACTGAATGCATAAATAAGGGTTTATTTATATAATTTATAAATTGTTTAGGATTATTTGATTTAAATCTCTTACCTTTACCTGCAGCTAGTAGTATAAAACAATTACTCATGATTATTATAAAATTTTTTCTAAGATATCATTAAATTATGTTTGCTTTGTTAAAAAGAAATTTGTTTATCATAGTTATATTTGTATTAACTATTTCAAATCTAGGATCGTAACTTATTACTCTATAAACTTCTTGATTAATGTCGTCTTGAGTTGATTGATCTAGTGGTTCAAATACATAAAGAGGCAAGTCACACCCAAACGTAGGGTCTGTCCATTTCTCTCCTTTACGTATATGAAAATGGTTTATTAGATCCTGTTTGGCTAATTCTAAGCCACTCAGATTTTTACTTGTATAAGATTCGCCAATTGTTGTATATCCAAATATATTGCTCATACAACTATTTATGCAAAAGATTAACTAAGTAGATAATGGTTCTATAATTAGCTTATCTTCTTGCCAATGTATGTACTTTTGCCAAGCTGCATCGGGTATTATTAGTGTATGATGCTGGTAAGCATAGTTTATTTGGTACCACGAAGGGTGTGTTGGTCGTTGCATAGGTAAAGGATATAAGCTATCGCCTTTCTTTACATTGCATGGACCACAAGCAGTAACACTGTTTTCCCATGTTAGTCTTCCACCTTTTGACTTTGGAATAACATGATCAATTGTTAAGTCAGCATAAGCAAATCTATCGCCACAGTATTGGCAACAGTATTTGTCTCTGACATATAAATTTCTACGAGTGAATTTTGCTTTGGAAGGTTGCTTGTGATAAGTGTTAAGCATAATAATGCTTGGGTATGGAATAGTTACTGTTGGCGACCGGAGAAACTCATCATCATAATTCTTAATTACATGTACTTTTTGTGACCACATGGCCTTGATTGCATCTTGCCAACTGACTGTGCTAAGTGGCATTTGTGATAATGGTTGCCCATCAGCATTAAGTAGTAAAACGCTTTTATTCAAGTTTATTTTCCTTGCATTATAATAGTATTTAAATTATTTTGTGATGAGTTAACTGAGTTGTTTTGCTAATAGTCTTTTACGACTTTCGGTCATGTTTGGTAAGAATCTTTTTGTTTCTGCATAGTAAACATATTCTGCTTGACTTTTTTGTTCGTCATTCATTTGATTAGTAATGTATTCTTTTAAAAGAACTTGTATACCGTCTTCTTTTATGTAGCTTCTATCTCTGTAGGTTCCGTAATCTCCAAGCATTAATATCTTTGCATCTATTTGTCTGTCAAGCCTATTAGCACCGCTTAGTGTAAGTGCAGTTGCTACATAATCCCATTTCTTGTCTGTAACAAAATCAAATATTTCAAATTGTCTTGTTGCATTGCCCACACGTGAAAATGTTCCTGTATCAGAATACAAACTTAACATAGCATCATATTGTGCTTGTGTCAACGAAGTTAATGGAAATTGTTTTTTAAAAGCTCTTTCTTTGTCTTTGAATTCTTCTATCCAGATTGTGTATGCTTCAGCTTCTGTTAAGCCATTGCCGTTTAATCCTACAGTTCTTTTATATCCAATAACTGAATTTTTGTTGTACCCAAGCCATTTAATGCTTCTAAGTTTAGCATTAATTAATTTGTCACTTGCTTCTAACTCAGATAAGACAATCGGATTATTTACTGCATCTCTGTCAATTACAGTAAACAAACTATAATCTATAAGATTTTTACTATCAACTGTTGATTGTAAATTAAAACTTGGCATTATAAAATATTCCCTTTACCTGATGTAAATGTTTCTTCTACACCGCTTACTCCTTGCCACGGATGTTTTTCTGGTACTCTACTTGCAGTACTTGTTTTTATGTTAGTGTTTGATATTTGATTTTGTATTGGAGTTTTTGTTGCCGGCGCTGCAGCTGATGATGGGTTCATATCTATTTGTGTACCAGTAATAACTTGATTACCTGCTACTAGTAAATTATAATTAGTAGCTGATTGCAAGTTCATATCTAATGCACTATATACATCAATTGCACCTTGTGTTGTTTCTAATTTTATTCCATCACCACCTGTGCTTTTTATGTTTACACCTATTTCTGCTTGCATGTTAATACTACCTTTGGCATGTACGTTGTAATCACCTTCTGTGTGCATACTGATACCTGCTTTACTATAAACATCTATATGACCTGCAAAATCCATTTCAACCCAAGCATCGCCTGATTGATTTGTAATAAAAACAAAACCATTACTGTCGTCCATTAAAATTTGAGCACCACTTTTTGTTCGTAATCTAATATTGTTACTGGCATTGTTACTATCGCCATCGTCCATTGTAAGTACATGTCCTTGACGTGTTGTAATACCAAATACTTTACTTGGCGATTCTCGTCTTGCACTACTTTGACTGTGTCCTCTAACAAAATCTAAACTTAGTCCTTGTTGATTTAATACTGATTGAAAATATTCATCTACTGGTTTGGTGTCTGCATCATTTTGATCTTTTGCATTCTTTTCTACTGCTGGTCCTAAACTTGTTTGTCCATCAGCATAAACTTGTCCACTTGCTCTGCCGCCCATCATTGCATTTCTATCTTTTGCAATTAACGACCCCATTACAATACCTTGTTCGATACTACCAGTGTATGCTATAACAACGTTTGTTCCTACTTCTGGCGGTTGTGGCCACAATCCATAACTTGCTGGTGCTTGTGCTTCTTTTGTTTCATCGTCACCACTATCTTGTATTCTTGTATGTCCACCATAAGGTGTAGCCAATAAACATACTCTTGTTGAATCTTTTGAACCAAATTCAGATATGCGTACAGTTATTCTACCTGTGTATAAACTATCAGTATTGTCTACCACTTCACCGACGTATATTCCACTGAGTGTGTTAATACTCGCTTGGTTTTCTTGTGTTCCTCTTCTCGAAACTTTTGTACCGTCGTGTTTCATTAATGCCATATTATTCTCCTGATAGTTCTATTATTTTTGGTAGTAGTAAAGCTGTATTTGAATTAACATCTTTAATACCATTTAATTGTTGTGTAAATCGTCCATTTTGAAACCTGCTTTCTACACTGGTTAACTTATATACTCCTGTACTTATTGGATCTATTTCTCCCTTGACTTGTTCTTGTAATAACTTGTCAGCATTGGGATTAAACTGTAAGAATGTTATTAGTCCATCTTGTACAGAATAATCTGGTGTTTCCAGTTTACCTAAAATAGTTGCTTGCATGTTACCCATCCAATGCGGGTCACCTTTAATTTCCATAGTAAAATTCAGTGAGTCATATTCTCTTTTAGCCATATCTTGTAATCTACGTGCTACTGCTGAATTTGTACTGTATGTATATTCATTTACTTGTGCTTCTGGTCCCGAATCTGCTTTTGCAACACCACCAAGCACTGGATTAAAATATCCTAGTTCAACTGATGATTGTTTTATATCTGATAAAAATAATGAATCAGATATTTCAGCAGGTGAAAATTGTTGCTTGCCTTCTGAGGTTCTGCCTGCTACAAATGTTCCCGAACCAGGTTGATCTACTACAAAGAATAAATTTTGTACATCTAATTGAAAGTTTATTACTTCTGTATTTACTCCTGTGTATATATAGGAGTAACTTTTTTCAATTGCTAGTGTTTTAAATCTGTCTGCTTGATATTGTGAATTAGTTAAATTTTCATTTCCTTCAGAAATACTGCCAGGAAAAGTTGTTCTATTCATATTAATTTTAATAGTATATGTAATTAAAACTGGTTCTACATTACCATACAAGTTGTGATTTTGTGTTATTTGGGGATATGATGTGTCAAGGTCAACTACTATATTTGGTGTGTATCCATACTTTGTTGCTTCTAATACCCATTCATCCCATGCTGGGCAATTGTTTTTTATGTCTTGTGCTATTCTCGGCCCTAACGCAGTTTCTCTGTCAATGGTAATGACATTTGTATCAGCATCATGTGGATTAGCTCCTGTTCTATTACTGCTCGCAACGTCAGTTGTTCCTGCCCATGCTTTAACGGCTAAATTAAAATTTCTCAAATGGTTGCCGTCTATTTTTCTATCATCGTCTTTTGGTTGTCCTAATGCACTATTGGGATCAAATAATATTTTAATTTGTCTAGCTGGCATTAATGCCATTTGGTTTTCTCCCAGAGCATCAATTTCGGATTGGTTAACTGAAGCTTCTAATTCCGAAACATATTCTTGTATTGTTGTAAAATTTTCTACTGTTACGTCTGAATGTGTAATTGATTCTGTTTGTGCATGTTTAAGATTTGACCATGCAATAATATTATATCTTGTTCCTTCTGGTCCAGTTTGACTTCTAATTTGATTAAACTTAACTGGGTATAAAAATACACCAGGAAAAGGAACACTTCCGGAAGTGACTGGATCTCTTCCTAAAAATTCTAATTTTAATATAAAGTTTTGTGAGTATAGATTAGCAGGCTTACCAAGAGACTTACCAGCAGTTAACACTTTGTCCATGAATGTAAATCCTAAACTTTCAAATAAATCAAATTGAATTACACCCGGTGTAGTATTACCGTGTCGCTGACCTGGCGTGATTCTTGCAAGAGATAAAAAGTTATCTACACTGAATTCACTTTCAGCACCTTGTTTAGCAATAATAAATGCTTGGGAATTATTTAATGCAGCATCGTCGTTGCCAATTAAATTTGGATTATTCCAAATTCTATTGTTTACAAGATATAATGTCCATCTGTATGTTGGACTATCTACTGTGCTTAACCAATTTGGTGTAACTGTACTATCTAACTGAGTTAAGTCTATTGTTCTTTTCACATCTGGTACTTCTATACTGTTTCTTTCTACATGTTGGTCAATAAATGTCTGTCCTTCTCCATATTGACTTCCATCAAAATCTGTTGGTTGTTCTGCAAGTTTAACTTCGTCTACTGGCACGCCATTTGCTAGAGCAACACCTCTTGCTATAACGTCGCTAGTGACATTGGAGCCTTCCATTTTTGCCATTGCAGTTATTAATTCATTTGTTACGTGTGGGTTGCCTCGCAATGATCCTAAATCATCATTTGCACCAACTCCCATTTCGTTTGATACAAACTCTATATAATTGTCAGTATTGTTTTCACTGGGTGGTGCCCACTGTGATATAATACCACCAACTGTGTTTAAGCCATCACGCTCGTTGTATGTGTATAAATTCTTTGCAGCTGCTCGTACACCATATTCGGCATGAGAAAAAGTTTCAAAGCCACCATTGGGTTCGCCAGCACCTTGCCACGGTATATTAGTATCTCTAATGTTTAGTGGATTATTGTTTCTATCCGCAAGAGTTGACATGTTATGAGAACCTTGCAGGAACTTTAATTTTTAAACCTGCTTTAAAATCTAAAATTGGATCAGCTAATTCGTCTTGATTGAATAATGCAAACACCCACCATAGTTTTGCGTTACCATATAAATCATATGCTAACAAATCAGGCTTCTCATCATATTTTTCGTTTAGTGTTATATCTGTAGTTGTTGTATTTTTTACATCAATATTATCAATAGTAAGCTCATCTAAATATTGATTGTTAGTAATTTTTGTATCTCTGTATAAACTATCTGTTCTGTACGTTGCCATTAAATAAATCCTCCTGAGTTGCCACCTTTCATCAAAGATCCACTTGCAAAAGTTCGTATGTTAAAATTATCTTTGACTGCTTTTGGTGGAAGCTGTGGAACTAATTCAACCGATAACAATGATAGTGTAGGTACTGAATGCATTTCGCCGTTCTGTTCAAACTCCACATAATCTGTATCTTCTGGTAATGTATATGTAAAGTTTCTAATCACAACTGGAACATTAGTTGCATGTACACTACCATATGCACTAAATTTTAGTATTGGTGGTGGAGTACCTGCAGTTGGTCCTGCTTGTGATCCAAAGTCTGATTTTGTACAAGTTCTAAAAAAATGTATTGCAGCAGCGGCGTATCTTGCTTCTTCTTCTGTGTTAGCAGGAAATAATGCAGTTACTGACATCGGAGGGTTTGGTGTATTCATATAGTAATTTTGTTGATAAATTGAACCAGCTACATCATATGTTCCATAGTTTGCACTGTGAGACATTTGAATAGTTGGCGTTAGTGGAAACACTACACCGCCATCTTGTGATAAAGGGCTAAGTAATCCAAATGTAAAAAAAGGTTTACCTTTTTCTTTTAATACTAATTTTGCTTTGTTTGTTACGCCCATTATGTTAACCTCTCTTCTATGAATTTAAAAATCTGTTCATTGTATTTGCCAAAAAACTTAGTAAATGCTTGTTTTTTAGCTTCTTCTTCGCCTTCGCTTGCCATAGTTGCACGAAAGTCGCTTGCACTCATTCCACCTTGCATAAGAGGTGCTACGTATACATAACCTCTTTCTTGTGCAGTTGGAATTAATTCATTCATATCGTTTGGTAACTTATGTAAGAACCCTTCACCACCTGTTGCAAGTCTATTTGCATCTTTTTCACCGTATACAAGTATTTGTGCAGTAGTATTTGGGTCTCTACCAGCAGCATCCATATCTGGTCTGTATGGATTTGTTTTGATAATTTTATCTCCTGGTATATTAAACATCTTACTCATAATGCTTGCCTTTTCATCAAATGTAAAAGGATCGCTACTGTAGTCGCCCTGCGAATGGGCCTTGGCAGCTTTTTGACTAAATGTTGTGGCGATAAATACATTATCCGCACCAAACTTTTGAACCAGATGTTTATAAACATCGTGATGTCCTTGGTGCATAGGTTGGAAACGACCACCGTAAAATACAGCTATGTTGTCAACTCCTTCTTTTAAAACATGTTCAATTAACATAATTACTTCTCCGTTCGTAGTATTTATCAAATTAAAAAAACCGGTTGACACTAACACAACTTATGCCGTATAATACTAATTACATAAAGGAAAATCTCAAATATGAATAAACCAAAAAAGAATTTTTACTTAACAAACAAAGATTTGTTAAGAGAAATACATAACAGTAAAATGACGTATTGTTGGACTAGAGACGAAAACTATACGCATTACGATTTGATCGTAACTGGATTTGATGAGATTACCCCCGAAGCAGTTGCAGAGGCAAAACAAAACCGTGCAACAAGACTACAAAAAATAGCACATCAGGCAGAAGTAGCTCGATGGGAACAAGGATTAACAGGTAAAAAAACTAAGCCAAGAGCTGCTGATTTTGCCGTTGATGTTGAAACTATTAAAGATGATGACATTGTAGTAAGGGTAATGACATTTGACCATATTCCAGAAGAAAATAGAAAAAACAAACCAAAAACAGAAGCTGACTTACATTCTAAATGTAACTTTCCTCCTTTTAAGCACTATGCTGTAATTGAGGGTGATTGGACAGAAGTAGCACGTAGTCATTGGGACGGTGGTAAAGACAATGGACATTTTAATGTTCATCATGGTCAAACAACAGACATGTTAGCAAAAATGTATATTAAACTATGCGAACGTTATAGCATGCGTGGTAACTGGAGAGGTTACACATATGTAGACGAGATGCGTGGACAAGCATTATTGCAACTAGCACAAATTGGATTACAGTTTAATGAACTTAAATCACAGAATCCATTTGCATATTATACTGCGGCAATTAACAATAGTTTTACAAGAGTTTTAAATTTAGAAAAACGTAGTCAAAATATTAGAGACGATTTACTAGAAGAAGAAGGATTAAATCCAAGTAGTACAAGAACATTTAATGCAGAGTGGGAAGCTCATATTAGAAATGAAGCAAAGAAGAAATTAGACAACCCTACATTAAAAGTAACAAGTTATGATACATCAGATTTAGATACTGAAGAAACTGGAGAATAAATGTTTTTTGATAAAGCAGTAATTTTTACTGATATACACTTCGGCATGAAGAATAACAGTAGATATCACAATCAGGATTGTGAAGATTTTATTATATGGATGATTGACGAAGCACACAAGCGAGGCATTAAAAAATGTTTCTTCTTGGGTGATTGGCATCACAATCGTGCAAGTATTAATGTCAGCACATTAAACTATACCACAAGTAATTTACGCAGATTAAATGATAGCTTTGATGAAGTTATTATGATTACTGGTAATCACGATCTATATTATAGAGAAAAGCGTGAGATACACAGTTTATCAATGATTGAAGATTTTCCTAAATTGCGTATGATAAACAAAGAAATGTTTATTGAAGATGGTGTAGCATTTATTCCTTGGTTATGTGATGACGAGTGGAAAAAATTAAAAGAAGTTGAATGTAAATTTATGTTTGGGCATTTTGAATTGCCACAGTTTTACATGAACGCACTTGTACAAATGCCAGACCACGGTGGACTAAAAGCAGAAGACTTATCAAGACCCGAAATGGTTTTTAGTGGACACTTTCACAAAAGACAAAAACGTGGTAATGTAATTTACCCAGGAAACTGTTTCCCACATAACTATGCTGATGCATGGGATGATGACAGAGGTTGTACATTTTTAGATTGGGACGGTACTATTGAATATTTGGCATGGCCAGATGCACCAAAGTATCGTACACTAACATTAAGTAAACTAATTGATAATCCAGACAAATACTTGGGTAATAAAACACATGCTCGTGTTAGTTTGGATGTTGGTATTACATATGAAGAAGCAAACTTTATTAAAGAAACATTTGCTAAACAATATGACTTGCGTGAGATTAATCTTATGCCAAGTAAAAAAGAAGAACACACACAAGACTGGAACAAGGGTGTAGACATTCAAGTAGAAAATGTAGACACTATTGTACTATCGCAACTTGAATCAGTACAAAGCGATACTATCAAAAAACAAATACTAGTAGACATTTATACAGGACTAACAACGTAAACATGCTAATAATTAAGAATATCACCGTAAAGAATTTTATGAGTGTGGGCAATGTCACACAGGCAGTTCACTTTGACAATGCAGGATTAACACTTGTATTAGGTAACAACTTGGACTTAGGTGGTGATGGCTCACGTAATGGTACTGGTAAAACAACTATCGTTAACGCACTCAGTTATGCATTGTATGGTAATGCACTTTACAATATCAAAAAAGATAATTTAGTTAATAAAACTAATAATAAAAATATGATGGTTACTGTTGACTTTGAAGTTAACGGACAGTCATATAGAATTGAACGTGGACGTAAGCCTAATATATTTAAATATCTAATCAATGATGTAGATAACAACGAAGGCATTACAGATGAGATGCAAGGTGAAGGTAGACAGAGTCAAGCAGTAATTGAACAACTACTAGGTATGAGTCATACAATGTTTAAGCACATTGTTGCACTAAACACTTATACTGATCCATTTTTAAGTATGCGAGCAAATGATCAACGTGAAATGATTGAACAGTTGCTAGGTATTACTAAACTCAGTGAGAAGGCAGACATACTAAAAGACCTTCTCAAAGGTACTAAAGATAGAATTACAGAAGAAACATTTAGAATCAAAGGCATAGAAGATGCTAACGAACGTATTGGTAATAGCATTAAAGATTTAGAGCGTAGACAAAAAACATGGGCTACTCAATTACAAGAACGCATACAAGAAAGCACTAGTGAACTATCTGCGTTAGAACACATAGATATTGATGCGGAAATAAAAGCACATGAAGAATTTACAAAATTTAACGAAAAAAAGAATCAAATAGATACATTAACTGCTGAGATTGCCAGACTAACAAGTAGCATTGAGCGTGAGAACAAGCGTTTAACTAAAGCACAAACTGATCTAGATTCAACATTAGAACACAAATGTTATGCGTGTGGACAAGAAATACATGACGAACAACACGATAAAATTGTAATACAGAAAACAGAACTTGTAGATGAAAGTCAAAAACACATTGACGATGATAATCAACTGATTACAGAATACAATACTGCAATTGCAGACTTAGGAGAACTAGGTGTTGCGCCACGCACAGAGTATAACACATTACAAGAAGCATACAAACATCAAAGCAAAATGGATAAGTTACAAACTGCATTAAGCAATGCTAAAGAAGAAACTAATCCATACATAGAACAAATTGACAGTCTAAAAGAAACTGGCCTACAAGAAGTAAATTGGGCAGAGGTAAATAGATTAGAAGAACTAAGAGAGCATCAGGACTTTTTATTAAAACTATTAACAAACAAAGATAGTTTTATCCGTAAAAAGATTATTGATCAAAACTTAGCATATCTAAACAATAGACTTACATATTACTTAGATAAACTAGGATTACCGCATAGTGTTATATTCCAAAATGATTTAACTGTTGAAATTACACAGCTTGGTCAAGATTTAGACTTTGATAATCTATCAAGAGGCGAACGCAACAGACTTATCTTAGGTATGAGCTTTGCGTTTAGAGACGTTTGGGAAAGTTTATATCAAAATATTAATTTATTGTTCATTGACGAGCTTATTGATAGCGGAATGGACACCGCTGGTGTAGAAAATTCACTAGCAGTACTAAAAAAGATGGGTAGAGAACGAGAAAAGAACATTTATCTTATCTCACACAAAGACGAACTAATAGGAAGAGTAAATCATGAGCTTAGAGTTGTAAA
>ERZ802822.2208-NODE-2208-length-10993-cov-6.086845_pt1 | contig 10993 bp, 12 predicted proteins | sample MGYA00345649_ERZ802822 | MGnify/ENA primary metagenome ERZ802822 (study PRJEB30503, sample SAMEA104212359) | marine metagenome | biome: Westerlies Biome; feature: [SRF] surface water layer (ENVO:00010504) within the epipelagic zone...; material: water... | reverse complement strand
CATAAATCTATTAACTTAATAGGTTTTTCTTTGGGCACTATATTTTTTAAATTTCCTTATGAAATACTAAAATATATCCTAACAAAAACTGGGTTATTTACATCCACCGTAGCAGAAGCAGGTGGTTTTATTAGATCTAGAAATGACATCTCAGTTCCAGATATTCAACTTCACTTTGCACCAGGCATGGTTGTTGATCATGGAAGGACACAAGTTTGGGGACATGGATTTAGCTGCCACAGTTGTTTGTTGAGACCAAAGTCCAGAGGAACAGTTACATTAAAGTCTGCAGATCCATTCGAAGATCCTTTGATAGATCCAAAGTTTTTGTCTCATCCTGATGACATGAAAGATATGATTGCTGGCTATAAGATGATGATGGGTGTTCTTAGCACAGAGCCATTTAGCAAATACATCTCTGATCATACAATGAGGCCAATAGACATTAACGATGACTCTGACATAGAACAAGCCATGCGCGAAGAAGCAGATACCGTTTATCACCCTGTTGGTACTTGTAAAATGGGAGATGACGAAATGTCAGTGGTTGATAGCAGACTTAAGGTTCACAACATGCAGGGACTTAGAGTTGTAGATGCTTCAATTATGCCAACACTTGTTGGTGGTAACACAAATGCTCCAACCATCATGATTGGTGAAAAAGCATCCGATATGATTCTTCAAGATTGGAACATACATTAATTTTTATAAATTTCTCTAAAAATCAATCAATAATCCCAATTATGACCCATGGTCTATAATGACCCATGGATAATAAATACGATATAGCCAAAGACTGGCTTCCAAGGTATACAGGCATGCCTGTAGATAATTTTGGAGATTACATTTTACTTACTAATTTTCAGGATTATATCGACGAATTTGCCAATAGATTCAATTCAGACATACAAGGTGAAAATAGACCTATGTCATCATGTACCAATAATGTAGGTTTAAGCATCATTAATTTTGGAATAGGTTCACCTAATGCTGCAACCATAATGGACTTACTGGTTGCCAGAAATCCAAAAGGGGTCTTATTCCTCGGTAAATGCGGTGGTCTTAAGGATTCATCGGAAATTGGTAATTTAATTTTGCCAATTGCAGCAATTAGAGGTGACGGAACCTCTAATGATTACTTTCCGCCAGAAGTGCCCGCATTACCTTCCTTTAAGCTTCATAAGTTTGTTTCTGACAAAATATTAGACGCTGGAACAGATTATCGAACTGGAGTCATCTATACCACCAATAGGAGAGTCTGGGAGCACGATAAAACATTTCTTAAAAAACTTAAAAAAAGCACAGCCATTGGTATTGATATGGAAGTTGCAACAATATTTATTGTTGGACATTACAATGAAATTCCCAGAGGGGCCTTGCTTTTAGTTTCTGATGTTCCAGTAACACCAGATGGAGTTAAAACTGAAGAATCAGATAAAGCCGTTACATCAAAATGGGCGAAACAACATTTAGACATTGGCATTAATGCCATGACAGACTTAAAAAATAGCAGAGACAAGATCAAACATTTCCGTTATTAATTAGCCAAAGTTAAGACAAAAATATTATTCATATTCCTTTTTAAGCTTTGTAATTATTTAAAATTTCCATAATTAAGGTGTATCCTAATATACCAATGGATAAGTTAATTAAATATTCTTTGATAATTGCAGGCCTGTATGCAGGAATGAGAGCAATAATTTCTTTATTTTTTTATGATCAATTTCCCATAGCTTTTCTTGCTGGCAGCTTCAGTTTAGAGGAAATGAATGAATACAGAGCAAGAGTTTTACTTCCTGCTTTTTACCTTACATTGGTTTATTTTATTTTTAGATATTTATTAGGCAAAAATCCTACTTCATCTATATGGCCCATTTATGTTATCAGTGTTTCATTTGCAATTACTCAGATCATAGCCTTCTTAACGTTTCTTCCACTCACTACAGAAACCATTAGAATGTTCATCATTACATTATTTATAAGCTTTGTAGCAAGACAGGGTCACAACAAAAGAAAAAATGAAATTTTTTAGGACTTCTTATGATTTGGATAATTAGATTATTTTTACTACTTTATGCTGTCCTATATTTTGGTTTGGGGGCTTGGGCAATTATTGATCCAGTCAAAGATGCCCTAGAGCTCAATAATATTCCATCCTTCATGGATGCTGTCGGATTAAAGGTAAGTGCTGAGATTGGTTATTCAGAAGTAGCGGGGTTGTATGGTGGCATCAATATGATTATTGGACTGTTGTGTCTGCTTGGCATTTTTAGTAGAGGAATCACAACTTTCGTGTTATCACTGCTAGCATTCCTGACATTCAGCATTGCGCTTGGAAGATACTTATTCGCATTAATTCCTTCCACACCAACTTTTTACAATACTTTTTTTATTTTTGAGGTGGTAACGTTTTTTTTATCGTTATCTTTTTTCATCTACATGAAATATTTATATAACCCCAGAAAGAACGCAAATGTAGAAAATGTAGCTAAGGATTAACACTATTCCAGAGCTCATAAATATGACCTTTTGAAATTTAAATTTTGTTAATGCCACAGATAGCATGACGAACATTAAACTTAAAACAACTACGATATAGAAATCTCTTTGCATCACTATTGGATCTATTTGCATCGTTCCAAATAAACCAATGATTGGTAAAACAAATACCAAATTTAATACATTTGAGCCAATAATGTTGCCAACCACCATTTGATGCTTGCCTTTTTTTAAGGCTGCTACTGTTGCGGCTAATTCAGGCAAGCTCGTCCCAAGAGCAACAATCGTCAGCCCTATGATTAATTCTGAAATACCCAATAGCAAAGCAGTATTCTCTGCATAAATAATTGAGATATTTGCTCCTGCAATTAAACCTACAAGACCAACCATTGACAAAAAAAGGCTTTTTGAAAAATCAGAAGATGTAGCATCTTCCTCCTCAGGAACTCCTTCGGTTTTCAAAAGGATATACATGAAAAGCATAAATAGGCCTATAAAGCCAACACTCTCATTAACAGAAATCACGCCATCGACAATGGCCAATCCCAGCATCAAGACCGATAAACCAAAAGGAAGTAGATTCCATAAATCAGTTTTTGAGGAACGATTAAAGTACAAACAAGAGACTCCAAAAATCAAAGCAATATTTGAGATATTTGATCCTATGGCAGTTCCAAAGGCTATATTTTCATTTCCATTGATGACTGCTGAGATGGCAACAAATATTTCTGGAGCTGAGGTACCAGCTGCTATAAGAGTAAGCCCAATCACCAAATCTCCAACACCTAAATGTTTTGCAATGACTGATGAATGATCGACAAATTTATTTGCACCCCAAACTAGAATTGAAATACCTAAAAGCAAAAGAGTGATGTTTATAGCAAGCCCCATGGCAATATTCTAAATGTAATGCTATTGAATTCATAATGATTTCAGGAGAACATTGGTATATAAAATTAATAAAAAGGAAAGTATGAAAATTCAAGAACTATTTGATGTCTCCGGAAAAGTAGCAATTGTCACAGGAGGATCAAGAGGAATCGGTGAAATGATTGCCTCTGGCTTTCTGGCAAATGGCGTCAAGGTATACATCACGGCAAGAAAAGAAGCTGCTTTGATTGAAAAAGCCAAAGAGTTATCAGAATTGCATTCTGGCGATTGCATTCCAGTGCCCTGTGATTTAAGCACCATGGACGGCATAGATGAATTTGTAAACTACATAAAATCTAAGGAAGATCACATAGATTTTTTAATCAACAATGCAGGTGCTTCCTGGGGAGAGCCTTATGCTGAATATGCAGAAAAAGGATGGGACAAGGTCATGGATCTGAATGTAAAAACTATTTTTTATTTAACTCAAAAATTGACTCCAATCTTAACTTTCAACTCCACAATGGATGATCCATCCAGAGTCATTAACATCGGATCCATTGATGGTCTTAATGTACCTGCGTTAGAAAGTTATGCATATGGCACCTCTAAGGCTGCCGTTCATCACTTAACTCGGGTTCAAGCCAAAAAACTAGTAGGTGAAAATATTTTGGTTAATGCAATTGCTCCAGGGCCATTTGAATCCATGATGTTAGGAGCTGCAGTTAATCATGATTATTCATTTATTGAATCAAGAAATCCAAGAAAAAGAATTGGCTCACCTGAAGATATTGCAGGCCTGACAATATTTCTATGTTCACGAGCAGGAGCCTACACCGTTGGAGCAGTTATTCCTTCAGATGGAGGCTTGGTCGGAACAGCTGGGCATGATTTAACCTGATCATGAGCCTTTACGAAAAATACTTTTTACCCAAACTATTAGATTGTTGTTGTGGGATGGAGGGCTTTCAAAAAAAGAGAGCTCAAATAGTCCCTTTGGCCTATGGAAGAGTATTGGAGATAGGAATTGGCTCAGGCCTAAATTTTGATTTTTACAATTTTGATATTGTGGATGAAGTGGTTGGCGTAGATCCTGCAGTCAGCTCTGTCGCCATAGCTAAATCACGCAGCTCTAAATACGACTCTAAAATTTCTTTTATAGAAGAAACTGCTGAATCTATTGCTTTAGATTCTGAAACATTTGATTGCGTTGTCATTGGGTATACTCTTTGCACTATCCCTGAACCACTACTAGCACTTGCTGAGGTCAATCGGCTTCTTAAACCAAGTGGCTCCTTATTTTTTATGGAGCACGGCCTGGCTCCTGAAGAAAGTGTGCAAAAATGGCAGCACCGAATAGCGCCTGGCTGGAAAAAAATAGCAGGGGGGTGCAATCTCAATAGAAATATTGAAGAACTGATCCTAACTGGAGGGTTTGAATTTAAAGATCTAAAAAAGAAATATATTAAGGGACCAAAAATACTTTCTTTTCAATATTATGGCGAGGCCGTTAAAGCGCCGCAGCATTAACTTCTTGAAAAGATTCAGCAATTAAAGTTCGCATCCATATATGAGACCCATCGTTATCATCGCTTTTATGCCAAATTAGGTATTGCTCCAGGGGAGGGACATCAAAAGGCAGATTGACATAGCTAAGGCCATGTTTTTTGGCAAAGGTTTCAGAGCAAAGCAAACAAAGATCGGTTGATCTAACAATTTCTGGAGTTACCAGATAATGCTGAGCTCGAAGGGCTATTTCAGGTTGAAGTTGCATTTTTTGCATTTCCATCTCCACGACAGATGCGCCTCTTTTTCTATTTGAAATATTTATGTATTTTAGTTTAAGAGCTTCATCCAATGTAATTTCAGTGATTTTGCTTACAGGGTGATTGGCGCGATGGGCTATGACAAATTTATCTGAGAATACCTTGGTTGAATTTGTATCTTTGGAGTTTGGTATAAAAGGATCAACTGCAAAACTGAGTTCATTCGTAGCCAATGCGTGGGGTACTTGCCCTCTGGCTGTGTAATAGCACTCAAGTTTAATGTTAGGCGCTTGCTTTTCTATTTTGCTAATAAGTATCGCAAGAATCCTACCTTCGTTAATGTCACCAAGAGAAATTCTAAAAGTTTTTTGACTAGTTGCAGGATTAAATTCATCCGGCTCATTAACGCTTTTTTGCATTAACTGAAGCGCGTTTTGGATATCTTTAATGATGTTCTCTGTCTTTTGAGTGGGGACCATGCCACTGCCAGTTCTCACAAAAAGCTCATCATCAAATTTTTCTCTTAACCTTGATAGAGCATTAGACACAGCTGGCTGGGTAATGCCTACAACCTCGGCAGCTTTTGTAAGACTGCCCTCTGTATATATAGAATTCAGTATGACAAAAAGATTTAGATCAAAGGCACTAATCTTCATTTTAATTTAATCCTATAGCTTTGCATGTTGCTTGCAGTTATCATGGTTGTAGATAGTTGACTAATAATCATAAAGTTATTTTGAAATATTCACAACATTTATATTGTAAATAACGCATCTTAATAAAGGAAAAACCATGAGAGATTTAAAACCTGAAGTTCAAGCATTTTTAGATAGAGTGTCCAATTTTATCGATACTGAAATCAGACCCAATGAATCAAAGTATCAACAAGAAATGGAAGATGGCGGTCGTTGGTGTGTACCTCCAATCATGGAGGAGATGAAAACCAAAGCAAAAGCAGAAGGCTTATGGAATTTTTTCTTGCCTGGTTATGAAGGTGAATTTGGTACCGGCTTAACAAATTTTGAATACTCGCATCTTGCAGAAAAAATGGGTGCCGTTGGTATTGCATCCGAAGTATTTAATTGCTCTGCCCCTGATACAGGCAACATGGAAGTTTTGGAAAGATATGGAACCAAAGAACAACAAGATGAATGGCTCAAACCTTTGCTTGCTGGCGAGATAAGATCAGCTTTTGGTATGACAGAACCAGGCGTAGCCTCCTCTGATGCAACCAACATGGCAGCAACAGCAGTTTTGGATGGTGACGAGTATGTGATCAACGGTGAAAAGTGGTGGACCTCTGGGGCAGGGGATCCAAGATGTAAAGTTATTATATTCATGTGTGTCACCGATCAAGACCCTGATTCTCCAAGACACAAAAGACATTCACAGATTCTTGTGCCAACAGACGCTGAAGGCATTGAAACCAGAAAGATGATGGAAGTTTTTGGTTGGGACGATGCTCCTCATGGCCATGCTCATCTTAAGTTTACAAATGTTCGAGTTCCTAAAAGCAACATGATTTTAGGGGAAGGCAGAGGTTTTGAAATTGCTCAAGGCAGATTAGGGCCAGGCAGAATACATCACTGCATGCGAGCGGTTGGTTTGGGTGAGAGAGCCCTTCAAATGATGTGTGAAAGATCACAAAGCAGGGTTGCTTTTGGCAAACCTTTGTCTCAATTAGGCGGCAACATGGACATCATTGCAAACTCAAGAATTGAGCTCAACATGGCAAGACTCTTAACACTTCAAGCTGCACACATGATGGATACGGTTGGCAACAAAGTTGCTGCCAGTGAGATCGCTCAAATTAAAGTCATAGTTCCAAATATTGTCTGTGATGTAATTGATCGAGCCATCCAAATGCATGGCGGTGCAGGTGTTTCCCAAGTTTTTCCATTGGCAAGAATGTATGCAGGGATGAGAACTTTAAGACTTGCCGATGGACCCGATGAAGTTCATAGAAGAGCAGTTGCTAGGCATGAGCTTGGAAAATATCCTACCTAAGTGGGCGTACCCAACAATTTAATCTTTTACGACACCGAGACCACTGGGCTTATTAAAGATTTTGCCCAGATTCTTCAATGCGGTTCCATTCAAGCTAATCGTAACTTAGACATTCAAGACGAGCAGAACATAGGATGTGCTCCCTTGCCGTGGGCCATACCTCATCCCATGGCAATGGTGACCAACAAGAAAACTCATTTGTTTAATTCCAATGTTACTCATTATGAAATGATGCGTGATCTTAATCGCCAATGGCGCCAGTGGACCATTGATGAGCCAGCTGTGTTTATTACTTTCAATGGCATGGCATATGATGAGGAGCTTATTAGAAGACAGTTTTATTGGAATCTGTTTGAGTCTTACCTCACAAATACAAATGGAAACAGCCGACTAGATCTTCTTTTGATGATGCATAACATTGCAGCTTTCTCTCCAGATATTTTAAACATTCCACTGTTTGATGAGGGTCCAGCAATAAGCTTAAAGCAGGCGGATTTAGCAGAGGCTAATGGGATTGAAATTGGAGATGCGCACGATGCAATTGCAGATTGCAAATTGATGATATCTCTCTTGCAATTAATCAATGCCAAAAAACCCGAGCTGATAGATTTCTTTCTCAGCATATCTTCCAAAGTTGGGGTCCAGGAAGCTGTTCAAAAACCAGGTTTTTTAGGACTCGGTGAGGTTTTCCGTCGTGAGGTGTTTAGGTATCCTGTGGTTCCATGTGGCAGCAAGGCACCGAACGATCTTATGTTTTTTGATTTAAGTTTTGAACCAAAAGAAATTTTTGAGCTTGATACCCAAGAAATTTATTCTATGGTCCAAAAGCCAGGCAAATCAGGCCCTTTTAAAAAGTACGGCATTAACAAGACCATACCAATTTGTCCCAGTGCGATGATAGATGACAAGAATGCTTTTGATACCGACTTTGCAATCTTAGAGAAGCGGGCTGAGCAAGTCAGAGAAAACACCGACTTTCAATCTCTTGTCAGCCAAGCCATGGCAGACAAAATAAACAATTGGAACAATGAGTATGATCACATTGAGCAGATGATTTACGCTGGTGGCTTTCCATCAAAGCAAGACAAGGATTTAATGGATGACTTTCACCGCATTGACTCGGCTGAAGAAAGAATTAAAATCTGTCGAAATATTGAAGATGAGAGGCACAGACTGTTTGGTGAAAGAATAATCTGCCAGTTTTACTCGCAAGATGCACCAGAAGACATGATGAATCGTTATCAGTCACTTATCACCCAACGCTTAAATGAAGAGGGTCCCTGGGGCTCAATGAGTAAGGTGATGACTGAGTTAGATAAGTTACTAGAAAAAGATAATTCTCAAGAAACTCAAACCATTTTAGAAGAAACAAAAGAGTATTTAACCCAAAGATCTATCTCAATAGATTAAATTTCTCAATTCATATTAAATCCTTAAAATGGTTTAAAAAATGACATTTTATCATTTTTTAGTATTCTTATTAGTTCGTTTGAAATTTGTACATATAAAAAATGCAATCAATTGAATTAAATACAAAACATCCTTTGCGATCTGCTTATACATGTAAAATTGGTAAAATATTTCAAAAGCGCCGACAAATACTTACATTAACCGAGTTCGAAGTTTCCTCTAAATTATGTGTGAATGTAAATTACATCAAGGGAATTGAGCATGGAGATTATTCAGTCTTTCCGGCAAGAATTTTTGCAATTCAATATTTTCGAAAATATGCTGATTTTCTTGAATTAAAATTAAATTTTTGTGATGTATTTGATTCTAAAAAATATTCATAACAAGCATTTCATTCAAGCAATATATCTTTCTTAAGCTAATTTATTTCAGGGTTATCTTATTAATTATCAAGCTGTATAATGACACGAGATTTTTTAGACCCGTAGCTCAGTTTTGGTTAGAGCGTCGCATTGACATTGCGAAGGTCGATGGTTCGAGTCCATTCGGGTCTACCACATTTAAAGTTTTCAGTTGATGTAACTTGATCATCATCATGAATTAAAAATAGATTTAGTAAATGAATAGCTCCCAAACATACTTTCATAATTTCGAGTCAATCGATAAGACAAAGAAATCTATTCTTTTTATTGCTGGGGCGGGCATGGATCATAGATTGGTTAGAGCTATTAAGTTACCTGATTCTAAATATAACAAACCTTTAATAATAGATCTTCCTGGTCATGGTGATTCGAAAGGAGTCTCAAGCAATAACATTGAAGCATATAGTGAGTTTTTAATTGATCATATCTCAGCATATGATCTTAAAGACCTTTCTCTCTGTGGGCATAGCATGGGCGGATTAATTGCTTTGGATATGGTCTTTCAGCGTAAATTTTCAGCAAAATCTTTAATTTTAGTTAACAGCATCTATCCCACTAGAGTTGCTGATGCATTGCTTACTAAAGCTAAGACAGGCAATGGTCATGCAGCAGACTTCATTATTAAATATGGTCTTTATAGAAGACTTCTTGGTGTAAAAAATGCTTTCTCTGAGGAAGATGCTTTGGTGATGTTAGATGATCTAGAGGCATGCAATAATTATCAGCTTGATTTAAATGATCTCAAAAGTTTAGGTATACCCATTTCAATTATTCTTGGGAGCAAAGATAGACTGGTTGACTTAAAAGCGGTAGAAAAATTTACTGATGTCGTCCCAAGCAAAACGTACACAATGGATGAAGTGGGTCATTTCTCATTTTTTGAGGATCCTGTTGAATTGAGTAAATTAATTTCTGAAATCGTTTAAAATTTACGTCCAGACAAACAAAATCATTGGAATAGAGATCGCAACAATAACGCATTCAAGCGGAAGTCCAAGACGCCAAAAATCACCAAATTTGTAGTTTCCAGGAGCCATCACCAAAGTATTGCACTGATGCCCAATGGGCGAGAGAAAAGCACAGCTTGCACCAACTGCAACTGCCATTAGAAAGGGCTCAACAGGTTGCCCAACCTGAATGGCAAGATTAGCCGCAATGGGAGCCATAATCACAGCAGTAGCAGCATTGTTAACAATATCTGAGACAAACATCGTTATAACCAAGACCATTAAAATTAACCAAGGCAGTGCCATGCCTGCAGTAGAAGAGGATATAAAGTTTGCTATGTTTAATGAAATACCAGAGGTTTCAAGCGCTTGTCCTACAGGGATCATTGCTGCAAGCATTACTACTACTGGCCATTCAATATTCCTATACAGATTGCCATTGAGGACTTTGATTGAAATAAAGGCTATTACACAAAGTAAGAATGCCACAACAATATTCATCACATTAAATGCGGTTAAGCCTATTGCAAGACCAAAAAAGATTAAGCTTTTTATTAGGCGGCTTCGACTGGGTATCGTTTGGAGATCTCTTTCCATTAAAGGCATTAAACCTAAATGTTTGATACGTTCTTTAACACCCTCATCATCAATGGTCCTTACCCCCAACAAAAGCACGTCACCAACTTTGAATGTTTCTCTTGCAAGTCTGGATTCAGGAACGCGGCAAAGGCGATACCTTTTTGCGCTTCGTCGATGCTCTTTGCCGCCAGCGCACGCTGGATGATGTACTGATTGAACCCCCAATAAGAGACGTTCATCACCCACATGCCACCAATCAGAACCGAAAGCCCGGGCAGACTCATGTAGTGTGGGCTGTCTTCACTGAGAATCATGTCGAATTTCCCCGGTGCTTGCTCCATGAGAAGCCCAAAACCCGCGAGCACCCCTGCCCCGTCGGATACTTTGTTGAGCAGTATCCAAGAAATGAGCAAGCCACCAAGCACGAGCAATACGACTTGTATGATGTCAGTCAGCGCAACGGCCTTGAGCCCCCCATACAGAGAGTAGCCTG
>ERZ802822.2203-NODE-2203-length-11002-cov-8.163844_pt1 | contig 11002 bp, 6 predicted proteins | sample MGYA00345649_ERZ802822 | MGnify/ENA primary metagenome ERZ802822 (study PRJEB30503, sample SAMEA104212359) | marine metagenome | biome: Westerlies Biome; feature: [SRF] surface water layer (ENVO:00010504) within the epipelagic zone...; material: water... | reverse complement strand
GGGATAATAAAATGAAATGGGATAGATTAAGACTATTTAATATTGTTGCCCAAACAAGAAATATTACCGAAGCATCTTATATATTACACATAAGTCAATCTGCTTTAAGTCGACAAATGAAGGCGCTTGAAAATGAATTAGGTATAAAACTTTTTTTAAGAAATTCTGACGGTATTTCATTAACCAAGGCGGGAATGAGATTGTCATCTTCTGTTCAAGTTTTAGCTTCTGATATAAGTAAAACACATAATCAGTTGCTTGAAGATATGGATGTTCCCTCTGGAAGGTTAAATGTTTCTGCAACAAATGCTTTTGGAGCTTTATGGGTTGCACCGAGGATGTCTAAATTTAAATCTATGTATCCTGACATAAGTGTGGCACTTAGTTTAAGAGACTCTGAGCCAAGAGTTACAAATTTTAATTCAGATATAGAAGTTAGAATGACACCTAGTGTGTCACAAGATGATGTTCAAATTAAGTTGGCTGATTGTAAATATAAGATATTTGCATCAAATGAATATATTTCGAAAAATGGATATCCTAAAACCAGTAGTGATTTAGATAACCACAAAATTATTTCTTATGGTGAAGATGCTCAACCACCAATTGATAGGCATAGGTTAAATTGGTTGTTAACAATTGGCAAAGAAAATAAAAGACCTAGAAAACCAATTTTAGAAGTTTCAAGTATTTATGGCATCGCAAAAGCTACTGAAGTTGGTATGGGAATAGCCTCATTACCTGATTGGATGGAATTTGAAATGATAGAGCTTACGGAAGTTTTATCACAATTAGATGGTCCTAAAATGTCAATATCATTGTGTTTTAATTATGAATTAAGAAATGACTCTAGAATAAAAGCTTTTAAAGATTTTATGACAAAAGAAGCAGAAACAATTAATTAATTTGTTAATCATTTTTGTAATGCAATTTATGCATACCTGACATATAATGAATCATTTTACAATTGTAGTTATATTAACTATGTTCCACTTCCCTTAAAGTGTTACCTAATAATAATACTCGCTCTATAACCTACATTAGCCAATTAATACTAAGGATTAATGGATGAAGAAAAACAAAATTAACAAAATGGGTTTTCCAAAGGAATATGGTTTATATGATCCTCAAAACGAACATGAGAATTGTGGTTTTGGATTTATTGCGAATATAAAAAATGAACCAAAACATGAAATAGTCCATCAAGCCCTAGAAATTGTTCATAATCTTGATCATAGAGGTGCAATAGGAGCAGATCCCTTAGCTGGAGATGGTGCGGGGATATTAATACAGATACCTGATGAGTTTTTTAGAAAAACCTTAATTAATTCCAATATAAACTTACCTAAAGTTGGAAGCTATGGTGTAGGGATGGTGTTTTTACCATCTCAAAAAAAGAGGGCAGAATTAGCGGTTCAAGCAGTTGAAAAGGCAATAAAAAACGAAAATCAAGAACTAATTTGTTGGAGAGATGTTCCTGTAGATGAAAGTGTATTAGGTAAAACTGTTAAAGATAATGCACCGATTATAAAACAATTTTTTATTAAAAAAGACGAAGCTACATTAACAGAGCAGGAGTTTCAAAGAAAACTTTATGTTATCAGAAAACAATGTCTTTTTTTACTCCAAAATGAAAAAGACGACTGGGACGACTTTTATGTTGTTTCACTCTCTTCAAGGACAATTATATTTAAAGGAATGGTTTTAGCCCCAAACTTATCTAAATTTTATATTGACTTCCAAAACAAAAATTTTAAGACAGCTATTGCTTTGTTTCATCAAAGATTTTCTACAAATACTTTTCCCTCTTGGAGACTTGCGCAACCATTTAGGTATTTATGTCACAATGGAGAAATAAACACTGTCAAAGGCAATACTAACTGGATGAATTCGAGAAGGTACAGTATGTCATCAGAAGTATTAAAAGATGATTTAGAGAAAATATGGCCAATTATTGAAAAATCTCCTTCAGACTCAGCTACATTCGATAACGCTTTAGAACTACTCGTAATGTCTGGTTATTCATTACCGCATGCTATGATGCTTATGATACCAGAAGCTTGGAAAGATAACTCATTAATGGACCCTAAACGTAAATCATTCTATGAATATTATTCAGCTTTAATAGAACCATGGGATGGTCCAGCAGCTATGGCATTTACTGACGGTATGCAAATAGCTGCTACTTTAGATCGAAACGGACTTAGACCTGCAAGATATGTTGTTACCAATGACGATTTGGTAATTATGTCTTCCGAAGTTGGAGTGCTTCGAGATATACCAGAAAATAAAATAATAAAAAAATGGCGATTACAGCCAGGTAAAATGCTCCTTGTAGATTTACAAGAACAAAGAATAATATCTGATGAGGAACTTAAAGATAAGCTAGTCAATACTTTTCCTTATGATAGTTGGGTTAAAGCATCTAAAATAAAGATTGAATCTTTTGACATTAAAACTAACAAAGAATTTCCTGACGAAGATGTTTTACTAGATTCACAACAAGCCTTTGGCTACAATAAAGAAGACTTAAAATTTTTTCTTGAACCTATGATTTTAGAAGGACAAGATCCCATAGGTTCTATGGGACGGGATATTCCTTTAGCTGCTTTATCTGATAAGAACCGTTTATTATATGATTACTTTTTTCAAAATTTCGCTCAAGTAACAAATCCTCCAATTGATCCTATACGTGAAGAGTTAGTAATGTCACTAATGAATTTTATTGGCCCAAGACCTAACCTACTTGATCCCAAATCAGGCGCAAATCAAAAATTAATTGAAGTTAATCATCCTATATTAAGCAACGAAGATATCGAAAAAATAAGAAAAATTGAAAACTTTTCATCAGGAGATTTAAAATCCTTTACTCTCAGTATTTGTTATAATAAAAAAGGTAATAAACAATTCAGAATTGCAGATTTTATTAAAGAGATTTGTGAAAAGGCTGAAAATTTAATTAATGACAAATTATGTAATATTATCATTTTGTCAGATAAAGACCTTGATAAAAATAATGTAGCCATACCTGCATTATTAGCTACGAGCGCTCTACACCATCATTTGATCAAAAAAGGTTTAAGAACTAAAGTTGGTTTGGTTGTTGAAACTGGAGAGGCTAGAAGAGTTCACGATTTATGTCTTTTAGCAGGTTACGGAGCTGAAGCGATTAATCCATATTTAGCTTTTTTCACATTATCTAATATTATAAAAAATAATAATCAAAACATTTCTGAAAGTGAGGCTTACACCAAATACATTAAAGCAGTTACTAAAGGTATGCTTAAAGTGATGTCAAAAATGGGTATATCAACTTATCAATCTTACTCAGGTGCACAAATTTTCGACGCTGTTGGTCTTTCTTCAAAATTAATTGATAAATATTTTTGTGGTACTGCATCTAAAGTTGAGGGTATTGATTTAGACGAAATTCAAAAGGAAACAGAAAATAGACATGAATTAGCATTTGGCAACTCACCTATACTGCTCAATGACTTGGATGTTGGGGGAGACTTAAGTTATAGAATTAGAGGTGAAGAACATGTTTGGACACCAGAAACAATAGGAATGCTTCAACATTCTGTTAGAAGTGCCAACTTTAATACTTTTAAAAAATACTCAAAAAAAATCAATGATCATTCAATGAAGCTAAAGAATTTAAGAGGCCTTTTGAAATTTAACTCTAAATCTAACCCAATAAATTTGGATGAAGTTGAGCCAACCTCAGAAATTGTAAAAAGATTTGCCACTGGAGCAATGTCCCTAGGTTCTATCTCTACTGAAGCACATACCACTCTTGCAATTGCTATGAATCGTCTTGGTGGAAGATCTAACACAGGAGAAGGAGGAGAAGAAACTTCCAGGTTTAAGCCCATGTCAAATGGTGACTCTATGAATTCTAGAATTAAGCAGGTGGCGTCTGGTAGATTTGGAGTTACAACTGAATATCTTTCGAATGCCACTGACATTCAAATTAAAATGGCCCAGGGAGCCAAGCCAGGAGAAGGTGGCCAGCTTCCAGGTGGTAAAGTTGACGAATTTATTGCTAAGATTAGGCATTCAACTCCTGGTGTTGGTTTAATATCTCCTCCACCTCATCACGATATATATTCTATAGAAGATTTAGCGCAACTTATTCATGATTTAAAAAATGTTAATCCAAAAGCTAGAGTGTCTGTTAAACTTGTTTCTGAAATTGGGGTTGGGACTGTCGCTGCGGGAGTAAGTAAGGCATATGCAGATCATGTTACAATTTCAGGAAATGATGGAGGTACTGGAGCAAGTCCAATTACTTCATTATTAAATGCTGGGGGACCTTGGGAGACAGGTTTAGCTGAAACACATCAAACACTGGTAATGAACGGTTTAAGAGAAAGAATAGCTGTGCAGGTTGATGGTGGATTACGAACAGGTAGAGATGTGGTGATAGGAGCAATGTTAGGTGCTGATGAGTTTGGTTTTGCTACTGCAGCATTAATCTCAGAAGGATGTATTATGATGAGAAAATGTCATTTAAACACCTGTCCAGTCGGAGTTGCAACTCAAGATCCCGAATTAAGGAAAAACTTTACAGGTCAACCTGATCATGTTGTTAATTTTTTTGTTTTTATAGCTAACGAAGTTAGAGAAATAATGGCACAACTAGGTATTAAAAACTTTAATGATTTGATTGGTAGAAGGGATTTGCTTGATTTTCATGGTGCAGAAGAACATTGGAAAGCACATGGACTTGATTTAGCGCGACTAATTGTTCCTTTGACAAAAGAAAATAACCAAAGTTTCTTCAATTCACAAAAGCAAGACCATAGATTAGAACTTGCACTTGATAATTTTTTGATTTCAAAATCACATGATGCCATATTGAACAAAAATAAGGTTAACTTTAAATCAAAAATTGTTAACACAAACAGAACAGTTGGTGGAATGCTGTCAGGTGTGATTGCCAAAAAATATGGCCATAACGGCTTGCCTAATGATACAATAAAAATAAATTTTTCTGGTAATGCTGGACAAAGCTTTGGTGCTTGGCTAGCTAAAGGTGTTTCCTTTAATCTAGAAGGAGATGCTAATGATTATGTTGGTAAAGGCTTATCGGGAGGAAGGATATCAATTCATCCTCAAGAAAATAGTTCAATTATTGCTCAAGACAATATAATTGCAGGAAATACACTTTTGTATGGAGCTATTTCTGGAGAATGTTACTTGAGTGGTGTTGTAGGTGAACGTTTTGCCGTAAGAAATTCAGGAGCAACGACTGTTGTTGAAGGTTGTGGTGATCACGGTTGCGAATATATGACAGGTGGTGTAGTTATTGTTTTAGGAAAAACAGGTAGAAATTTTGCAGCCGGAATGTCCGGTGGTATTGCATACATTCTTGATGAGGATAACACTTTTGAAGCCAATTGTAATAAGTCCATGGTTGAATTAGAAAAAGTATATCGTTTTGAAGGTTCAGAACATAATTCTGTAAAAAGCATAAATAGTGATTTGTTAGACTTCGATGAAGCCCGATTAAAATTAATAATACAAAAGCATTTTAAGTTTACTAAAAGTAAAAAGGCCAAAATTATTTTAGATAATTGGAATAAATATATTAGTCTTTTTCATAAAATTACTCCGTTTGATTTTAAAAGAGCATTAATTGAAAGAAAAGAAAAATTAAATACAAAAAATAACACACCCAATAGAATTGCTGGAGAATAAAATGGGAAAAACAACAGGATTTATGGAACTAGATCGTGTGGAAAGAGATTACGAACCTGTCGAAGATAGGGTTAAACATTTTAAAGAGTTTTTAATACCATTAGATCCAAAAGAAGTTTCTAAACAAGGCGCAAGGTGTATGGATTGCGGAATACCATATTGTCATCAAGGATGCCCGGTTAACAACTTGATACCTGACTGGAATGATATGGTCTATAATAATAGGTGGAAAGAAGCTTTAGATTTACTACATTCAACTAACAATTTTCCTGAATTTACTGGAAGAATTTGTCCTGCACCTTGTGAAGCCTCATGTACATTAAATATTACAGATAACCCAGTAGCTATTAAAACAATCGAATGCTCCGTTGTAGATAGGGGATGGGAAGAAGGTTGGATAAAGCCTCAAATACCTTCAAAAAAATCAGATAAAAAAGTTGCAGTCATTGGCTCTGGACCATCAGGGTTAGCCTGTGCTCAGCAATTAGCTAGGGCAGGACATTCTGTTGTGGTCTTTGAGAAAAATGAAAGAATAGGGGGATTGCTTAGAATAGGCATACCCGACTTTAAAATGGAAAAAACTCTAATTGATAGAAGAATGTCACAAATGGAACTTGAAGGTGTTGAGTTTAGAGTTAATAGTCATGTAGGTAATAATGTTAGCATAGAAGAGTTAAATGATGAATTTGAGGCTATTGCGTTTTGTGGTGGCTCTGAGCACCCAAGAGATCTTCCCGTTGAAGGAAGAGAATTAAAAGGTGTTTACTTTGCAATGGAATTTCTTTCACAGCAAAATGATCGAGTTTCAGGTAAAACTATAAAATCTGATATTGAAATTTTAGCAAAAGGTAAAAACGTTCTTGTTATAGGTGGAGGTGATACAGGTTCTGACTGTGTTGGAACATCCAACCGCCAAGGAGCTAAATCTGTTACACAACTTGAACTGCTTGATCAACCACCTGAAAAAGAGGATAAAGCATTAACTTGGCCTAATTGGCCAATGAAAATGAGGACCTCAACTTCTCATCAAGAAGGTTGCGAAAGAAACTGGTCAGTTTTAACAAAATCATTTGAAGGTGATAATGGTAAAGTATCAAAGCTTAATTGTGTAAATGTTGAGTGGAAAAAAGGTGATGATGATAGAATGAAGATGACAGAAATAATAGGTTCTGAATTTTCTTTTGAAGCTGATCTTGTTTTACTTGCAATGGGTTTTGTACACCCTATACATGAAGGTTTAATTAAACAATTAGGAGTTAAATTAACACCAGTTGGAAACTTAGAAGCCGATGATGATAAATATCAAACATCAGTTAATAAATTTTTTGCAGCAGGCGACTCAAGACGTGGTCAGTCCTTAGTTGTATGGGCGATTAAAGAAGGCAGACAATGTGCAAAATCAATTGATGAGTTTCTCATGGGTAAGTCTGATTTACCAAAATAGTTTGTATTAGTTCTTTTGGATCTTTTCCTTGTTAAATTATTAATATGGTTTGAATATTTTTTTAAGTGTATTAAGAATAAGCTTAATACGTAAATTAAATGAATAAATACATGTATACTCTTCATCATTATTATCTTTGTCCATCTTCTAGGTTTGTTAGATTAATTTTAGAAGAGTACAAGTTGAAATATACTGTACAACTTGAAAATTATTGGAAACCACAAAAAGATTTTTTAAAAATTAATCCTGCAGGTCATTTACCTATTCTTGTTAATCAAGAAAATTATCCAATAATAGGATCAAATGCATGCTTGGAATATTTTAAGGATTTAAATTTGAAACCCGATTTAGTAGGTGAAAATTATAAAGAAAAGGCAGAAATATACCGACTATATTATTGGTTTGAAACTTTATTTAAAAAAGAAGTTTTAGATCCAATTATTTATGAAAAAGTATTTTCAAGGGTTGTTGATAATATAACTCCAAACAGTTCAAATATTCGGGCAGCAATACAAAACTTAGGCTTTCACATTAACTATTTTGATTATTTATTAAAAAACCAGGATTATCTTGTAACTAATAATTTAACTTATTTAGATTTTCTAGCCTCAGCAAATTTGTCTATATTAGATTATCTTGGATTACTCAATCTTGAAGATAATAATAATATTAAAGATTGGTATTTTAAACTTAAATCTAGACCTTCATTTAAAACGTTATTAAAAGATCAAATAGTTGGATTAAATCCAGATGAAAAATATAAATTCGTAGATATGTAATTAATGTTATGTTCTCATTTTCTCTATTATATCAATAATTATTTTTAACTGATTAGCTTCTGATAGCCTGTGGCCAGCCTCTTTATCTAATAGTAGCTTAACATTTTGAGTCCCAACAATTTTTTTCATAATGTCTATACTTAGAGTGTAAGGCACATCAGTATCTGCCATTCCATGATATAAATATACAGGTCCGTCAAAGTGTAAATCTTCATATAGCACAAGGTTTTTAAAGCTATCTTTTATAAATTTATAGGAAAAAATATGTTGTGAGCCGTCATTGTTACTTATAGTAATTTTTCTATTTTTTATTAAACTTTTCTTCTGATTTATGTTCATTTTATCCCAAATTAAAAGTTTAGGGAAATCTGGAGCGGCGGCTAACCCAATTAATCCAAATATTTTTTTTTGAAAATTTTTAGCTAACATTAACATCACCCAACCTCCCATTGAAGACCCTATTAGAATTTGTTTTCCCTTTGTGAGTTTTTTAATTAGAAACTCAGCATCCATATACCAATCAGAAAAACATTTTTTATCAATTTTTCCAGATGACTCACCGTGACCAGAATAGTCAAATCTCAAAAAGCTATGATCATTATCTTTAGCCCAATTTTCTAGATAAAGTGCTTTATTGCCTTTCATGTCAGATTTAAAACCACTTAGAAATACTATTCCTGTCTTTTTTCCTATGAATTGGTTGTATGCTATTGTATTACCATGAGGAGTATCAATAAAATTTGCCATTAAATGTCCATTCGGTTCAAGGTCAACTAAAATGAATAAAAAAAAATATACTATAGTTCAGATTTTACCAGCATTAAATACTGGTGGAGTAGAAAGGGGTGTTGTTGAAATTTCTAAAGCATTAATAGATCACGATTTTAGATCTATTGTTGTATCCTCTGGTGGACATATGGTGCCTCAATTGAAAAGAAATGGCACTATTCATTATGAACTTGATGTACAAACAAAAAATCCTTTTAAATGGCGCAAAATTCGTGGTCAATTAAAAGTAATATTAGAAAATGAAAAGGTAGATTTGATACATCTTTGTTCACGAGCTCCTGCTTGGATTGCGTTTCCACTCGGATCCATATTAAATGTACCCATTTTAACATCTGTTCATATGAGATTTAGAAAGTCTAATTTTTTAAAAAAGTATTATAATAGTATTTTAACTAAAGGAAATTCAATTATAGCAATTTCAAAACACATTGAGGATAGTATTAAAAAATCTTTCCCCAAAGTAAGTAATAAAATTAAAATCATTCATAGAGGAGTTGACTTAGATCTTTTCAATCCTACTAATATCAAGCCTGCTAGAATAATTGCCCAATCTAAGCTCTTAAACTTAAAAGATAATTTGCCAGTTATAATTATGGCAGCTCGGCCTGCTATGTGGAAAGGTTATCTTTCACTCATAAAAGCCTTGTCAAAAGTAGATGAAAATTATCAATGTGTATTAATTGGTGCAGGTGATGGTAGTAGAAAATTTCAAGATATATTAATAAAGCAAATTGTTAAATTTAATTTAGAAACTAAAGTCAAATTAGTTAAATCTTCTAGGGATATTCAAGCCTCATTAATACTAGGTGATATTATTATAATGCCCTCAGTTACACCTGAGCCATTTGGAAGAATTATTTTGGAAGCGCAAGCTTTAGGCAAAATACCAATTGCTTTTGACCATGGTGGAGCATCAGAAACAATAATAAATGGAAAAAATGGATTTTTGGCTGAACCTTTAAGTATACAAAGTTTATCAGAAAAGATATCACTCGCTCTTTCTTTAGAAACAATTAAAAGAGAAAAGATGGGTGATTATTCAAAAAAATTCGTGTCTAAAAATTTCAGTCATGATAGAATGTGTAAATTGACTTTGTCATTATATAAACAATGTCTTTCAGACCAATGAGTGCATCTTCTAACCTTCTTTTTATTACTTGCACACTAAGACTTAAAAATTGCTATTTTTACGGGGGGCTTCGGTCCCCCGTTTTTTTTGATTAAATCGCTCTAGATGAAAAACCTATTCGCAGCATTCGCTGTCACGCTCTTCACAGTAGGAATGCAGGCACAACAATTGCCCAGTACAACCCTCAAAACCCTAGACGGAAAACGCGTCGATATTAAAGACCAGATCAGCACAGAAGGACCTACTGTGATTGGTTTCTGGGCAACTTGGTGCAAGCCTTGCATAAAGGAATTAACTGCATTTGCAGATTACGCTATAGACCTTGAAGAAGAATATGGAGCGAAGGTTTTAGCAGTGAGTATAGACGATACCCGAAACTCATCACGTGTGGCCCCTATGGTGCAAGGTCAAGGATGGGAATACACCGTTCTTTTAGACGAAAATCAGGATCTAAAGCGCAACCTCGGTATCGTTAATGTGCCTTTTACCTTAGTATTGAATGCCGACGGTGAAGTCGTATGGAAGCACAGCGGCTATTCACCTGGAGATGAAGAAAATCTAGCCGAAGTCGTTGCAAAAGTGGCTCGCGGAGAATCGGTCGAACATTGATACAAATGAACCGATTAGCCCTACGCCTACTTACGTTGCTCCTCTTACCCGGTGCAGCTATAGCTCAAGATTCTTACGGTGGCCAATTGCATGGGAATTTCCAGTTAGACGGCCAATGGTACTTGCGCGATGAGGGTATTGACCCTACAGGAGAATTTTATCCGGATGAACGTTTTTTAGGGCAGGGATATGCAAATTTCGTTTACACAGACGGCGACTTTTCCGGAGGATTACGTTATGAAAATTATCAGAATGTGATGCTCGGTTTCCCAGAGGGATATCGCGGCGAAGGCATTACTTATCGCTACTTACAATTCAAACAAGACAATCTCGATGTCACTGTAGGAAGTTTTTACGAGCAGTTCGGATCTGGCATGGTATTCCGCTCCTACGAGGAGCGAGGATTAGGCTATGATAATGCAATGGACGGTGTGCGCGTTAAAGCGAATCTTGCGAAAGGTGTTTACCTTAAGGGGGTGCTGGGAAGGCAACGTTTCTATTTTGAAAAAAGCCCAGGTCTTTTAAGAGGTGTAGATGCTGAAATTAACT
>ERZ802822.2198-NODE-2198-length-11007-cov-23.975206_pt1 | contig 11007 bp, 9 predicted proteins | sample MGYA00345649_ERZ802822 | MGnify/ENA primary metagenome ERZ802822 (study PRJEB30503, sample SAMEA104212359) | marine metagenome | biome: Westerlies Biome; feature: [SRF] surface water layer (ENVO:00010504) within the epipelagic zone...; material: water... | reverse complement strand
CAAGTCTTAATAAAACTGGATCATTTAAAATACCACCATCATTATTAGTAATTAAGACATATTTACATTGGCCAATTGCAAGTTTTGATAAATCTCTTGGAGTTAATAGTTGTGTGAATTTGTAAGCATCTGGTCCAGTTATTTCTACTTGTCTTTCAACTGCAACATCGCAAAGAATAGCTTTTTCAATTAAATTCCAAAAGTTTTGCTCAGGATCTCCAAAATCTCTTGGAATATACATATGATTATAAACTGAAAATCCAGTTGCTCCCCATTTTACTGTAGAGTCGAAGTAAGGTGATTTTCTTATTTGTGTACCAAAACCAAAGTTTTTATTACTCATTTTTTGATCCTTAACAGTCCATTCAATTCTTTACAAACAAAAAAATAGCCCAGTTAAGGGCTATTAAAAATCATAAGGGAATTAATTTTTTACTTAAAATTGTTCAGATTCAGTTGAACCTTCCATCGCAGTTGTAGAACTTGTACCACTGCTAATCGTGTTTGATACAGAATCAAAATATGAAGTTCCAACCTCTCTTTGGTGTTTAACACTAGTATAACCGTCTTTTTCTCTTAAAAATTCTTGTTCTTGGATTCTAGAATATGCAGTCATACCTTCTTTTTTATATTTCTCTGCTAGTTCAAAGATTGCGATATTTTGAGTATGAAAGCCTGCTAAAGTTATAAATTGAAACTTATAACCCATTTTAGAAATCTCTTGTTGGAAAGAAGCAATTTCATCATCATTTAGATGTTTCTTCCAATTAAATGAAGGAGAACAATTATAAGCTAATAATTTTCCTGGAAATTTTTCATGGATTGCATCAGCAAATTTTTTAGCTTCTTCTAAATTTGGTGTTGCTGTTTCACACCAGATCAAATCTGAATAAGGAGCATAAGCAAGGCCTCTTGATATAGCTTGTTCAATTCCTTGTTTAACATAAAAGAAACCTTCAGGAGATCTCTCACCTGTTAAAAATGGTTTATCATTTTCATCATGGTCATTTGTAATTAGTTTTGCAGCATTTGCATCAGTTCGTGCTAAAATAATAAGTGGAACATTAGCAATATCAGCAGCTAATCTTGCAGCTTTTAAATTTTTAATCATAGTACCAGTTGGAACCAAAACTTTACCACCCATATGGCCACATTTTTTTTCACTAGCTAACTGATCTTCAAAATGAACACCGGCTGCACCAGCTTTAATAAATTTTTTTGCAAGTTCAAATACATTCAACGGTCCACCAAAACCAGCTTCACCGTCAGCAATGATTGGTAGCATATAATCAACTTTATTTTCTTCTTTCATGTCACCATCTTTAAGTTCCATGTGTTGAATTTGATCTGCTCTAACTAAAGCGTTATTCATTGAATCTACTAATTTTGGGGCACTATCATAAGGATACAAAGATTGATCAGGATACATTTCTCCAGCACTATTAGCATCTGCTGCTACTTGCCATCCACTTAAATAAATTGCTTTTAATCCTGCTTTAGCATGTTGAACTGCATGATTACCAGATAATGATCCCAGTGTATTTATATAAGATTCTGAATTTAATAATTTCCATAGTTTTTGTGACTGCATTTTGCACATTGAATATTCAATTTTAATAGAACCTCTTAATCTCTCAACTTCATCTTCTGTGTAGTCACGTTTAATTCCGGCAAATCTTTTTAAGTCGTAAGAGATATTTTCTGCGCTCATTATTTTTAGTCCTATGATGTTGTTTGTTTGAGAAAATTGAATTGGTGAGAATGGAGTTATTATTATTTCTTAAAGACTTAATTTAGCTGTTATCGTCTAAAGATTTAATAAGATCACTCATTCCACTTGAACCCCAATCACAATGATCATCTCTCATGTAGATACCTCTACTATTATGTTGATCAAAATCTTCTTTTTTTATGATTTGAGCTTCATTTTCAGTGTTATTTAATTTTTTGTTCATGTAAATTTTATAATTTACAGAGTTTACAAAAGCTACTAAAAAGAACAAAATGCTTGTAAATCTTAGAAAAAAATTGTAAAAATAAATTTACAAAATTTACAAATAGAAAACATGAGTCAATTAGATTTAAAAATAGGGCCTAAAATCAAAGCTTTTAGAAGGCAGCTTGGACTACAAGCTAATAAATTAGCAGAAGAATTAAGCATATCTCCTAGTTATTTGAATTTAATTGAAAGCGGTAAACGTAAAATTGATGGCGATTTATTATTAAAAGTATGTGAAAAACTTAACATAGAGCTATCACACCTTACGTCAAAAACTGACATTAACTTACAAAACACTATTTCAGAAATTTTAGATGATCAACTGTTTGAAGATTTAGATATTTTAGGACCAGAAGTTAAAGACCTAGTTAGTACAAATCCAAAAATTGGAAAAGCTATTGTAAGACTTGGTGATATTTTGAAAAAAAAGGATCACGAACTATTTGACAAAATTGAAAAAATTTCTGGAAAGATTGTTGATAATAGAAAAAACTCATTTCCAGGAGAAGTTATTTCAGATTTTCTACAACAAAACAGAAATTACTTTCCTAAATTAGAAGATTTTGCAAATAAAGTTTTTGATAAAATTCAAAAAAATAATCGAACAAGATATATTGCACTTTGTGAATATTTAGATTCAGAATACTCTATTAAAGTTAAAGATGTGATACCTGATGAAAATAAACCTTTTTCAAAAATATATAAGAAGAGTAAAAAAGAACTTTTATTAAGTGATTATAGTTCATTAGAAACTAAAAAACTTCATGCTGCAGCACAAATTGCACAAGAGGGTGCAAGTAAAGAAATTGACAATTATTTATCTAAATTTAGTTTTCCATCGAATGAATCTAAAACATTAACAAGAGTTGCTTTGCTTAATTATTGTGGGGCCGCAATATTAATGCCCTATAAACTTTTTCATACCGAATGTAAAAAGCTTAAATATGATTTAGAATTATTACAAAATACATTTGCAACTTCTTTTGAACAAGTTGCTCATAGAGTAACATGTTTGCAAGACCCAAAACTTCCAGGGATACCATTTCATTTTTTAAGAGTTGATATGGCTGGAAATATTTCAAAACGATTTTCACTATCTGGAATTGATATTCCTAGATATGGAGGAGCTTGTCCAAGATGGAATGTTTATTCTGCATTAACTAGACCTGGTGTTATTCAGGCTGCAGTTAGTAAAATGACGAATGGAGAAAAATATGTTTGTATTGCAAGAACAGTTGAAAAAGGAATAGGAAGATTTGGTCAAGCAAAAAGCATATTATCAATTGGTCTTGGTTGTGAAGCAAAATATGCAAAAGATTTTGTTTATACAGAAAATGTAAATATTAATGATAAATCTACTGAAATTCCAATAGGGGTTTCATGTAGAACTTGCGATAGATTAGACTGTTCACAAAGAGCATTCCCTCCATTACACAAAAAATTTGATATAGATATCAATACTAGAGGTGTATCTGTTTATGTGACCGATGAAAGTTCACAGGGAAAATCCTAAATTTCAATTTAAGATAAATCATAAGAATTATTGAAAAATAAGACCTTTTAACTCTAAAAAATAAGAGTACTGCAAATTTAGTATATGATTATTGATTTCTTATAAGAGGATAAACCTTAGGATTTAAATACTTTAAATTTGTTAACATTATTAAAAGTAAAGTTACTAACCCAATTGAAAAACCCAGTGTTAACAAAACTTCAAAATCAAATTTCCAAACAAGTTCAAATAAATTTTCCATTATAAATTTAGAAGCAATTACTGCAAAAAAGGTCGCAATTAATATGACTGAGTTAAAAATTATTAAAAACTCAATTATTGAAGATAAAATTACATCTCTTTTTGTAAAACCAATAATTTTAAAAACTAAATTTTGATATTCCTTAACCTTACCCTGCACCATGATTGCACTAGAAATAACTATCAATCCAATGATAATGGTCACTGCTGATATTAATGTTACAGCCATAAAAACTTTATTTAAAACAGAAGTTACTTTATTTAAGTAATCTGCAATTTTAATCATTGATAAACTTGGTAATACTTCCAGCATTGAAATTTCATCAAAATTTTCTATGTTTTTAAATTTAGTAGTGGCCAAATATTCGTGAGGAATATTATTTGCAAATTGTGGATTGAATAGCATTGCAAAGTTAATACTCAAGTCTCTATAATCAACACTTCTAAAGTTTACAATTTTTCCATCAATTTCACGGCCATAAATATTTAATGTAAAAATATCACCTAAATTAATTTTTAAATCTTGAGCAACTTTTGCATCTAAAGATATTTGTAGTTCATTTGATTTTGTTAAATCCCACCACTTACCTTCTGTAATAGGATTATCTTCTGGTACTTCATTGACCCAAGAAGATCTTCTTTCACTACCAATAACCCAATAACTATCATTATCAGATGAAATGTATGTGTTTGGATTGACACCATTAATTTTTACAATGCCTGATGAAACCATAGGCACAATTTCAACTTTTGCATTAGGATCCATCTTAAATATATTTGTTTCAAATTTTTCTTTTTCTCCTTTTTGAATACCAACAAAGAAATAATCAGGCGCTATATTTGGAATAGATTTTGCAATTTCTCTTTTAAAGTTGGTTCCAACTAAAGCTAAAGTTAATAAAAGAGTTACCCCCAATCCTAAAGACATAATGGTAATAGGGGTAATACTTTTGGTTTGAGTAATATTTTTAATTGAAACTTTTAATGAAATATTAGGAGTTGACCTAAATTTTTTTAGAAAAAATATGATTAATTTTGAAAGTAAAAAAAATACACCTAAACATAGAAAAAAGGCAGCAAAATACCCTATGCTGTACATTGGGTTTTCTGAATTATAACTAAAGACCAAAACCAAAATAGATAGTAATAAAAAACTAAGCATTACTGACTTTTTAGAATAATAAAATTCTAAATTTTGAAACACATTTCTAAATAAATTTGAAGCTTTTACTTGGTCAATTGAATTAATTGTTGGAATTGAAAATATAATTAGAACTAATAATCCAATTAAAAAAATCTTAATAAAGTTAATAATTGAAAATACTGGTAAAACATTCAAACCTAAGCCATCAGATAAATATTGATCAACAAAAGGGACTATTAAAAAACTAGAGCCATATGCCAATGTAGTTATAACAAATAATAGAATTAATAATTGTAGGTAATACAAAATTTTGATGTCTCCTGAATAAAACCCAACTGCTTTTCTAACAGCAATAGACATGTTGTTTTGATTAATGAAAGAAAGCAGTGTATTTGCTACCCCAATACCTGCTATTAACATAGCGCTGATTGAAACTAGAGATAAAAACTGTGAAAAGTTGTTAATAATTCTTTTTAATCCACTTGCTGAATTTTCAGGATATCGAAGCTTAACTTTTTGATCATCTTTAAATATATTTTCAATTCTTTCCTCGATTTCTTGTTCATCATCATTTTCATTAAACTTTACTTTATATTCATAATTTAAAAAACTACCTATTCCATTAAGTTTAAGAATTTCTAAAGTTTGTTTGCCAGCTAGTGCCCAATCGCCAAATGCAACAAATCCACTAACATCGGGTACTGATTTTACAATTCCAATAACAGTAAATAATTTATCTTGAACTTTTATCTGTTCATTTATTTTAAGGTTTAAAGTTTTAGATAAACTTTCATTAATTAATACTGTATTAGGTTCATTTTGCATTCTATCAAATGCACCTTCAGGCTCATATTCGACTGATCCATATAATGGATATTTTTCATCTACAGTTTTTATTCTTGTAAATAATGATTTATTTTTATCTCTATCAATAGTAGCAACCATTGTGCTGAACTCAATCATTTGAGAGATTGTTGCAAATTCTTTTACTTTTGTAACAAGTTCAAGGTTTCCTTGATTTCTATTATAATCAATTTCTAAATCTCCACCCAGTAATGCTTTCGCATTATCGTTTAATTCTTTTTTTAAAGAGTCTTCAATTGTAAAAATTGCACTTAAAATAAACAGACTAATAAACAGTGTAATGATTATACTTATTATCTTTTTATAGTTTCTGCTTAAATCTTTAAAAGCATATTTAAAAATTAAATTAATTTCAGATGAATTATTTGATTTTTCCATCTTTAATTTTAATTTTTCTTTTTGCTTTGTTTGCAAGTTTTGGGTCATGCGTTACCATAATTAAAGAAGATCCTTCTTCTTTAACGTAATTGAAAAGAATATCTGAAATCATTAATGAGTTTTCAGTATCCAAATTACCTGTTGGTTCATCAGCCAAAATTAATTCTGGTTTCATAGCTATTGATCTTGCTATAGCTACTCTTTGTTGTTCTCCACCTGATAATTGGCTTGGTAGATTGTTAAATCGGTGTTTTAAACCAAATCTATCTAACAAAAGCTTTGCTTCCTTTTCTGGATTTTTAAACTTGTTAAGTTCTAGCGTTAAAGCAACATTTTCTACCGCTGTATAGTTCGGGATTAAATAAAAAGATTGAAAAATAATTCCAATATTTTTTTTTCTAATTGCAGAGACTTCGTCCTCATTAAGTTTAGTGATTTCATGGTCTTGAAAAAAAATTTTACCTGAAGTTGCTTGCTCCAAGCCACCAATTAACATGATTAAGCTAGTCTTTCCTGAGCCACTTTCGCCCACAATTGAAATTGTCTCTTTTTTCTTTGTGATTAAATCAATATTATTTAAAACCTTTATGGTATCTTTACCTGTTTGGTATTTAAGATTTACCTTTTTTAATTTAAGAAGAATGCTCATGAATAAAAGTTTTATTATTAAAATAATTGTTCTCTGTCTAGTGACCATAAAAGTATATGCAATTGAAAAAGTTGTATTATTTGGCGATAGTTTAATGGCAGGGTATGGCTTATCTAATGAGCACCATTTATCAGTTGTTTTAAAAGAAAGTTTAATTGCTGATGGAATTAATATTGAAGTTATTAATGGCAGCGTATCAGGTAGCACTTCTTCGGGAGGTTTAAATAGAGCAGAATGGACGTTATCTGAGAGTGATGTTGATTTAATGATTTTAGGTCTTGGTGCTAATGATATGCTTAGAGGTATAAACCCAAAAGAGACCAAAAAAAATTTAGAGCAAATTATTAAAATTGCTCAAGATAAAAGCATTGAAGTAGTTTTAGCTGGAATGGTTGCTCCAACTTCCCATGGATTTAAATATAAAAAAAATTTTGATAAAATTTATCCAGATTTATCTAAAAAATATAAATTAACATTAATTCCCTTTTTACTAGAAGGTGTAGCCTTAAAACCTAAGTATAATTTAAGTGATGGAATGCATCCAAATGAAAAAGGAACAATTATTATTAGTAATACCTTAAAAAAAGCCATCTTAAATAAACTATAAAGACTTAATCTTTATTTTTTGATATTATTTTTTAGTGAATAAGATTCTAACTATAATTATTATATTTCTTTCGACATCGGTTTTAAGTGCCAATGAAAGGGATGCTAAGCTTGATAAATTATTTTTGGAATTGAAAAATAACATCACATCGTCATCACCTATGATTGCTCAACAAATTTGGAGTTTATGGAGCACACATCCAACGGATGAAAAATTGACTTCAATTTTAGATGAGGGTTCAAGGTTAGTTCAAGACAAGCAACTTGCTCGAGCTATAAATGTTTTTACTGAAGTCATTGAGTTAGATCCTACCTGGGCTGAAGCTTGGAATAAAAGAGCGACTGTATTTTATATGGTTGGTGAGTTTAAAAGATCTCAAGATGATATAGATAAAGTTTTAGAGTTAGAAAAAAGACATTTTGGAGCTTTAGCTGGTCAAGGAATGGTCAATATTCAATTGAAGAATTATGATAAAGCTAAGAGAAGTTACCAAAAAGTCCAAGAAATTTATCCTGCCATGAAATCCCCCAAGGTAATGATTGAACAAATTGAAGAGTTAATTAAAAGACAGTCAATTTAATTAATAATTAAAAAATTAATCGATAGATGAAAAAAATTAAGCCTCATTCAGAAGTAGCATCTCAAGCAATTTTAGGCATCGCAAAGTCTTTCAGTTTTAATTCAAAAAAATATATCCCTAAAGATGGTGCATCATTCTCTTTAGTTAAGGTTGAAATTTTATCAGGATTAACTGTTGCTTTAGCATTAGTTCCAGAAGCAATAGCTTTTGCATTTGTAGCAGGAGTTGCGCCATTATCTGGATTGTACGCAGCTTTTATTGTTGGATTAATTACAGCAGTATTTGGTGGAAGACCTGGAATGATATCGGGTGCAACAGGAGCTTTAGCTGTCGTGATGGTTTCATTGGTCACCTTACATGGGGCGGAATATTTATTTGCAACTGTTGTCTTGATGGGTCTTTTACAATTACTAGCTGGAGTTTTTAAATTAGGAAAATTTATTAGAATGGTCCCAGAACCAGTGATGTTAGGTTTCGTTAATGGACTTGCAATCGTAATAGGTATTTCTCAATTAAGTCAGTTTAAAACTATTAATGATCTTGGACAATCTGTTTGGATTTCAGGAGACATATTGCTTTATTCTATCGTTTTTGTAATGCTTACAATGTTTGTCATATGGTTTTTACCTAAAATTACTAAAGTTGTTCCTTCAACTTTAGTTGCAATACTTTTGACAACAGTATTGGTACTTGCCCTTAAAATAGATATTCCAAGTGTTGGAGATCTTGCTAGTGTTAAAGGAGGATTACCTAATTTTTCAATTCCAAATGTGCCTTTAAATTTTGAAACATTAAAGATTATTTTTCCATATGCATTTATTTTAGCATCCATTGGATTAATTGAGAGTTTATTAACTTTAAACTTAGTAGGGGAGATTACTAATAAAAGAGGGGGTGCTAGCCAAGAATGTTTGGCTCAAGGATTTGCAAATTCAGTTACAGGTTTTTTTGGTGGAATGGGTGGTTGTGCGATGATTGGTCAATCGATGATCAATGTAAGATCAGGTGGTAGAACGCGTTTAGCGGGTATTGCTGCAGCAATATTTTTATTAATTTTTATTTTGTATACATCAGCTTATATAGAGATGATTCCAATAGCAGCTTTAGTTGGTGTAATGTTTATGGTGGTAATTGGAACTTTTGCTTGGAATTCAATTAAATTTTTAATGGTAGTTCCAAGAAGTGATGCACTAGTTACAATACTTGTTACAGTTGTAACTGTATTGGAAGACTTAGCTGTTGCAGTGATCGTTGGAGTTATAGTCTCTGCTTTAGTTTATGCTTGGAAAACTGCATCAAGAATTAGAGCTATAGAGAGACCTTCTAAAACAGATAAGGGTGCTAAAGTTTATGAAATTGAAGGGCCTTTATTTTTTAGTTCAGCTAATAGTTTTTTAGAAATTTTTAATCCAGAGCAAGATCCAAAATTAGTTATTATTGATTTTGCAAAGTCTAGAGTAATTGATCAATCTGCATTAAAAGCAATTGAAGATGTTGCTCATAAATACAATAGTTTTGGAAAAAAAATTAAATTAAGACATTTAACTAAGGATTGTCATAAGCTTTTGAGTAAAACAGGTCAGTTGGTCGTTGATAGTGATGATGATCCTGATTACAGTTTAGCAGTAGACTATGGGGTTAAATTAAAAATATTTGGTAAATAGAACTCACTACTTATTATGAGTATTCCATACGATGTAATTATAATAGGAGCAGGTGCAGCTGGCATGATGAGTGCTATTGAAGCTGGCAAACGTGGTCGTAAAGTTTTACTCGTTGATCATTATAAAAAGATAGGAGAAAAAATTAGAATTTCTGGTGGGGGTAGATGTAATTTTACTAATATTCACACGAACCCTAATAAATTTCTTTCACAAAATCCAAAATTTGTAAGATCAGCTCTAAGTCAATACACACAAAATGACTTTATTAACTTAATTAATAAGTATGAAATTAAATTTCATGAAAAAAAATTAGGACAATTATTTTGTGATCATAGTGCTCAACAAATAGTTGAGATGTTGCTTAAAGAATGTGAATTAGCAAATGTAACTATTATAAAGGAATTTATTATAAAAAATGTTACGAAAGAAAATGATCAATATCTTGTATCAACTGAAACTGACAAATATTCATCACAGTCTTTAATTATTGCAACAGGTGGATTATCAGTACCAAAAATTGGTGCCACTTCATTTGGTTATGAAATTGCTAAAAAATTTGATCACGATATCATTGAAACCTTACCTGCATTAGTGCCACTGACGTTTAACGAAAAGATATTGGAAATGTGTAAAGAATTAACAGGTTTATCAGTTGAGGCTATTGTCTCTTTTAATAAAACTTTATTTCAAGAAGGAATGTTGTTCACTCATCGAGGTTTAAGTGGGCCTTCTATTTTACAAATTTCATCATATTGGAAACTAGGAGATAATATTAAAGTTAATCTGTCGCCAAAATTAAACATTTATCAATTATTAGAAGAAAAAAGAAAATTAAATCCTAAATTTGATATTTTAAATATTGTAAGTGAAATTTTACCAAAAAGATTAGCTCAAATTATCTGTAGTGAAAATAAAGTAAGTGGGAATATTTCTGAATTATCTAACAAAATATTAAAACAGCTAAGTGAGAATATTAATAATTGGTTAATCAATCCAACAGGTTCTGAAGGATACAGAACTGCAGAGGTTACTTTGGGAGGAGTTAATACTAAAGAACTATCTTCAAAAACAATGATGTCTAATAAGCATAAGAATTTATTTTTTATTGGCGAAGTTGTTGATGTAACTGGGCACTTGGGTGGATATAATTTTCAATGGGCTTGGTCTTCTGGTTATGTTGCAGGCCAATATGCATAAAACCGCTATATCGACTTAAGGCACTATATTTGTTAACATAAATTAATGTGTGGAAGATATGTTGTAAAAAATCCGGTTACTAAAACCAGTAAGTTAGTTAAATCTGCAATTCAAGTTGAAGATACTGAAAATTATAATGCTCACCCTTATCAAAAGCTGCCAGTTATTAAAA
>ERZ802822.2197-NODE-2197-length-11010-cov-6.579987_pt1 | contig 11010 bp, 10 predicted proteins | sample MGYA00345649_ERZ802822 | MGnify/ENA primary metagenome ERZ802822 (study PRJEB30503, sample SAMEA104212359) | marine metagenome | biome: Westerlies Biome; feature: [SRF] surface water layer (ENVO:00010504) within the epipelagic zone...; material: water... | reverse complement strand
TCATAATGCAGGAACACCAAGTATTTTGATCAATTTGATGCAAAAAAGATAGGTCTAAAGACTCGAAATTTTCATTATTTTCAAGAAATAGAACCCATGGTGTTTCTGAATGACATGCTAGATAATTCCAATGACTGGTTTTATCATCACCTGCCATTACTAATAAATTTGTATCTATTACCTCTACTTTTTCAAATAATTCATTATATGATTCCAATAGATTAGAAATTCTCTCACTAATTGGCTGATTATATAAATATAAGGTGATGGGTAGTTTTTTAGAATCCATAATTATTTCAATCTATTGGTTATAAGTATTCAATTAGTGATTGATTAAACATTTTAGTGTGAATAGTCATTGCTGACTGAAAGGCAATTTCTGTTCGTTGAAGTTTTGATACCGTTTCTGCATAATCAGTATCTACCCAACCACTTAATTCAGCGTTTAATAAGATTTTAGAGTTTTCATGCTTTTCTTCAAGAAAATTCAATCTGTTATTGGTAAGTCCAATCTCTGTGATATGAGTAGTTACATGCGAGATGAGTTCGTCAAATTGGTCTATTTGACCTGATAGAGCGTCTACATTTTGGCTTTCTAGATTTACAATAGCCTCATCAATACTATCAAATAAATCTATCCCTTGGTCTACCTCTCCACTGGCCTGTTGTGTAAATGCAGGGAAGTTAGTTGTAAAAACATTACTTCCATTATCAACAAACCCGTTAACACTCAATTGACTGGTTCCCATATTTTGTGATTTTACAAAAACGGTTCCATTTTCAAAGGTCATGTTAACACCTAATGGATCCAGCTGAGTATTAAATGCACTAATCATATCATTAACTGTATCATTATTTGCATAATTGTACATTAGTGCTGGATTTGGATTAGTGCCATCTGGTAGAGTGATATCTAACTCTAGATTGTCAAACCCTTCTAAATAATTATCCACTGCTTCTAGACTTGTAAAGGCCGTATCTCCTGTAGCAGTATTTCCTTGATCGTCTAATAATGTCGGCGTTAGATATGATCGGTATGAACTTGGATTCGATGCTAAATCATCATCATAATTTGTCGTTCTAACAAAATTTCCATCTTGTGTAACATCAATAGATAAGTTACTGTCAACTTTTAAACTTAATGCATCATTACTACCATTAAAGGTAACCGAGCCCGTATCTGCATCTATACTAAACGGTAATGAATCACTCCCTGCACCACCAAATATATATCCATTTATATCTTTTGCATTGAAGGAACTCACCAATTCTTCTTTTAAAGATTCAAGCTCTTGTTTTATCGCGGTGAAACTTGCACTATCATGAGTACCATTTACAGCTCTGGTCACATTTGATTTAATTTCAATTAAGCCATTTACAATTTCTTGCAAACTTTGTTCTGCTAAGTCTAGCGTATTTTTTGCCGCTCCAATCCTATCTTGATACACTTCTTGCTCTCTAATTTGATTTTCCAGTAATCGTGCTTTTTTAAACTTTAATGGATCATCTGATGCTTTTGTAATTTTTTTTCCAGAAGCTATATCTTGCTGTAAATCATGCATTTCAGCACGATTTTCGTTGATATGCTTCATAAATCCATCAAAGATTGTTTGTTGTGTTATTCTCATCTTAACCTAAAATTGACATTAAACTCTGATACATTAATTGAGCAGATTGCATAATTTTAGCTGCTCCTTGATAACCCTGTTGATATTGAATCATCTTACTAAGCTCCTCATCCATGTTTACACCAGAAACTTGCTGATCCTGATTTTTTAATAAATCAAGTTCAGAGCTTCTGAGCTCTACATTGCTTTCCAACGCATGAAGTTTGGTACCTGGTTCTGAGATGAATTGAATAGCAAATTCTGTTGGTTTATACCCTTTTAAAAATTCTACATCTTTCAAGTCTGCAATTTGTTGGGCTATGATACCATTACCACTTGCATTACTACTATTAGGATCCTCTGCAGCTATGTTTCTAATATCACTGAGTATATCTTGATTTATAATCAATTTATTTGGATTTGTACCATCTAATTCAAAAAATGAACGTCTTATGTCATCATTTCGGCCTACCCCTGAGGTATGCAAATTATTGACACGTTCAAGAATTTGGGTGGAAAAATCATTTAAATCTGCCTCTAATTTTGGTAAATCAGTATTGTGTAGCTCTATGAATGCCCCTAATTCACCCGTATCCAAATCTACCCCTTGCCCGCCTTGTGTAAGCCTTACATTTATAACGTCAGACGAAGTATCATTAGCTAGATATAGTTCATGAACTTTCGTACCAGCCAACACACTAATACCTTTAATGGTTAAATCAACTTGCCCTTCTTCATTTCTATGAACATCAAGATTCATTAATTTTGATAATTCATTTATTTTTAGAGCTTGTTGATCAATTAATCCATTAGTAGATCGTTTATTGACGTATGACTGCTTTATTTGCGCATTTAATGAAGCAATATCATTAAGTTGTTGATTTACAACACCAACCAATGATTCTACATCTTCAGCAATCATATTTTTTTGGCTGGATATACTGGTATGTAGATTATTAAACGTATCAATCAATTGTTCGGCATCACTAACAACTTTTCTTCTAATATCTAGCGAAACTGGATTAGCTGCTAAATCGCCAAAAGTATTTAAAAAAGTACTTATTCGGCTATCTAAATCATTACCTGATTCAGTGGTAAACGATGTTTCTAATTGTGAGTATGTATTTGATTTAACATTTAAAAAACTAAGCTCTTGATTTTTTTCATAGATGAGATTATTAAGACGAAAGTCGCGTAATTGTTGAACATCGGTTACCCTTACCCCTAATCCATCAAAAAATTGACCATTACGTGAAAAAAGTGAATTGGTTACCAATCGTTGTCTGGCATAACCCTCAGTATTTACATTGGCAATGTTATTGGATGTCGTCTCAAGCCCACGTTGAGCCACATCCATTCCACTCTTAGTTATTTCTAGTAATGTTCTCATGTTATTTCACTCAATTAATCTAAACCTGGTGATTTAAACCTATTCCGACACCGCTTCTATCAACCCGTCCATTTGAGTTGTACGCTTTATAGTCTGGATCAGCCAAACTGTAAATATCCTTTAATGTGTCTGAATTACAACTAGATGCAAAAAGTAACAGGTTAATCATCCTAGATTGTTTATCGTCCATTATGCTTGCATTTTCTTTTGCAGCCAATCTTAATTCTTCAAGACTGTTAGCTATAATCTCAAAGCCAAGGCTTTTGCATTTTCCCACAATAAATTTGATTGTACTATCCTGACCGTCTAGTTCAATCGTTTTCATCAAATGGATGAGTTCTTTTTGTAGATTTGAATAGGTTAGGGACTCATTATGATAAGTATCAGTCATACTTTCTAGGGTATTTGGATCTAAGTCCAATAATACTTCTACATACTTATCGATTACTTCATGCATAACGAGAATCTGTTGATTCAGCTTCTGCAGTCCTACCATCAATTCTTTATACGTTCTTTCTTGTGACATAACTGTATTGATTAATTTATTTTCCAAATTCTTTTATTAAATCTGCAAGACCGAGACTCCCCTGATCAGCTAATTCTTTTGCTAGGGTATCAGTTATATGGTGTCTATACATACTGTTACCAGAATTCATTGGGGCATCCTTTCCCCCAATATCAAAACTGTTCTTGGTCATCTCATTGACCAATTTTTTTGCAAAAATTAATTCAAATTCTTTACCTACTTCCTCTATAGATTTTCGATTATCTTTCTTTAAAGAAATAAGATCTTCTACTTTACTAAATGATATGTTAATAGGCTTGTTATCTATCATGGTAGCTCAATTTATAGGACGATTAATTCTCCGCGGAGAACACCTGCCCGGTCTAAGGATTGAAAAATTGAAATTATATCTCTAGGTGTTAAGTTTAGAGTATTAAGAGTTTGACTTAACTGACCCACCGTCGTTTCTGAAGGAAGAATAATAGATTCTGCTACATCCTCCGAGACCTGTGTTTGTGGTATATTCAAAGTAACCGTCTCACCACCGGATAATGCACCAGGCTGGCTTACTACAGGAATTTGAGTAGTACTAATTCGTAAATTTCCATGTGATATCATTACTTCATCAATAATGACAGCTCCTCCTGCTACTATAGTACCTGTTCTTTCATTGATCACCACTCTTGCATCATTTTGAACTGAGACAGATTCTTCCAATAAGATGCTTGTAAATATATTCATCATTCCATCATCCAATAAACTGTCTGGCCAATTTACTTCCACTAAACCGGCATGTATTATTGTAGCTAATTCTTGGTCAAATCGATCATTCACCACTTCAACCATTGAACGTGCATTTGTATAGTTAGGGTTTCTAAGAACTAGTCTCAATGACTCATCTAACGATATATTTAGTTCCTTACTTTTACTTACCACTGCTCCATTAGGAATAGTACCCGTTAATGATTGATTAACTCTAAATGAACCCCCTGCTTCATTATTAGCTGAAATTCCACCAACTAAAATGGGGCCTTGCGCACTTGCATGTATTGTTTTACTGTTGGGCTCCATCAATGGAGTTAGTAACAAAACTCCACCTTGAAGACTAGATGCATCGCCTAATGACGAAATAGTTACGTCCAATCTACTACCAGTAGCAGAGTATGGATCTAAGCGTGCAGTTACCATCACTGCTGCAACATTTCTTGTTCTTAAACCCGATGGATCTACATTGATACCAAAATTTTCAAGCATATTAGAAATGGACTGTACGGTGAAATTAGCAGACTGTCCACTAGTGACTCTATCCCCTGTTCGTTCCAAACCAGTAACTAAGCCATAGCCAATTAAGTCAATTGGCTCTGCATTTTGTATGTAGACCAGATCACTTATTTTTGTGAGCTGTTGAGATTGGGCATCATTACTTAAACTAGCAATGAACAGTATAAATAGACCTATGAGCTTAGATTTTTTCATTATTGAATTATTTTGATTGGTTCACTTACTTCTTTACCGCGTTCAACACTGCAACAGCAGCTAGACCACCTGTTATACCTGTAACAATTACTTTGTTTATAAACTTGGAGGCTCTTTTTTTATCTCTTAAACCCCCCATCTTTTGATAAGATATAGATGCATTAGCAATACGATATGAGTAGACTTGATTGTCACCATGGATATCGTTCTGTCTCACTATACCTGAAATTTTCATTTCATGAATTTCACCATTAACCTCTGTTACACGATTACCTTGAACATATAAATCGCCCACTGGTGTTAATTCTGTAACTTGAACACTTAAAAACCCTTCAAGTAATTGTCTTTGAGTAGCCAAGTTTGATGCGTCATTATTTGATTGAAATTGTGCATCAGAGCCAAATAAAGGCTCAAATGGCAGAAAATTACCTGATAATCCCCCACTAGCGTTAAGTGAATTTGTTGAAACATTTCTATTATCCGTCGTAGAACTTCCTTGAGAGCTCTCTTGTAAGACTACAGTAATTATGTCTCCAACTTTTTTTGCTTTGACATCACTGAATAGAGAATACTGAGCATTCAAGTTTATTGACATAAATGAAAATATTGTTAGAAAAATTATATTTCTAATGTTGTTCATTGTACTTGATAATTTCATAAACTTTTTCTCCATATTGCTTTACTTTCTGATATAACTTCACCTAAGTATTTTTTTCTTAGATTTACACAATTAATCATAATTACTTCTCCAATATTACTATCCGATCCTGTGACACAATCTATTGTTAATTCTAAATTTCCAGATCTCTTGTATAATTGTATTGATTGACCTTTTTTCACTATTGTAGGTGCTATAACATTATGAGAGTAAATTATTTTTCCTGCTTTAATAGCCTTATTGGATTCAAATCCAATCAAATCATTTAATTGCATCATACTTTTTCCAAAATTTGGTTGAAGTGCAATCCAAGATTCTTGTATGTCTTCAGGTTTGAACGTAGCACCTCGATCAAAATCAATTTTAGCTATAAATACCCTCATTCGGCCAGCAAGCTTGACTTGGATTTGTTTTTCAACTGGCACTTCATTCTCATCTAAAAATAAAACAGACAGATTGGTATATGTTCTAATCTGCCCTATCAAATTCACAGACAAAATCGATTCTGATTTTATTCCATTTAATTGGCTTGGAAACCATTTTTTTTCTAGATATAAATCAAAGGCTTCTTGATCTAGAATATTATAGATGGCTTTTTTACTTAATTCTAAAATATAATCTTCCAGATCATTAGCGAATACCTTCTCAATGGAAGGTGACATAACAAATGTTAGAATTAGTAAAACAATATTTAGTGCTCTAGTCTTCAATTTATATAGTTAAGTATTAACGTTTTATTGAATTAGTGACTGACATCATTTCCTCAGCTGTCTGAACCATTTTTGAATTAGTTTCATAAGCTCTTTGTGCCTCTATCAGACGAACCATTTCAGTTACTACATCAACATTGGATTGTTCTAAAAATCCTTGTCTTACGACTCCAAAACCATCACTACCTGGATTTCCAAAAAATGGAGATCCGGATGAATCACTCTCACCAAATAGATTATCACCTAATGCGCTTAATCCTCCGTCATTTGTAAATCTCGCTAATTCAATTTGACCTAGTTCTATCTTGGAAGAACTATCTTGTAAAAGCGCTCTAACTGTTCCATCTTGAGAAATTTCAACTGCTATTGCATCTGAAGGGACTTCGAACTGACCTGCTAAAGCTAGACCTGAGTTATTAATTATTAACCCATCTGCACTTAAATTAAAATTACCATCACGCGTATAGCCAATACCACCATCTGGCATTTCCACTTGAAAAAATCCTGAACCACTAATTGCAAGATCTAATGCATTACCTGTCTCTGAGACAGATCCTTGCATAAAATTTCTTATTGTTGCTACTGCTCGAGCTCCATGACCTATTTGAAGTTCTGGAGCATAATTCTCTTGACCATTTGAGTTCCCTTGTTGAGACTGCACCATATTTTCATAGAATAAGTCTTGAAAAGCAATAGTAGTTCTTTTAAATCCAGTTGTACCTACATTAGCCAAGTTATTGGCAATGTTATCCACTGATCGTTGCTGTGCACTCATTCCGAGTGCTGCTGTACTTAATGCTCTAAACATATTTTTTCTCCTTATTTAATATCTTCCTAACTGTGAAGTAATTTTACCAAGTAATTCGTCGGTAGTTCTCATAGCTTTTTGCTGAGACTCGAATAATTGCATTGTCTGCATCATATCCACCATTTCATTTAATGGTTGTACATTGCCTTTCTCATAAAATCCCTGATGAACTTTTGAGGATTCATCCGAGGACAAACTTGCTATTGTATCTACTTTAAAATATCCATTACCGTGTCTCTCTAAATCCGAGGTTTTTGCAGGTTTTAGTATGGCAATTTTAGATTTTTCATTACCATTTATATATATAGTCCCGTCTTGACTTACTTTAAAATCTGATATATCACTATTTTCAGACCCATTTACCAATTCCTTTAATTCAATTAGACCATTTGTTCCCAATACTGGATTACCTTTATCATCGACTAGAACTCCATCATTATCTAAATGAAAGCGACCATTTCTGGTTAAATATGTACGATCTCCTTCCTGAACTGTAAAAAAACCTTCTCCTTCAATAGCTATATCAAATGAATTCCCAGTGCCCTCTAGTACACCTTGACTCATATCAATAGTCTGCATTGGTAGACCTTGTGAGATTCTTTTGCCATCTACTTCTTCTGTGTAAAGCTCATAAAAAATCTTATTTCCTTTAAATCCAGGCGTATTCAGATTCGCTAGATTATCAGCGGTCATATCTTGTGACTTACTGAGAGCCTGCATTGCCCGCATTTGTAAATGAATTTGCTCGACCATAAGAATTGTGTGTTTAATATTGTCTTCGACATATTTTAATAAACAATTGTTATGCCGCTTATTTGCATAATAGTGTTAGAAGTAAAATGATTAATAGAATTTCGACGATTAATGACTCTTTAAGCCATTTATTTGGACTTTGTAAGAGTGTTTTATAAATAACGAATCAAATCAGGAGTGGATTTTTTCTAGAATAATTTTCCTATTAAGAGGAATTTTTTTTCTGCGTCTATTTTGATTGTTCAAGAAATGAGGCCTTTATGAGTATTAAATACATAGCCATGAAGTAAGCAAACTTTGGTATCATTTTTGACCTTTATTGAACATGGCAGAAAAAGATACAAGTCAAGATAAAACGGAAGAACCTACAGCAAAGAAGCTGAAAAAGGCTCGTGAAGAAGGTAATGTTAGTTTAAGCAAAGAGGTCTCCTCTATAGCTTTACTTTTTGCTTCACTCGCAGGTTTAGTAGGCTTAGGTAGCAAGGTGGCTAGAGGTATCGTTGAGGAATTTCAATATTTTTTTAAAAATTCGTCGCTACTAATAAACAATATTGACCAAGCTGATGCAGTATTTAAAGATTCATTATCTAGTTCTTTTCAGCTTTTGATTCCTTTTTTTATAGTCCTAATGATCACAGCATTAATTACCAATCTTGGTCAAACTGGCGGTTTATTCTCATTTAAATTACTAGAACCTAAATTCAATAAATTAAATCCTATAAGTGGTGTTAAAAAAATTATATCAATTAAAGGTTTGGTTGAATTACTAAAAAGCATTTTAAAATTGACTATTGTAACGACTATCGTATTCTTTTTTATCGCCAATCAGATAGATTACTTTGTCTCTTACGTTACCAGTGACATAAAATTTAGTACACAAGATATAGGGCCTTATATAATTGAATTTGTAGTATACATTCTGCTAGCTCTGTTCCTACTCTCTATTGGTGATGCAATTTTTCAAAGGTTTCAATACAAAAAAGACTTGAAAATGACCAAACAGGAAGTAAAAGATGAATTTAAGGAAATGGAAGGTGATCCAAGGTTAAAAGCAGAAAGAAGACAGTTTGGTTTAAAGCTACGACGTCGACCGCGATTAGACCATGCTGTTTTAAGTGCTGATGTTATTGTTACTAACCCTACTCATTTTGCTGTCTGTTTAATGTATAACCCAGATGTACATTCTGCACCAATTGTATTAGCAAAAGGGCAACGACTTAGAGCATTAAAAATTAAAGAACTGGCAGCTCACTATGGAACGCCGGTTGTTGAAAATAAACCAGTTGCACGAGCCTTATTTGCTACTTCTGAGGAAGGAGAAACCATTCCATCTGATTTATTTAAAGCTGTAGCAGAAATTCTTGCATTCATATTTGAACAAAAAAATAAACTAGCATCTTAAATTTATGGCAACACAAAATATTACCCGCCAAACATTAAGCAATATTTTCTTACAAAAGGATGTACTTATTTCATCAGGAGTTATTTCAATACTTCTGATAATGATACTTCCAGTTCCTACTATTGTAATGGATTTTTTACTTGCCGTAAATATTTCTCTTTCACTAATTGTTATATTGGTTGCTTTTTATACACTTAAACCACTACAGTTTGCTGTATTTCCAGGGATGCTACTCATATTGACCTTATTTCGACTTGCGTTAAATGTTAGTACAACGCGACTAATTTTGAGTGAAGGTGACGCAGGATCAATTATTGAAACATTTGGTGGTTTTATTGTCCAAGGCAACTATGTAATAGGTATTATTATTTTCACTGTATTAGTAATTATTAATTTTATTGTAATTACAAAAGGTGCATCAAGGATTGCTGAAGTTGGCGCTAGATTTACACTAGATGCTATGCCTGGTAAACAAATGTCTATAGATGCTGATTTAACTGCTGGACTTATTACAGATGAAGAAGCCAAAAAAAGAAGAGAAGAAATATCCAGTGAAGCAGATTTTTATGGAGCTATGGATGGTGCTAGTAAATTTGTTCGGGGAGATGTAATTGCAGGGCTTTTAATCACTGTTATAAATATAGTGGGTGGATTGATAATTGGAACAGCTCAAAATGGTCTTAGTATTGCTGATGCAGCTTCACAGTATACATTACTTACTGTGGGTGATGGCTTAGTATCCCAAATACCTGCTCTTTTGATTTCTACTGCATCTGGTATAATAGTTTCAAGAGTAGCATCTGAGGGCAATTTAAGTAATGATCTTTCAGAGCAATTGCTTGGAAATCCCAAAACTGTAACAATTGCAAGTTTCTTTATATTCTTAGTAGGGCTTATCCCTGGCCTACCCTTTTTACCATTTACTTTAATTGCTTGTGCCATGTTATATCAGGCATATAAAAGATATAATAGTGACGAGGATGCTAAAACAGTAGAAGAAGAAGCAAAATTACTTTCTCAAGTAAATGCTCAAGAGGAAGACAAACCTGAGAATTATCTTTTAGCAGAAACTCTTGAATTGGAAATAGGATACAGCTTAATACCACTAGTAGAAAAACAACAAGGTGGTGATTTATTGGACAGAATGAAATCTATAAGAAAACAATTAGCCAATGAACTTGGTATCGTAATTCCTTCTATTAGAATACGAGATAATGTTCAATTAAATGCTAACGCATACAGTATAAAAATGCGTGGAATAGTACAGGCTCAAGGTGAAATATTACCAGGTTACCATTTAGTTCTATTGCCTGCGAATATTAAACCAGATATTCAAGGAATACCTACAAAAGACCCTGCATTTGGAATGGATGCTATGTGGGTTAGTACGAAAAATAAATATCAAGCTGAAAAATATGGCTTAACTATTATAGAAAGTGGCGCTGTTTTAACCACCCATTTAATGGAACTTTTAAAGAAAAATGCGTTTAAACTGGTGGATAGACAAATGGTCCAAAAACTAGTTGACAAAGCAAAAGAACAGGCCCCAGCTGTTGTAGAGGAGTTAATACCAGACGGGCTAAAAATAGGCGCAATTCAAAAAGTTCTGAAAAGATTACTAAAAGAACACTCAACTGCAACATGTGAAATGATAACAAAACTAATAAAACCATGGGAATGGGACCAACTAGACTGGGTAAC
>ERZ802822.2193-NODE-2193-length-11029-cov-12.598795_pt1 | contig 11029 bp, 9 predicted proteins | sample MGYA00345649_ERZ802822 | MGnify/ENA primary metagenome ERZ802822 (study PRJEB30503, sample SAMEA104212359) | marine metagenome | biome: Westerlies Biome; feature: [SRF] surface water layer (ENVO:00010504) within the epipelagic zone...; material: water... | reverse complement strand
CGGACATCGACCGGACGACCGCCGGGGGTGGTGAGGAACTGACGCGGCGACAGCCACCAGCCGTCGTGGAGCGTCACGACGTAGGGAATCCCCAGGTCTCGGGCCACAGTCAACGGACCGATGCCCAGCTCCTGGATGCAGTGGGCGTGCACCAAATCGAACCGCTCTGCCGCAAACCAGCTGCGACAGAAGGCTTCCACACTCACATCGTGATGACGGCTCCAGCTGCGGAGCGGCAAGGTCAGGCGGACCACCCGCGCGCCATGCCATTGATGCACCTGGATCGGCAACGGCTGTTCGATCTGCCACACCTTGCGGGGCTGGCTTGGATCAGCGGGTTCCTGATCCAAATCCGCCTGCCAGGACTCCGACTCAGTGCAGAGCACCGTGACCTCCCACTGATCACCGAGCTGCTCTTGGATGGCCCGCACCTGATCCTGGGCGATCCGGGTGGCACCGCCAACGCTCTGGGGGGCGAAGTACACGTTCAGCACCAGCAACCTGCGGCGCTGCGACGCGGCCAGAGCTCTGACTTGTGCTGCCGGTGGCTGGACCAACGGCGTCCAGAAGGCCTCCGCCTGATGGGGACCGAACAGCTCCTGGGCCCGTCGCTGGGCCCGCACCGCCATGGCGCGGGTGCCGCGGGGATCCGCCAGCAACTGCTCCACCGTGTCCACCCAGCTGTCGATGCCCCGGGCGAAACAGGCGTGAACGCCCTCCTGAAGGCACTCGGTGTAAGTGCGGGTGGGGCTGAGCACGCTGGCCAGACCGAGATAACTGAACTCCATCCAGCGGATGGCACTTTTGGCATCGGTATAGAGCCCTGGCTCCAAGGCCACCAAACCAATGTCGGCCTCAGCGATCCGCCTCAGATAGGTGGTGTAATCACTGAAGGGATGGCAGCGGATCCGTCCTCGGTGTGGGAGAAGAACCAACGGCAACTCGAGGTGTCCGAGCAGATCCAGCTGGAGGGTGGGATTGCGCTCGAGCAACTGCGACAAGGCCGGAGCCAGCTCCTCGATCCAGATCTGTTTGTGGGCCTTGGTGCCACTGGCCACCAGCAACCGCGGCCGGCGACCGAGACGGCGCGGGGCCCTCAAGGCCTTCTGCAGCGGCGGCGGCGCCAGATTGGCCAGCACCTGAACCGGTTGATCGGGCTGCAGCTGGTTCCAGCGGCGGGCCAGGGTCGGCGTGCTGACGATGACGGCATCACAGGCCCGCATCGCTGCCGCAAACAGGGGAACATCGAGCTGCAGCCAACGGTGGTGCAGGGCCGTGATCGTGCCCCCATAACTGGCCAAAGGCGGTACGCCGTGCTCCGCATCGATCACCAGGTCATCCATGTCGTACCAGGTGGGCAACCCGGCCAGTCGGCAGGCTTCGATCGCCCGCAGCACCTGAACCGTGGCCGGCAAGCGACAGACGATCACCGCATCAGCCCAGAGCAGGGCCTCGCTCCAATCCCAGCGCTCCAACTGCTCGCGTTGGATGATCCGGACGGAACAGCCCAGGGCTTCCAGCTGCTGACGCTTCTGGTCGACCCGGTACAAAAAACACTGCGGCAGGTCGTTGCTGGCCAACAGCAACCAGTGCCGGTAAGGCCCTGAGCGCTGCGGCAGGGACTCGCTGCAGGCCTGCAGGCGCTGTCGGCAGCGGAACACCTGCTCCAGGCCACGGTGGCGCAGCTGCAGCGCCTGGTTCAACAAGCCCGGATCCGGCAGCCGGCACAACAGCTGCGGGCGGCTGAGCAGGGCGCCGCTGAAGTTCTGAAGCTGACGTTCCAGCTCCGGCCTCAGTTTGCGCAGGGCTCGATCGTCCAAGGCGCAGCAGCGCTTGAGCCAGCCGATCAAGGTCAGCCAGTCGTGGTTGTGGCGCTGCAAGGCCAGCTCAAGTTGCGCATCAGGGCCCACCGGGTCCGACTGAATCCCCTGGCGCAGCAGCTGCAGGCGGTGGAACAGCCCAGAGACCTTCTGCCGGGGGGGCTGCAGCTGAGGCAGCACAGCAAGGATCTCCATCAACACGCAGCCACATCGCTTCTGATCCCGATCGAGCTGGTCTTCCAGTCGCCCGGCCACCAGCATCAGCCAGCTCTCCAGCCAGGATCTCCAGAGGCTGTGCTCCGTCGCCGAGGGTGGCAACCAACGAAGGCTGCGCAGCTCAGCCAACCAGGGGGCCAGATCTGGCGTGATCGGCTCGATCAGCTCTACGGCCAACAGCGCAATCAGAGCGATGCGCCTCGGCACAGGATTCGCTGTGGCCTTCACCGATGGCGTCAACGTGATCAGGGCCGTCAACCAAGCCCGGCCCTCCTGGAAACGATGGGCCAGCAGCAACCCCCCGGCGCCCTGAAGCCACTCCAGCAACAGGGATTCCGGCAGGCGACTGTCGAGACCAAGAGCCTTGGCCGCCAACTCAGCTGCGGCCATCGGATCTTCCGCCGCCTTGACAGCTGCCTGGGCGCGACGAGCGCGCAAGGGACCATCGGCCGTGTCGGAGAGCGGTTGCAGCAGCTCCAGAGCCTGCTGAGGTTCCGCCAAGGCCAAGAGCACCGTTGCCAACTCAAGGCGAGCCGCCTCAAGAGCCGGTTGCAGCTGCAAAGCCCGGGTTAACGCCGCTCGAGCATCCAGCCACTGCTGCTGACGCACCAATGCCGCACCCAGCAGGTAGTGGTTGGCAGCGCGCTGGGGATCGAGCTGCGCGGCCACGGCCAGCTCAGGCAGGGCCTCCTCCAGGGTGCCCACCATCAGGGCAGCCTTGCCGCGCCAATGGGTAAGGGCCGCCTGATGGTCTTCAGGGCAAACTGCCGGCAGCTGCTGCAGGGCCTGGCCCAAGGCGGCGAAGTCCTGGCGGCGATCCAGCTCAGCAAGCTGTTCAATCGTGGCGGACCAGGACTGCTGCATGGCTGCGATCATCGCTGCTCAGCTGCTCTTGACCGATGCCCCTGGCGTCGACGTACGGTTCAAGCAGCTTGGTGTTCAGCGATGACCACTACGGAAGCACCGGCCCGTCGCAATCGTCGCCCCAAGAAACGGGAACTGTTCTGTCCGGCCCATCCCGAACAGCTGATCCAGGGCAACGGCAAGAAGTACTACTTGCATCTGTTGCAGCCGGAGCAGCTGCAGCAGCGGGGGATGAACGCCAAAAAAGCGCAGCTGATCATCAACGCCTACCCGGTGCTGGTGCTGAGCAACGAATGGCTGGAGGAGCTGTTCTGCCCCAAATGCGGCAGCAGCCGCTGGTGCCACGTGATCAAGCACGACAAGATTTCTCACACGGTGCGCTGGGCACCGCGGGATCTCTGGGAGCAGGTGGCCCACGTGGATCCCACCGCAGCCAATCCGACGGTGAGCGAGTACACCCGCCGCAACGCCCGCCGCAATGCGATCAAACGGGTGGACGGAAAACGTTTTTACGACTGAACCTCAGCCCCCGCGCCGTTCCCCCAGCACCAACGGTTCAAAGCTGACGCTGATGCCGAATTCCTCGGCGAACTCCAGCACCCGGCACCAGGCGCGATCCCCCTCGGGCGATGGTCGCAGGATGCCGGTGAGGATCACCGGCGCCTGGCCGCCCTGCAGGGCCATTTCCACCAGGGGCCAGCCCACCGCCGCCTGCACGGCATCGTCCCGGTAGGTGGGGGCCACATCGCTTGCCGCAATCAGCACCCGGCGTTGATCGCCATCCCAGTGGGCCGCCAGGTCGTAGCGCTTCAACAAATCCACCATCAGAGCCCAGGAGCGCCCATCGGCATCGATCTGCACCGATAGCTCCTGACCGCGGGCTTCGATGCTGGTGATGCCGCGGAATGCCAACCGATCGCTCGCCGGCGGCGCCAGCTCATCTCCACTCAGCAAGGCCGCAATCCGCTGCCGCAGCTGTTCACCGCCATCACCGGGACCGTGCGGCTCCAGCTGCAGTAGATCCCAGCGCTCGCCGGTGCCGCCCCAGATCACCGGTCCGTAGTTGTCATGCATCCAGCGGCCGTCGCGGTTGGAGGCGGCTTCCGCGTGGGTCATCACCGATTGGATCGTGATGTCGGCGGCCGTCCAGCCCCAGCTGCGGGCGATGCCTGCCACCTCCTGGCACAGGCTGTGCAGCTGAGCCGCCGTGGGCGGCAGCGTCCAGGGGTCGGGCTGACCGCCCATGCAGGCGCAGGCCAGGGCGATGCTGTTGCTGTTGCGCCGCCAGGTGTGGGCCGGCAGGTCTGCCGTGAGGGCATGCAGGCGATGGACGCGGCCATCACCGCCAATGATCCGGTGGTAGTGACCGGGGCGGATCCAGTCGTAACCGGTGGCGGTCCAGTGCAGATAGATCGTGGCCGCCACAACTGAAGCTCTGGCTTGAAACCAAGTGTGCAAATAAGGCGGAATGACGTCAGCAGCTCCGCACCGGGACCCTGCATTTGTGCCATTTCGTCATAAATACCGCCTCGATCCCGAAGAAAACCGGGGATCCATCCCGCGGCTGGAGATCCGCCGGGAGGATCGCTGCAAGCCACCTCCTGGACGTGTCTGATCACCGCCCCAAACCCGCCAAGGTGGTGCCGCTGCTGCGGCCGGGAACCTTTGTGACGCTCGACAACCAACCCGCCGACCTGCCGCCGTTTCAATTGATCCAATGCCGGGGCGGACGTTGCTGGGTGCGTCAGCAGGCCTGGGGTCAATTTGTGCAGTGGGAAGTGGAGCACGAACGGCTGCGGGCCGCCTGATGCCAAGGCCTCAAGGCCATGATTTGTTGATAACCAATGGCTTGGCAAAGCGTCAATGACGCGGCTCAATGGGGCATCGAATGTTGGAACAGTCCCCGTTGGTCACCGCCACAGCCCCACGCCGCCGCATCGCCCGTGAACGGGTGCGGCAGCGTCCTGGGTTGATCCAGCTGTTGATGCCCCTGCCCTGGGCCCTCTGGCCAGCGGAAGCACGGTTGCTGGTGGGCTTGGCCGCCTTCTGGAGCCTGGCGGGATTGCTGGTGCTGGGCTCCGCCAGTTGGTGGGTGGCCGCCCGGGAGATCGGCGATGGCGCCTTCTACGTGAAGCGCCAGGCGATCTGGCTGATGGCCAGCTGGAGTCTGTTCAGTCTGGCGGTGACCGCCAATCTGCGGAACTGCCTGCGCTGGGCTGGGCCGGCCCTATGGGTGGGCTGCCTGCTGATCGCCGCCACCCTGATGATTGGCACCACAGTGAACGGCGCCAGCCGCTGGCTGGTGCTGGGGCCGCTGCAGATCCAGCCGTCGGAGCTGGTTAAGCCGTTTGTGGTGCTGCAGGCGGCCAACCTGTTTGCCCCCTGGTGCCGGATGCGGCTGGATCAAAAGCTGTTGTGGCTGGGCAGCTTCGGGGGGTTGCTGCTGCTGATCCTCAAGCAACCCAACCTCTCCACCGCCGCGTTGATCGGCCTGACCTTGTGGATGGTGGCGTTGGCCTCGGGCATCCGCTGGCGCAGCCTGCTGGGTACTGCCATCGCCGGTGGCGCCCTGGGCACCGCCAGCATCCTGATCAATGAATACCAACGGCTGCGGGTGGTGTCGTTCCTCGACCCCTGGGCTGATCCGATGGGGGACGGCTATCAGCTGGTGCAAAGCCTGCTGGCCATCGGCTCCGGCGGCCTCACCGGCCAGGGCTATGGCCTCTCCACCCAGAAGCTGCAGTACCTGCCGATCCAGAGCACCGATTTCATCTATGCGGTGTTCGCCGAGGAATTCGGCTTTGTGGGCTCAGTGGTGCTGCTGCTGTTTCTGATGCTGGTGGCCTGGGTGGGGCTGCGGGTGGCCCTGCGCTGCCGTTGCAACCAGACCCGGCTGGTGGCGATCGGCTGCTGCACGATCCTGGTGGGCCAGTCGATCCTCAACATCGCTGTGGCCTCCGGCGCCATGCCCACCACCGGCCTGCCGCTGCCATTGGTGAGTTACGGCGGCAATTCGCTGATGTCCAGCCTGGTGATCCTGGGGCTGCTGGTGCGTTGCTCCCTGGAATCCACTGGATTGATCGGTGGGCGCGAGCGGAAGATCCGGCCGTCAGGCCGAAGCTGATCGCTGTTGATGCCAGAGGCATCGCCCTGCCCGCTGCAGATGCCCGCGCAGATCCTCCGGCAGCTCGTGCCACAGGGCCAGGTCCACCGACCAGGGCAACAGCAGCTCATCAATGGCGTGCATCAGCCGCAAGCGGTCCTGATGGGTGATGGCATCACCGATCAGACAGAGATCAAGGTCTGATCCCGGGCGATGGCGCCCCATGGCCCTTGAGCCAAACAGCCACACCTGCTCCAACCCCGGCTGCTGCAGGAGTACTGCGGTCAGGCGCTGGCAGGAGGGCTCCGGAATACCAGGGATCTCAAAGACCGGAGTCATGCCTCGCCCTGTTCCTGCTGCAGGCGCTGGCGTAATCGCAACCGCAACTGTTGGAAGCAGGCCAGGTAGCGGTTGGTGATGTTGGCGGCGATGGCCTCAGCGGTGGCGCGGTTGTAGGTGTGACTGGTGAGGTTGCGGTCCTGAATCATCAACATCCAGGTCTCCCCATCGCTGATCAGCCCCAGCTGAAAGGCTTCCCGCAGGGTGTCTCTAGAGCCCAGCAGATTGGCGTTGCCCTGGCTGCGCAGCAGATCGCGCAGGGTGTTCCAACTCAGTTCAAAGGTGAACTCGAAAGCCTTGATCAGCCCCTGCTTCTCCCGCTCGTTGAGTGCGGGAGGCTCGAAAAAGGTCTCCAACTGCTCAAGGGCTGAGCAGTAGTTCGAGAACCGTTGTTGCCAGCGCACATCTGCCGTCATGGTTCGAGGCTATCGGCGCTGTTGCTGGCTGGATAGGCTGGCCTTCCTTACATAAGGCCAACACTGGACGCCTTGCTGCTGCTCTCGGATCTGGCCCAGACCAGCGAAGCGCTGCTGGATCAGGCGTTGGCGCAACCAGGGCCGCTGACGTTGGCCCTGGTGTTTGCCGGCGGAGCCCTCACCAGCCTCGGGCCCTGTTCGCTTTCACTGTTGCCAGTCACCCTGGCTTATCTGGCGGGCTTTGAGGATGGCCAAACCCCCTGGCAGCGCAGCCTGGCCTTCTGCGGCGGCATCGTCGGCGCCCTGGTGCTGCTAGGCAGCCTCAGTGGCCTGTTGGGACGCATCTACGGACAGGTGCCGGCCCTGGTGCCAACCCTGGTGGCGGTGCTGGCGGTGTTGATGGGGCTGAACCTGCTGGGGCTGCTGCGCATTCCCCTCCCCAGCGGGCCGGACCCGGAACGGTGGCGCAACAAGGTGCCGGCCCCCCTGGCGCCGGTGGCCGCCGGCCTGGCCTTTGGCTTGGCCGCCTCACCCTGCACCACACCGGTGCTGGCGGTGCTGCTGGGCTGGATCGCCCAGAGCGGACGCCCCCTGGTGGGCATGGTGCTGCTGAGCTGCTTCGGGGTTGGCCAGGTGCTGCCGCTGCTACTGGCGGGCACCTTCGCCGCCAGCGTCCCCAAGCTTCTGGCGCTGCGCTCAGTCGGCCGCTGGGTGCCGCCGATCAGTGGCGTGGTGCTGCTCACCAGTGGTGTGCTGACGCTGCTGGCGCGTTGGGCCTGAACCCATGAAGCGCCTGCTGGTGTGGCTGTCTGACCTGCGGGTCGCGATCGTGCTGCTGCTGCTGATTGCCCTGGCCAGTGCCGTGGGCACGGCCATTCCCCAGGGCGACCCCCCTGCCAGCTACGTGGAGGCCTATGCGGACACGCCCTGGCTTGGGCTGCTCCATGGCGAGCAGGTGCTGCAGCTGCAGCTGGACCACGTGTATTCCAGCGGCTGGTTTCTGGGCCTGCTGGCCTGGCTGGGGCTGGCGCTGATCCTCTGCAGCTGGCGGCGGCAATGGCCTGCGCTGCAGGCGGCACGGCGCTGGATCGATTACCGCACCCCGCGGCAGCTGAGCAAATTAGTGATCGCCGAAACCATCTCCTGCCCAGATGCGGACGCGGGGCTGGATCAACTCTCGGCAGTGCTGCAACGCCAGGGCTGGGAACTCAAACCAGGCCCCAACCGTCTGGCGGCCCGCAAAGGGGTGATGGGCCGGGTTGGCCCGCTGCTGGTGCACACCGGAATGGTGCTGCTGATGCTGGGGGCGGTCTGGGGCGCCCTGGCGGGCAACCGGCTGGAGCGGTTTCTGGCACCGGATCGCACCCTGGATCTGCTCAGCCCCAGCGGCGACAGCCAGCTGTCGATCACCCTGCAGGACTTCCAGATCGAGCGCGACCCCGCCGGCCGGCCCGAGCAGTTCCGCTCACTGCTGGCCCTCAGCGACAGCGAGACCCCCGAAGAGATCAGCGTCAACCATCCGCTGCGGCACCGCGGCATCACGATCTACCAGGCGGACTGGGCCCTGGCGGCGATTGGCGTGCAGATCGGGCGCAGCCCGGAATTGCAATTGCCGCTGCAGACCTACCCGGAGCTGGGGGATCAGGTCTGGGGGTTGGTGCTGCCCACCCGGCCCGACGGCAGCGAGCCGGTCTTCCTCAGCCTGGAGAGTGAGCAAGGGCCGGTGTCGGTGTACGACAGCGACGGCTCAGCACTCACGCAGCTGCGGCCCGGTGGCCCGGCCGAAGAGGTAAAGGGGCTACCCCTGCGGGTGGCCTCGGTGCTGCCGGCCAGCGGACTGCTGCTCAAGCGGGACCCTGGCGTGCCGCTGGTGTATCTAGGTTTTGCGGTGCTTCTGCTGGGGGGCGGCCTCAGCCTGGTCGCCACCCGTCAGCTGTGGGCGGTGGCCAGTGATGGCCAGCTGCATGTGGGTGGCCTGTGCAACCGCAACCTGGCGGCTTTTGCGAACGAGCTGCCACTCCTGATGGCTGGTGTTCAGGCCTTAGATCAGCAAGGCTGACGGGAACCATGACTCACCCGCACCACGGTGTGGACGTTACCCCGCGGGTTGAAATCGGCCTCCAGCTGCATCCAGACCGGATCAGTCGCCGCCACAAGGTCATCCAAAATGCGGTTGGTCACCTCCTCATGGGAGATGGAGCGGTCGCGGTAGCTATTGACGTAGAGCTTGATCGCCTTGAGCTCCACTACGCGTGGCCCGGGCTGGTAGATCAGACGCAGCACGGCGAAATCTGGATATCCCGAGAACGGGCACTTGCAGGTGAACTCCGGCAACTCAATCGACACCTCATAGGGCCGGCCTGGCCGGGGGTTGTCGAAACAGATCAGCTCAGCGTCGGCAATCGCACGCTCGCCGTAGAGGGGTGTTTGGGTCAACTGATCTGTCATAGAGCCGAGAGAAGGAAGGCGTCAGGCCAGGAGTTGCCAGAACGCTAGAAGGCGAAGGCGCTCATTCGGTTACAGGGGCTACCCACACCGCCACCATTCACGGCATGCTGGATCTTAGGCAGGGTTCTTCACCCATGAAAAAAGTCGAAGCCATCATCCGCCCGTTCAAGCTGGAAGACGTCAAGGTCGCCCTCGTTGAAGCCGGCATCATCGGTATGACCGTCAGCGAAGTGCGGGGCTTTGGACGCCAGAAAGGACAAGTGGAGCGCTACCGCGGCTCAGAATTCACCGTTGAGTTCCTGCAAAAACTCAAAATTGAAGTTGTCGTTGAAGACAGCCGAGTCGATGACGTGGTCACAGCGATTGCCGACTCTGCACGCACTGGCGAAATTGGTGACGGCAAGATCTTTATCAGCCCTGTTGAATCTGTGGTTCGAATCCGAACTGGTGATCGCGACAGCACAGCACTTTGAGTCGAAACGACTCACCTACAAATAAATCGCGGATCCTGATCTAAGATGCATTCATATTTTCGACCAGAGATATAAAGAGCTCACTGCAAAACCAATTGTCTCCAGGCCTCAAGCCCAGGCCTTTATACTCCAAAGAAATGGCACCCTGGATAACATAAATTCTTCGACTTCTTGATGTTCTTGCAATACCCATAGCCACGCAATACTCTCCTTGACAAACAGCTGCGATTTTGCTGTCCGACTTTCATTCCCTAACGAAAAACTTCTGACTCCATTTTAATTCCCCCTAATAACAGCCAGAGGGGAAGAGACGCCAGACCCTTAATCTCATTAAATATTAATTTACATCCAATTCGGTGCTCACTTTCAATTCTGATTTCACCCCCCTCTCCTCGATTCAGCTTTGCAGTGTCCGGCAACTTCATAGAGTTGTCAGGTTGTGCGAGCGCGCAAGCCGTTGATCGAGCGTTACACCCTTCCCGAGATGGGGTCCGTCTGGAGTGAGCAGGCGAAGTTCCAGAGCTGGCTGGATGTGGAGATCGCCGCCACAGAGGCCAACTGCCGCCTCGGCCATGTCCCCCAGGAGGCCCTGGACACGATCAAGGCCAAGGCTGCCTTTTCCGTTGAGCGGATCCTGGAGATCGAAGCGGAAGTGCGCCACGACGTGATCGCCTTCCTCACCAACGTGAACGAACACGTCGGTGATGCCGGCCGTCACATTCACGTGGGCATGACCAGCAGCGATGTACTGGACACCGGCCTGGCACTGCAGCTGAAGCGGTCCGTTGCCCTGCTCCGACAGGAGCTGGATGCCTTGGCCGATGCCCTACGGGCGTTGGCCCGTGAGCACAAAGCCACCGAAATGATTGGCCGTTCCCATGCCATTCATGGGGAGCCGATCACCTTTGGCTTCAAGCTCGCCGGCTGGCTGGCGGAAACCGAACGCAACCGCAGCCGCCTGGCGCGGCTGGAAGAAGAGGTGGCCGTCGGGCAGATCAGTGGGGCCATGGGCACATACGCCAACACCGACCCCCAGGTGGAAGCCATCACCTGTGAAATCCTTGGCCTGACGCCGGATACCGCCAGCACCCAGGTGATTTCCCGCGATCGCCACGCCGACTACGTTCAGACCCTGGCCCTGGTGGGCGCCTCCCTCGACCGCTTCGCGACGGAGATCCGCAACCTGCAGCGCACCGATGTGCTCGAGGTGGAGGAGAACTTCGCCAAGGGCCAGAAGGGCAGCTCCGCCATGCCCCACAAGCGCAACCCGATCCGCAGCGAACGGATCAGCGGCCTGGCCCGGGTGCTGCGCAGCTACGTGGTGGCGGCCCTGGAAAACGTGGCCCTCTG
>ERZ802822.2189-NODE-2189-length-11043-cov-5.020153_pt1 | contig 11043 bp, 12 predicted proteins | sample MGYA00345649_ERZ802822 | MGnify/ENA primary metagenome ERZ802822 (study PRJEB30503, sample SAMEA104212359) | marine metagenome | biome: Westerlies Biome; feature: [SRF] surface water layer (ENVO:00010504) within the epipelagic zone...; material: water... | reverse complement strand
ATTACTTAGCTCCAAAGAGCTTTCTAAAAACTCTTCAACAAAAGAAACTTTCCACTTTTCGCCTTTTTCTTTTTTTCTTTTTATTCTTCTTCCTTCATTTTGGGACCAATCGTTTGCAATCTTTTGTATGACTTTTTTTTCGAGAAGTAAATGTCCGGATATATTAGATCCAGGAAAATATTTTAATAAACTTTTCTCTAACGATGTTTTTACTTTGTTAAAATCCCATAGAAGTGTTGAATTATAGTTTGTGTATAAATCTTGATGCAAGTCGTGTAAAATATTGCCCCGAATATTTGCTGGGAGGCGGTCTTCAATAGTTTTTTCTTCTTGAATCCCTAAAATAAAAGTCAAATAAAACTTGTATGGATTTCGAATGTATGTCGATCCTGAAGAGGGGCTTAACCCTTTCTCAATCAATTTTTTTAAGGTCCTTTGAATAACTCTTGAGCTATTTATTATTTCCCTATCCTGATCTAAAGTTGAAGGGTTTAGCTCCAATTCGAGCTCATGATTTTTCCAACTTACTCCTGAATACTGGGATAATTCGAATTCCATTTGTTGAACAAAACGGCTAGTTTCACTTGAGTGTAGTCCTTCTGAATTATTATTGACTAGGAAATAAACTTGTTTTGCTCTTTGAATTAATCTGTAAGTATGATATGCAGTTATGGCTTCATTATCTCTAGGCAAAAAGATTTTATATGCCTTTCGGATATCATTAGTTAAAAAAGATGAATTTCCACGTTGGCTAGGTAATACCCCCTCGTTACAGGGGGCAATTATTACAGTTTCAAAATCTAAATTCCTGGTTTCCAAGAGTCCCATAATTTGAATTCCTTCAAACGGTTCCCCAATGAAATTTATCGGACTTTCTTTAGCAAATTGACGAAAAAGTTGCCTTAAAGTATGGAATTTTAATGTTAAACTTCCATTCCAGCTTGAAATTCTTTGTATTGCTTTAATGCACAACTCTAAGGGTTCTTTTTCCCAAGTTGAAAATAGATTTGCGGAATATGAAATTAATTTTTTTTCTAAAGCTTTTAAAAAAGAATTACTATTATCGAAACCACCCCAAAATTCTGAATGGTTTCTTAAAAGATCTAATGTTTCGTTTACTGACCAATAACTTTTTTGAGAATCTCTTAGTGCTTTTATTTGAGCATTCATATTTAAAGATTGTCCGCTGGAGCTCGGACCATAATATATTGAGCAGCATATTGAGTTTTTAAAGCTAGATTCTAATAATTTAGAAGAATAGGACCCAGAGATTTCTTTTGCTTCCTGAAGTTGAAACAGTACGTCTAAACTTGAATAAAAATTGGTTGAATGCAGCGCCATTCCCATAGTCACATTTGCTTCAAAAATTTCATCAGGAAAGGCCTGTAAAACAGGAATTAATAATTTTTCATCGGTTAATACAACTGCACATTTGTTGTAATTTGATGTTTTTAATTTGGGACTATCTAAAATCTCTCCAATTGCTTTCGCGATAGCAATATTTCCATTTGCTTTGAGAACGGAGAATTCAATTTTTGATGTTAAAAAGCTTGCTGGGGGATTAACAAGATCTTCTGTCATTGCCTTTGGGAGTTGCTTGATGTTATCTCGCAGGTGTTTCCCCGCTTCAGCTTTTGGGTTATGAATGTAATGCTCATCTACATCCCAAAATGTTTGAGTTTTATAGTTCTCCTCAATTTTTTTGAATAGTGCTAATTCTGGCGGGGGTAATGCATTAAACCCAACAAACACAAAATTGTCAATTTCATTTTGTTTTGACCAATTTTTAATTTTTTCTAGACTAGGACCAGTATTTGCAGGGCTCGCAGAATTAAAAATATGCCCTGGCGTTCCAATTCTTTCATTTTCCATATTTTTTTGAAACACTTTAAATAATTCGGGAATCTCTTTCCATAAATTTATACGGCGAGTCATCAATTTAGTCGGTTCTTCAAGGCCCCATTGGGAAATTGATTCTATCTCTTTAAGATCTTTATATACCTTGTCAATATCGACTCCAAAACGTTGTATTTCGTCAAAATCTTTTAGAACAGTAGGGCTCCATTTGAGGAAATCCTCGAGGCTTTCCGCGTTATTATTTTTTATTTTCTTGTATGAATCATAAAGAACAATCAATTGATCCATGGTATTAGCTGTGCTCAAGCCGGACAAATCCATCATGAACTGTTCAATGGTAAAAATTGCTGGTGAAATTATCGGAGAAGCTGCTTCATCCATTAAAGCTCTTCTAAGTGCCCGCTCAGTTCTTTTAGATGTAACCAAAATAGCGACTCTATGAATTTTGGAAAAACTTTCCAAAATATTAACTGCAACGCGAGATAAGAAGTCAGACATTAAAATTTTAATTAGTATGATATAGCCCTTGCGACTGAATATACATTTTTACTTCTTTTGGGGTATCATTAATAGCATCAAATTTCTTATTTGTTAAGGATTCTCGAATTAGAGTGCTTCGATTTTTAAATAGAGGTGCTTTAATTATTTCAATTCTTGAATCGTCTATAAATATTTGGTTTAGTGACATTTTGCTTTCGCTTCTTGGATATACTATAATATTTACTAGATCTAATATCTTTTTCGAATTTTTCCAATTATGAAAATTCTCAAAATTATCTGTACCGATGATCAAAGAGAAACTTTTTTTGGGATGAAGTTTAGTAAGTATTTCGATTGTATTAAAAGTATAATTGGGCTTAGCAAGCTTAATCTCTATGGTCTCTGCTAAAAAGTTATCATGATTTTTTATTGCGAGTTCTACCATTTTCACTCTATGGGAATATGATGCTAATGAAGAGGAATCTTTTATTGGATTTTGAGGTGTGATTACAAACCAGATTTCTGCAAACTTTTTTTGATTTAATATTTCTTTTGCAATTTCAATATGACCATTATGAACTGGATTGAAGCTGCCAAAAAAAAGCCCCACCTTCATGAATCTAAAAATTTTGATGCGATTTGATGAACTTGCTTCTTGGCAGCTTTAATGTCGTCATTGATTACAACATAATCAAACTTAGAAGAGAACGGAATTTCTTTTTTTGCCTTAGACAAGCGCTGATTAATCTTTTCAATATTTTCAGTTTTTCTTTTTTTCAGGCGAGATTCAAGTTCTTCAATGGATGGTGGCATGACAAATATGCACAAGACATTACTACCATACATCTCTTTTAGGTTTAGCCCTCCTTTCACATCAATATCAAAAATTGGGACATGATTATTTTCCCAGATAGTAGTAATATTTGATTTTAATGTTCCATAGAATGTTCCGTCATAAACTTCTTCCCATTCCAAAAAATGATTGAGCTTAATTTTCTTTTGAAAGTCTTTTTTTTCCAGGAAAAAATAATCAGTGCCATTTTTTTCATTTTTTCTAGGCGGGCGTGTTGTAGCGGACACGCTAAATCTTAATCTAGGAAATTCTTTGATAAGACTTTGTACTATAGTTGTTTTGCCAGCCCCTGAAGGGGCAGCGATTACCAGCAGTTTCATAAAATATTTAGCAATTGCTCCTTTATTTTTTCTAAGCCTTCTTTCATCTCAATAACAATTTTTTGCATTTCGGCATGATTAGACTTGCTGCCAAGAGTATTTATTTCTCGACCTATTTCTTGACTTATAAATCCAAGCTTTTTACCATCTCCTTCTTTCATGGATTTCTTAAAATGGCATATGTGAAGCTCAAGTCGCACTTTCTCTTCGTTAATATCTAATTTTTCGAGATAATAAATCATTTCCTGCTCAAATCGATCTTTATCAATTTCAATGTCACCAAGTCTTCCTAAGATTTTCTTTTTTAACAAACCGATTCGTTCATTTTCAAAGGGGGAGATTCTTGTAAGATTTTTCTCAATTTTTGAAATATTTTTATAGATATCCTTGTTTAAAGATTCTCCTTCTTTGAGCCTGAATGCTTTTACGGCATCTATGCTTTTAATTAATGCCGATTCGATAGCCTCCCAATCTTCATTTGGAGCCTCATAATTACTGCTAGGTTCAGGAATTTTTAGGGCCATCATAAGCAAATCAGATGATGAAATTGTATCCGAACTTAGTGATTGCAATTCCTTCATTACGCTTTTCAACCACTTATGGTTTATTTCAGTTTTACTTTGTTCAGATTCAATGTTTATAAAAACATCTATTTTGCCTCTTTCTAGTTTTTCCCGAATTTTTTTTCTCCAGGTAAGTTCTTTCTCACGATAGAAATTTGGATATTTTATTGAAATATCTAACCCTTTGCTATTGAGAGTCTTAATCTCTACTTTGAATTTTTTCAAGTTAGTTTTTGACTCACCTTTTCCATAACCGGTCATTGATTGGATCATAGCTACAAAGGTAAAAAGTCAGAAGAATATACAGAGCTTTTATTCCAATCATATGAGCCAAAAGAATTAATTAAATAATTTGCCGAACAAGGGGATTTGTCTTTTTTTAGATTTAAACCGGCTGCGATGGCTCCCAATAGTGCTTCCGGGCCCCAACCTTTCTTAAAATAATCTTTTAAAGAAATTGGCCCATGTTTTTTGGACAGTTTCTGCCCATCTGGACCCAACCAGATAGGGGCATGATGAATTGAAGGTGACTCATAGCCTAACAATTCCCTTAAATGCTCTTGAAAAGAATCACATTCTTGAAGGTCTGCGCCACGAACAATATGAGTTACTTTTTGGGATGCATCATCAATGACAACCACGAAATTATAAGACCAAGCTTTATCAGATCGTCTTATTACTGGATAACCTTTCCAGGTTTTAAGTCTAAGGGAGTAAGGCCCATCCAAAGGAAGATTCTTTTTAATGCAAGCACCCTGATAGTATTTTGAGTCCTTATTTAGAATGGATTTTCGAATCATCTTTCTATTGCATGAGCAAGCAAAAACCAGGTCTTTTTGGATTAGGAAATTCAAAATAGATTGATAATGTTCGTCCCTATTGGATTGAAACAAGGGTTTATCATCCCAATTAAGTCCCATTTTTGATAAATCTTCAAAAATAGATTTTGTATATTTTTTTTTACACCTTTGATAGTCAATGTCTTCAATGCGTAAAACAATTTTACCGCCAAGACTTTTTACATGGAGCCATGATAGTAATGCCGTTGATGCATTGCCAATATGCATATAGCCAGATGGGGTAGGAGCAAATCTGCCAGTCATAGTGTGAAAATACAACGGAGCAGCAATTGATTGCTTTGCTTTCGGTAACTTTATCCTATGAAATCGAATTTTTTTGGAACGAATGCAATTCATGGAGGACAACACCCAGACCCATCTACAGGTGCAGTGATGCCTCCCATCTATCAGACATCTACATATGCTCAAGCATCTCCAGGAGATCATCAAGGATATGAATACAGCCGAACAGGGAACCCTACTCGCTCAGCCCTCGAAGCATCTCTTTGCTCCATAGAAAACGGCAGTTATGCCATGGGTTTTAGCAGCGGTTTGGCGGCCGTGGATGCCTGTATCAAACTTTTATCTCCAGGCGATGAAGTAATTTCTACCAATGATTTGTATGGAGGGACATATAGACAATTTGTTCAAGTATATGAAAAGTATGGAATTGTTTTTCATTTTGTCTCCATGTCGGATCATTCTGAGATAGAATCAAAAGTATCCAATAAAACCAAAATGATTTGGGTAGAAACCCCAACTAATCCGATGCTCAATGTAATAGATATTGTAAAAGTTTCGGAAATTTCGAGGCGTATAGGGGCTCTATTAGTTGTGGATAATACTTTTGCGACACCCTATCTTCAGCAGCCATTAAACCTCGGAGCAGATATAGTTTTGCACTCTGCGACAAAATATTTGGGGGGGCACAGTGATTTAGTCTTGGGAGCCTTGGTTGTAGAGGCTAAGGATATAGCTGATAAACTTTATTTCATTCAAAATGCATCAGGAGCAGTTTGTGGCCCAATGGATAGTTTTTTAACCTTGAGGGGTATAAAAACTCTTCATGTGCGTATGGAAAGACATTGTGCAAATGCACGTGAAATTGCTTTTTTTTTAAAAGAGCACTCAGCAGTTAGTCGTGTTGTTTACCCAGGCTTTGAGGATCATCCGGGTCATCAAATTGCTAAGCAGCAGATGAAAGATTTTGGAGGGATGATATCATTTTCTGTAAAAAGTGATCTTGGTTTGGATGCCAGTAAAGTTGTTAGTTCTATGAAAATATTCACTTTAGCTGAGTCTCTTGGTGGAGTTGAATCTTTATCTGGCCACCCTGCGTCTATGACGCACGCTTCGATACCGAAACAACAGCGTGATGCCAATGGAATTACAGATGGCTTAATACGCTTAAGTGTGGGAATTGAAGATGTTCGGGACCTTAAAGAAGATTTAGATAGCGCACTCTCATTAATTTTATAAAGTCATGGTTGAAAAGTTTGCAGTAATAGGTTTAGGCCAGTTTGGAAGAGCAATATGTAAAAAACTTTCTGAAAAGGGTGCTGAAGTTATTGCGATTGATATTGATGAGGATAGAGTTGATGAAATAAAAGACAATGTTTCATATGCTGTGCAGCTAGACTCAACGGATAAAGGTGCATTAGAATCCCAAAATATTGGAGATATGGATGCTGTGATTGTATCCATAGGACACAACTTTGAAGCGATGTTGCTGACCACCGTTAAATTACTTGAAATGGGAGTAAAACGTTTGGTTGCAAGAACACAAGGAGAGACTCAAAGGAAAATACTGGAGAAAATGGGAGTGACAGAAATTTTATCTCCTGAAGAAGAGGTCGGAATAAATATTGCGGAAAGATTAATGAATCCTTCTATGCTGATGTGCATGCCGTTGCCAGATAATTATGAAATTGTGGAAATCACTGCCCCTAAATCTGTAATTGGGAGATCAATTAAAGATCTCGGCTTAGTTACTAAGTACCGTCTGAATTTAGTCACATTAATTGAAAGTAATGACGACAAAGAGCTTCATATTAAAGGTGTAGTTGAGGATGATGAAATAATCCAAAGTAATTATGTGCTCGTTGTTTTTGGACAGACAAAAGACGTTGAGAGATTTATAGATATCAATGTATAAAAATTGTTATGAATAAAAATTATTTTATTTATTTGATCTGGGTTCAAATAATCTTTATTGTTAGTTGCGGAAGAGCTAGAGAGGGCGAGAGGTTGCCAGATAGAGCTACAGGTCCATTTGAAGAAAGGCTAAAAGATGGTTGGAGGGTGCATGCAGTCTCTTTTGAGGGTGAAATGACAAACCCATTTGACTCTGCCACTCAAGCAACATTCCAGGGAGATGCAGATGGAGTTGAAGGTGAATTTGGTTTTGAAGATCGAAATGACTCTGCAATTGTTGACTATCGAATTGATTTTTATCTAAACCTTATGCTTGGGATGGCTCCGATAAACTACTTAAATGAAGGCGAAGGGATCTGGGCCTTTGATTCATCAATTCAAACACTTTGGTTTTATGATTTTCCCGATACTTTGACGTTTGTTGTTGACTATGATGCTGACACATTACAACAATGGCATTCTAATGTTCTAATAAATGATGCTTCTTTGGGAGAGGATATCAATGCTCGTTTAGATATTGAATTGAGAAAATGATGGCAAAAAAAAGGGCTCCAATTTGGAGCCCTTTTCTATCATAAACCTCAGAATTTAGTCTTCTTTGCTTACAGCTAAAGCATAAACAACAAGTCCAAATCCAATTTTGTTAATGGCATCAGCAATGTTGTAGAATATATCTACACCACCGTTGTAACCCACCATCTCGGCTAGGTCCATTCCAAACAAACCACCTTCGGTTCCAAGGATGTAACCAATTGGGTAAATTGCCCAACCGATGATAACAAACTTCGCTAGGTAGTCAACAGCTCTTTGAACTTTTCCACCTGCTGAAGCTGCTAATTCGGCAACTTCGCCTTTCCAAACTAACCATACAATATAGAAGTATGCTGCACCTGAAGCGGCTCCGAACAACCATGAAGTAGATTCTCCTGCATAAAAGGCTTCACCAATGTAACCAAGAACTAACATGGCCACAGAAGCGTAAATTAATCTCCAAAGTAAGCCAATTTTAGCACCAGCTTTTTTGGTTAGTAAGTAGAACTCAACACACATCAAGGGAACTGTCAAAGTCCAATCGATATATCTTAATACTACAGGGGTCTCACCCGTGCTCATATAAAAGTCACGCATGTAATAATAGTGTACTGCTGCAATACCTGTGATCAAAGCAGAAACTAAAAGTGATAACTTCCACTCATCTGCAACGCGTCCGCGCTCAAACAGGAAGAATACAGAAGCAGCAAACATGGCCATGTATCCTGTGAAGAAAGTAAATCCTACATAGTCATCTGGTTGAAAGTTTGCTAAATCAGCGGCTAAAAAAATGTCTAAAAAACTCATAATAAATTTAAAATTAAGTTGAATGTGTGCGGCTAGGGCTGTTTTAAGAACGACTAACCGCTGGTTTTGTTTAAGGTTTATTTTTAATGATTAGTCAAATATATATTCCATAAACTTAATACCAAAATATAATTAAGTATTTGATTAATAGTTATTTATAATAATTTCTCACTGAATTTGTTCATTGAAGCTGTAAAATAAAGGGAGTAATTGTCATTTGGACAACTTAGAAAATTATTAGTCCTCACAAAGAAAATTGAGAGCTATATATGTGATGAGAATATTTCTTGAAGATAATTTATAAAACATTGATTAATAGGCATTTAATTTCCCGGTATATCACTTATATATTTTTAATTATATGTCGATTCAATCGATAAATATTTTGTTGAAATTAAAGGGAATTATAATTGTATTTATGACAAATTCAGGGTTTATAAAGATTAAATTTTTTTTTTCCTGAAAAAAGTCTGAAATATGTTAAAAAACTCATGATTTTCCAATATTCGTCTATTTTCCACATTATATAGTCATTTTAAGGTCTTGATTTTCAAGGTTAAGTTAGCATGATTAACTTCGCTTCATGGCAAGAATCTTAACGGGAATTCAAACATCGGGTCGACAACATTTAGGAAATGTCCTTGGTGCAATAAAGCCAGCTATTGATTTAGCCAACAAAAAAGACAATGATGCATTTCTATTTATTGCTGATTTACACTCTTTAACCTCTGTTAAAGAAAAAGAAACGCGCAAGGAGAATCTTATGGTTACTGCAGCAGCTTGGATGGCTTGTGGTCTTGATTCAAATAAAGCGGTATTTTACTCCCAAAGTGATCTTCCTCAATGTACCGAATTAACATGGTATTTGAATTGTTTCACTCCTTTTCCAATGCTTGCAAATTCACATAGTTTTAAAGACAAATCAGATCGACTTTCTGATGTTAATGCTGGCTTATTTGACTACCCGGTTTTAATGGCCTCAGATATTTTGCTATACCAAGCCCAAAAGGTTCCGGTTGGAAAGGATCAACGTCAGCATCTAGAAATGACAAGAGACATAGCGAAAGCATTCAATCATCATGTAAAGGAAGATATTTTTGTGATTCCAGAATCAATAATAGATGAAGCGGTCATGACAATACCAGGGACAGATGGCCAAAAAATGTCGAAATCTTATGGAAATGTCATTGATATTTTTCTTCCTGAAAAACAGCTGAAGAAACAGGTAATGTCGATTATTACCGATTCCCTTAGCGTTGAAGAGGAAAAAGATCCGAACTCTTGTAATGTGATGAATATTTACAGGTTAATAGCATCTAATGATAGCATTAAAGAAATGGAAAATAATAAAGAAAACCCTACGATTTCATATGAGTTTTGAACACTAAAAAGCCGTTCAACCCAATAAACTGTTATTAGCGTTAAAAGCGTTACAGATATTGAGAAAAACCAGTTTAATTTGGAAATTTTAAAATAGCTCTTCAAATGAGAAAGAGCTTGGGGAATAAATTCCGCATTTACATGAGGAACTCCCAGAAATAGATTTAGCTTAGCAAATATCCTAGCAAAATAGAGAATTGTAAAAGTCCAGATACCAAAGTGATTTCCTTGGGCATAGCCCAAGAATATCACTATTCCTAGCGCAAGAAGTAAAGAAATTTCATGATAAGCTAAAGTCCCCCAAGCACGGATAAATTTCTCAAATAATGTGATATTTCTCGGGCATTGTGATTTATTTGGACCAGTGATTACGCCTGTCAAAAATGTAAGCTCAATCCATCCCCAAACTAACAGCGCTGAAACGAAAGCAAGATAAGAATCCAAAATCGTTAGACTAGAACTCGTTTTCCAAATTCCCCAAAGGCCTAGTGCTAAAATTGGCAAGCTAAAAATACAGACCTTTAGTTTCGCCGAAAGACTGTGATTTTCCATTAGCCTTACAACTAAAAGTATAGCGCCAGTAGAAAACCACCAGAGAAATACTGCTGCTAGCATGGCTATGAAAATAGAGCCTCCCATCAGTATGCAGGCTCCATTCTGGTAATATTTGGCACCTTGTTGCTTTTAGCTGGCACAGCTAAAAGCGAAAGAAAAATTAATGCTGCCCTTGAGCTGAACCATAATTGCTTAAATCTATTCTTATTCTTTTTTGCTTCTGCAAGACCTACGTTAACTTTTTGAAGTCGTTTTAATTTATCAAACCATTTTGGATTATCTATATCGAGAGTTATAGGAAAAATTTGCTTACTCAACTCTGAGGTTTTAGTAAAAACCTCTTCTGCATACCAGTCAGGGTCAACTCCAAGTGCTTTATGAAATGCCGGCCTTTGATGATCCCTGATGTACATTGTAGAATACACTGCAGTCAGAAAAAATTTTATCCAAAACTTCTATAGAGTCTTTTTTACCATCTAAATTTAATTTATCTAATTTCATTATTTTTTCTTTTTATCTGGTGTTTTTTTTGCTTGTTCAGCAGCTTTAATTTTTTCATCAATTGTTAATTTACTTATATTTTTGACAGATCCTTTAACTAGAACTTCTGAGTTTTTTGAACCTGGTATTGAACCTTTTAAATAAAGTAATTCATTTTCTAAATCTGTTTTAATAATTTCAATATTTTGCATAGTTCTTAATTT
>ERZ802822.2187-NODE-2187-length-11046-cov-7.346522_pt1 | contig 11046 bp, 10 predicted proteins | sample MGYA00345649_ERZ802822 | MGnify/ENA primary metagenome ERZ802822 (study PRJEB30503, sample SAMEA104212359) | marine metagenome | biome: Westerlies Biome; feature: [SRF] surface water layer (ENVO:00010504) within the epipelagic zone...; material: water... | reverse complement strand
GGTCGCCATAAACCGAGCAAGGGATATGCTGCAAACAGCGCAGATCGTCATCATCAAGGTGGGGTCAGCGCTGTTGGTCGATGAGCAGCAGAATCGAATCAACGAAGAATGGCTTGCCGGCGTGGCCGCAGACATTGCCAGCCTGCATGCGGCGGGCAAGAGTGTGGTGGTCGTATCAAGCGGCGCCATAGCCCTTGGACAGCAGGGCCTTGGCCTTCGTGGCAACGGGCTGCGGCTTGAAGAAAAACAGGCGGCAGCGGCAACGGGGCAGGTGATTCTTGCAAATGCCTGGATGATGGCTCTGGCCAAACACAACATCACCACCGCTCAGATCCTCCTGTCTCCAGATGACACAGAGACCCGGCGACGGCATCTCAATGCCCGCGCCACGATGAAAACCCTGCTGGAGCTGAAATCAATTCCTGTCGTCAACGAGAATGACACGGTGACAACCGCAGAAATCAGATATGGTGACAATGATCGCCTTGCGGCGCGCGTTGCCGCCATGCTGAGCGCTGATATGTTGTATCTCCTCTCCGATGTGGATGGGCTCTACACGGAAAATCCAGCACTGAACAGCGCTGCAACGCATCTGGCCGAGATTGATGCACTCACGCCGGAAGTGCTGAAGATGGCGGGAAGCGCAAACGCTGCCTACGCATCGGGTGGAATGGTCACGAAACTGGAAGCTGCCCGCATCGCAACCAAGGCCGGCTGTGGCATGGTGATTTGCGACGGACGGCCGCTTGGACCCCTCTCCAAATTGCGTGATGGTGCGCGCTCAACCCTGTTTCACGCCGGTGCATCACCCCTCACAGCGCGCAAACAATGGATTGCCGGCGCACTCTCACCAAAGGGCTGTCTGACAGTCGATGCAGGTGCTCTTGGCGCCCTGCGCAAAGGCCGCTCACTTTTGCCAGCCGGCGTTGTTGCGGTTGAAGGAGAGTTTGAACGTGGCGACCTGATCGCTATTCACAATCAGGCCGGCGCAGTCATTGGCCATGGCCTGTCTGCCTATTCAGCGGGTGATGCCAATATCATCTGTGGCCATAAAAGCCGTGAAATTGAAACGTTGCTGGGGTACCGTGGTCGAGACGAGATCGTTCACGCAGACAATCTGGTGATGGTGGATACGTCCTCCTAGCGGCACTGGACCATGAGGCTCTCAAGTCAGGGATTGAAGACCGATGACAGCTGAAAAAATTTCATCAAGCGCCGGTAGGCAACTGGTCAGTGAAATGGTTGAAACGGCGCGAGCAGCCCACAAGGAGCTGGCTGTCAGCAGCTATGAGACACGCTGCAATGCGCTTTTTGCCGCGGCCGGGTTGCTGCGTGCCAATAATGCCGACATTCTGCATGCGAATGAAGCCGACATTCTGGCCGCCACCGAAAAGGGCACATCGAGTGCCTTCATTGACCGTTTGACGCTGACCGAACAGCGAATTGAGGCCATGGCAGCTGGACTTGAGGCAATTGCCAGCCTGGATGATCCGCTGGGCGCAACGCTCGCCCAATGGACACGCCCGAACGGGCTGGATATTTCACGCATCTCCACGCCACTTGGGGTGATTGGTGTCATCTATGAATCGCGTCCCAATGTAACCATTGATGCGGGTGGCCTGTGCCTTATGTCGGGAAACGCCGCCATTCTGCGCGGTGGTTCGGACAGCCATCAAACCTCCAAAATGCTTGCTGGGTTGATGTCTGAGGGGCTTGTTTCTGCTAACCTGCCTGGTGGGGCGGTGCAGATCGTACCGACCGCAGACCGCACTATCGTCGGTGCGATGCTGACAGCAACTGGCGAAATTGACGTAATCATTCCCCGAGGCGGCAAATCGCTTGTTGAACGTGTGCAGACAGAAGCCCGCGTTCCAGTGTTCGCGCACCTTGAGGGCATCTGCCATGTCTATGTCAGTGCCAATGCAGATTCGGAAAAAGCCTGTGCGATTGTGGTCAATGCAAAGATGCGGCGAACTGGTATCTGCGGCGCAGCAGAAACATTGCTCATCGACAAAGCGGTTGCCAGCACCATGCTACCCGAGATAGCAGGACAATTGCGCGAGGCTGGTTGTAGTCTGCGCGGTGACGAAGCAGCACGATCCATCTTCACCGATATGGACATGGCGCGCGAGGATGATTGGCGCACGGAATACCTCGACAGCATCATCTCGGTAAAAGTCGTTGATGGTCTGGACGCCGCGATTGCGCATATTGACCTCTACGGGTCTGACCATACGGATTGCATTGTCACTGAAAATGTTGATGAGGCTGACGGGTTTCTTGCGCGGGTAGACAGCGCCATTGTCATGGTCAACGCTTCCACCCAGTTCGCTGATGGTGGCGAGTTTGGCATGGGCGCAGAGATTGGCATTGCCACGGGACGGATGCATGCGCGTGGCCCTGTCGGTGCGGCGCAGTTGACAAGTTTCAAATATGTTGTCAGAGGCGATGGTCAAACTCGGCCAGCATGAAGGTGCCGGCATGGCGCACCGTCGACATTTGACACCCTCTTTGTTTCATGATTCGCGGCGTCGGAGTGTCGGGTTGATTGGTGGTTCCTTCAACCCAGCCCATGATGGCCATCTGCATATGGCAATGTTGGCTAGAAAAATTCTTGGTCTTGATGAAATCTGGTGGATGGTAACGCCACAAAATCCGCTCAAACCATCAGAGGATATGTCGCTACTACAGAATCGACTGGCATATGCGCGCAAACTTGTCGGCAAGAGAACCTGCATTCGGGTGATCGCACCAGAATTGGGCGCACGCAACAACTATACATTCAATACACTGAATTTATTAAATAAAGTTGCCCCAAGAATGAATTTCATCTGGATCATGGGAGCCGATAATTTGGTCCAATTTCACAAATGGCACCGGTACGGTGACATTGTACACCATATCCCCATTGCCGTAATTGACCGACCGGGCTATTCTTATGCTGCGTTGAGCGTCGGAAGGTTGATTTTGTCCCGCCGCGTTCCGGCAAGACGGCTTGGAGAGCTGGAACGTGAAAACCGGGCAAAACCACCTATCTGGTGCTTCATATCGGAACGCCGACACCATGCGTCGGCAACTGCGCTTCGGGCGTTGGGTTTGAAATTATAGGCGGTATTTTTTTACGAAGCCTGTTTTATTGACCCAGCAATCAGGCAAACTTTTGGAGAGACATCATTACTAAAGTGCTTTCGCCACCAAAAGCTGATCAGATTCTCGATTTGATCACATCATCACTTGATTCAGACAAAGCCGAAAACATCCTGACAATTCCCCTGCAAGGCAAATCCTCAATGGCTGATTACATGGTCATTGCAAGCGGCGCGTCCTCACGCCAGGTTGCCGCCATGGCTGAGCATGTTGAGTTCAAGCTCAAACAGACTGGGGTCAGTTTGCTGGGACTTGAAGGCATGCGGCAGGCAGATTGGGTTCTACTTGATGCGAATGATGTGATCGTCCATCTTTTCCGTCCAGAGGTTCGTGACTTCTACGGATTGGAGCGGATGTGGATGGACGCGTCGGATGAAGAAGTGGTCACAGTGGGACGCGAATAGACCGGGATGGTGATTGGCGAAATCATCGCCAGCATTGCCATAGGCCCGAAATGCCAGACTGACCTCAGCCGGAAACACAGCTGGCGGCCCGAGGCCAGCCAGAGAGGGCTGCCAATGAAGTTGGTTATTCTTGCGGTGGGAAAAGGGCGAAATTCCCCTGAACACGACCTTGCCACCAGCTACATTCGGCGCCTTCCAGAGGGTGGTTACATCCAGGAGGTTGACTCAAAGCTTCCTGCCGGCACAAAGCGGCAGCAGGATGAGTCGAAAGTGCTGTTACGACTGGTGCCGGACAACGCCATCCTTGTCTGCCTCGATCCACGCGGCAAGGACATTTCCTCCGAACATCTGGCAAGCAGGATCGGCAGCTGGCGCGATGAGGGCCATCAAGCAACCTATTTTGCCATCGGCGGCGCCGATGGTCACGATGCTGGCGTTCATCAGCGGGCCGATTTACTGATTTCCTTTGGCAGTGCCATCTGGCCACATATGCTGTTCCGGGCAATGCTTGCTGAACAGCTATACCGGGCAAGTGCAATTCTTTCAGGCCATCCCTATCATCGCGGCAATTAAGCGGCATCCCACAGCTGTGGCGTGACAGCCATCTGTACTTTAGCTGAAACCACGATTATAAAACTGGCATGTCACAGGAAAATGAGAAAACCGGCCCTGTCGTTCTGTGTATCATGGATGGGTGGGGCCATCGCGAATCTGCCAGCAATAACGCCGTTGTGCTTGCTAACACGCCAAATTTTGACCGGCTACGCAGTCACTATTCAACAAGTTTTCTCGCTGCATCCGGCCCCGATGTAGGCCTGCCCGAGGGACAGGTTGGCAATTCCGAGGTCGGTCATATGAATATCGGTGCCGGCAGAATTGTCATGCAGGATCTGCCGAGAATAAATGAAGCTACCGTTGACGGTTCGCTCGCCACACATCCATTGCTGATCAACCTTGCCAAGCAACTGACAGCAACCAACGGCACCGCCCATGTCATGGGATTGCTGTCTGATGGCGGCGTGCATTCGCACCAGAACCATATGCTGGCGATCACCAACGGGCTGTGTGATGCAGGAGTCCATGTTGCAATCCATGGTTTCACTGATGGCCGCGACGTCTTGCCCAAAATCGCCAAACAAAGCATCGCAGCTTTCGCCCGAACATTGCCGAACAACAGCACCATTGCAACGATCATTGGCCGCTATTATGCGATGGATCGTGACAAACGGTGGGACCGGACAAAATGTGCCTTTGACGCGATTGTTTCGGCCAGCAGCGACCAACAGCCCTATGCATCCGCCACCGATGCCATTGCCAATGCCTATGACGCCGGCGAAAGTGATGAGTTTATTCGCCCGTGTGTGATCGGAAGCTATTCTGGGATGAAGGATGGTGATGCGTTGATTTTTGTCAACTTTCGGGCTGACCGGGCGCGGCAGTTATTGAATGCCATGCTATTGCCACACACAGTTGATTTTGATGCCGCCCCACCCCGGATATCCGCCGCCATTGGCATGACAACCTACTCCGACAGTCTTGCTGGCTGTATGCAGACTCTGTTCCCACCAGTGGAATTGACAAAGACCATCGGTGAGGTCGTAGCGGTTGCAGGCAAGCGCCAATTACGACTCGCCGAAACCGAAAAATACCCGCATGTGACTTTTTTCTTCGATGGGGGTGACGAGGAGAGCCAGCCTAACGAGGACCGCTGCATGGTGCAATCACCAATGGTGGCAACCTATGATCAGCAACCAGAAATGAATGCGGGGGGCGTTCTGGCTGTAGCGCTGGACAGTATCCGCACGCATCAGCATGATCTGATCATTGTCAATTTTGCCAATCCAGACATGGTCGGGCATACAGGTGACTTGCCGGCAGCAATCACCGCAGTTCAAACTGTCGACAATTGTGTCGGGCAGATTGCCGAGGCGGTGGTGTCGGCCGGCGGCCAGATGCTGCTAACCGCTGATCATGGCAATTGCGAGGTAATGTGGGATGATCAGGCCAACTCGCCGCATACCGCGCACACGACGAATCCTGTGCCACTAATTCTGATCAACGCCAACCCCTCTGCCCGCATTGTTGATGGACGGCTTGCCGACCTTGCGCCTAGCCTGCTTGAAATGCTGGGCATCGCCAAACCCGATGAGATGACTGGTAAATCACTGCTGCGATAAAAGCCGCGGCTGGAAGGCTTGCGTCATTTCAAGCGCACTGGCACCATGTTGCAATATTTGATTTAAACACTAAATGATAGGAAGATGCGCGGCCTAAAGATGACGCACTGAAATGGCTAGTGGAGTTGAAATAAATGCAACTGGGATTCTCATTTCGGCGCATCCGGTTCTGGCAGATGCTGGCGCTTGGTGGGCTGCTGTTTGTTGCTGGATTGGCCGTGCCAACGCTGACCACCGCGCAATCAGACGAGCAACAGGAGACCTATCGACAACTCGGGCTTTTTGGCGATGTCTTTCAGCGAATCCGAGAATCATATGTCGATGAGGTTGAGGACAAGGAACTGGTTGAGGCGGCCATCACAGGCATGCTGACATCGCTTGATCCCCACTCAAGCTTCCTGAATACCGAAAACTACAACTCAATGCAGGTTCAGACCAAAGGCCGTTTTGGCGGTCTTGGCATCGAGATCACGATGGAAAAGGGAATGATAAAGATTGTGTCACCGATTGATGACACGCCCGCTGCCAAGGCCGGATTGCAGCCCGAGGATTACATTATCGCCGTTGATGATGAATCAATCATCGGTCTGCAGCTCTCCGAAGCGGTTGAGAGGCTGCGGGGCGAGGTCGGGTCCAAAGTCACGGTGAAGGTACAGCGCGATCAGGGTGAGCCTTTTGACGTTACCCTTGTCAGGGATTTCATCAAGATTAAATCTGTGCGCTCGGAGATCTTTGACGGCATCGGCTATGTCCGTCTGACGACCTTTTCTGAACAGACCAGCCCGGGCCTGCAGGATGCCGTTGGCGACTTCTTTTTAAGCGAGGGCGACAATCTAAAGGGTATCGTGCTGGACCTTAGAAACAACCCTGGTGGGTTGTTGAATGAAGCTGTGGCAGTTAGCGATGCTTTCCTTGAGAAGGGCGAGATTGTCTCAACACGTGGCCGCAACGCAGATGAAGGTAGCCATGTCTATGCGAGGGCTGGCGACATTGCGCGTGGGTTGCCCGTCGTTGTGTTGATCAATTCCGGCTCGGCATCCGCATCGGAAATTGTGGCTGGTGCCCTCAAAGATCATAAAAGGGCGATCCTGCTCGGCACGCGCACTTTTGGCAAAGGTTCGGTCCAGTCAGTGATACCTGTGTCCAATACCGCCGCCATCCGTCTAACCACAGCTCGCTATTACACACCATCAGGAGAATCCATTCAGGGCAAGGGCATCACTCCGGATATCGAAGTGGCGCTGGCCCGTATCGAGAAGCTTGATGGTGGCAACTTCCGTGAGGAAAATCTGAAAGGTGCGCTTGATGGCGGCGAAAACCAAGACGCCGACGCGCAGAGTGAAACCGAAGATGACGAGCCGTTTGATCAGTCCAAGGTCGACTTTCAGCTTGCCCGCGCCCTTGATCTGATCCGCGGCATCAGTGTTTTTGAATCAATAAAGTCACCATCATGACGGCGCCGGTCATTCCCTATGATGAACGGCCGTATCGACCTTGTGTTGGTATTTTTTTGATCAATAATAGCGGCATGGTTTTCGCTGGACGCCGAATCGACAGCCGGGCCGAGGCATGGCAGATGCCGCAGGGCGGAATAGACCTTGGCGAAACGCCGCTTGAAGCTTGCCTGCGAGAGATGGAAGAAGAGATTGGCACCCGCAAAGCCACCGTGCTTCATGAGATTCAAGATTGGCTCAATTATGACATTCCCATGGCCCTCGCAGAACGGCTTTGGCATGGTCAATATAGGGGCCAGAAGCAGAAATGGATGTTGCTGCACTACAATGGTGCCGATGCCGAGATCAATATTGACACTGCCGAGCCTGAATTTTGTGAATGGAAATGGCTGTCACCGGACAGGCTGATTGACCTCGCGGTGCCGTTCAAGCGTGATGTCTATCGCCATGTACTCACCGCCTTTAAGCCGCATATCGAACAAGCGCAGATCATTTCTGCCAAATAGAAAAGCCCGGCATTGCCGGGCCTTGCTATTCGTTCTCTCTTTTTAACACTCTACAGAGCCGCAGCAACCGCACGTAGGAAATCTGCCTCCGCCTCGGAGGCGCCATCGGCGCGTGTGTTAAGCTCGCCGGCATCTGCCGCGTCAAGATCCTCCGCACGTTCCGCCAGAATGGTAACCGCTTCAGGCGTGACATCGGCAAGGCCGCCATCAATCATATAACGATTAACAATTTTGCCATTTTCATGCACCTCAATGATGCCTCGTGCCAGATCTGCGAGCAGCGGCGCATGCCGCGGAAGCACACCAAACAACCCTTCAACACCAGGTGCAACAACCATTTCAGCTGCCTTTTGCACCATGACTCTGGCTGGTGTAACCAATTCGAGTTGCGTTGTTTCAGCCATCAGTATCTACCCTTTGCCAAACACCCTGCAATCAAGCTGGGTTAAGCGGCTTCCTGAACAAGTTTTTTGCCTTTTTCGATCGCTTCATCGATGGTGCCAACCATGTAGAAAGCCGCCTCAGGCAGATGATCATAGTCACCATTGATAATGCCGGAAAAACCCTTGATGGTATCTTCGAGCCCGACAAGCTTACCGGGTGAACCGGTAAACACCTCGGCAACGAAGAAAGGCTGCGAGAGGAAACGCTGAATCTTGCGCGCACGCGCCACCGTCAGCTTATCTTCCTCAGACAACTCATCCATACCCAGAATGGCAATGATATCCTGTAGCGATTTATACTGCTGCAGAACTTCTTGAACGTTACGGGCAACCTCATAATGCTCATCACCGACAATCCTCGGGTCAAGCATGCGCGAGGATGAGTCCAGCGGGTCCACCGCAGGATAAATGCCAAGCTCGGCAATCTGACGTGAAAGAACGGTTGTCGCATCCAAATGCGCAAATGATGCCGCTGGTGCCGGATCAGTCAAATCGTCGGCAGGGACATAAATCGCCTGCACGGACGTAATCGAGCCCTTAGTTGTCGTTGTAATCCGCTCCTGCAACGCACCCATATCAGTCGCCAATGTCGGCTGATAACCCACCGCAGATGGAATGCGGCCAAGCAACGCCGACACTTCCGAGCCAGCCTGTGTGAAACGAAAGATGTTATCCACGAAGAACAGCACATCCTGGCCTTCTTCATCGCGGAAATATTCCGCCAATGTCAGACCCGTCAGGGCAACACGTGAACGGGCGCCCGGAGGCTCATTCATCTGGCCATAGACGAGCGCGGCCTTGGAACCCTCGCCATCGGTTTTGATAACACCGGATTCAACCATCTCATGATAGAGATCATTTCCTTCACGTGTCCGCTCACCAACGCCGGCAAACACCGAATAGCCACCATGCGCTTTCGCCACGTTGTTGATCAGTTCCATGATCAAAACTGTCTTACCAACACCGGCACCGCCAAACAGGCCGATCTTTCCACCTTTTGCATAAGGCGCAAGAAGGTCAACAACCTTGATGCCCGTCACCAGAATTTCAGCTTCTGTCGACTGGTCAATATATTCCGGCGCAGCGCGGTGAATTGGGTAATATTTCTTGGCTTTGACCGGCTCGCCCTCATCGACAGGCTCACCAATCACATTGAGGATACGACCGAGCGTCTCCGGGCCAACCGGCACGGTGATCGGCGCACCTGTATCAGTCGCGTTGGCGCCACGAACCAGCCCTTCGGTTGAGTCCATCGCGATGGTACGCACTGATGATTCACCCAGATGCTGGGCAACTTCAAGGACCAGACGCTGACCGTTATTATCAACCTCAAGCGCATTCTGAATCGCTGGCAGATTCCCATCAAATTGAACATCGACAACCGCGCCGATGACCTGACTGATTTTGCCAATTGCATTTTTTGCCATGGTTCATTCACTCCAAGCTAAACCGTTTTTGGGGTCAAACCGTCCCCGTGGTTATCTAATTTCCAACTCTGTCTAGACCGCCTCGGCACCCGAGATGATCTCTATCAGTTCCTTCGTAATCGTTGCCTGCCGCGACCGATTATAGACAAGCGTCAATCTGTCGATCAGATCACCTGCGTTCCGTGTGGCGTTATCCATTGCTGTCATCCGCGCTGCCAGTTCCGAGGCAGAGGATTCAAGCAATGCGTTATAAACCTGCGTTGAGATATTGCGCGGCAACAAACTGGCAAGCAATTCGTCTTCTTCCGGCTCATAATCATAATTCACGGTGGACGCGTCATCAGCACTATCAGCCTCGCCCGACCCAACCTCAGCGGGGATCAGCCGTGTTAGTGTCACTTCCTGCGTAATGGCGCTGACAAATCTGTTGTAAATAACGGTGCAGATATCAAAGTCACCTGCCTCAAAGCCGTCTCGAATGGTTTTGCCGATTGACCCGGCGTCGGCAAAGGAAACGCTTGTTCCCTGAATGCCCTCAAGCCGATCAATATACAAATCACCTAAATCACGACGCAGCGCGTCGGCTGATTTGCGTCCCACCATAAGCAACTTGACCGTCTTGCCCTCAGACTGCAAACGGCTGACCTCGTTACGGGTCTGCCTTGTGATTGATCCATTGAAACCGCCACACAGTCCGCGGTCAGCAGACATTACAACAAGCAGATGTGTATCTGATTTTCCGTTACCAACAAGCAGTGCCGGACCGTTTGAACCATCCGATTTCGCCGCGAGGCTGGCGATAACCTGACGCATTCTGTCGGCGTAGGGGCGACCCTGTTCAGCCGCTTCCTGCGCGCGACGCAGTTTTGCAGCTGCCACCATTTTCATGGCAGAGGTGATTTTCTGCGTGGATTTGACGCTGTTGATACGCGTCTTGAGATCCTTCAAAGATGGCATTCACCAAACTCCATTATCTGGTTACTGGTGCCGCACAGCCGCACCCCACCAGCCCTATGCAAAATTCTTGGCAAAGGCCTCGATTGCTGCGGAAAGCTTGCTCTCGGTGTCCTCGGACAGCTTCTGCTCATCACGGATGGTGTTCAGGATATCCTGAGCCGCGCTGCGCATATGATCCAACAAACCAGCCTCAAAGCGACCGACATCAGATACCTCGATCGCATCGAGATAACCATTCACCCCGGCGAAGATCACGGCCACCTGCTCTTCAACCTTCATGGGGCTGTATTGCGGCTGTTTCAGAAGCTCAGTCAAACGTGCGCCACGCTCAAGCAGGGCGCGTGTTGATGCGTCCATGTCTGATGCGAACTGGGCAAATGCAGCCATCTCACGATATTGTGCGAGCTCCAGCTTGACTGACCCGGCAACCTGTTTCATCGCCTTGATCTGCGCCGCAGACCCCACACGCGAGACTGAAAGACCAACATTCACCGCCGGACGAATGCCCTTGTAGAACAACTCTGTCTCAAG
>ERZ802822.2186-NODE-2186-length-11050-cov-14.650506_pt1 | contig 11050 bp, 10 predicted proteins | sample MGYA00345649_ERZ802822 | MGnify/ENA primary metagenome ERZ802822 (study PRJEB30503, sample SAMEA104212359) | marine metagenome | biome: Westerlies Biome; feature: [SRF] surface water layer (ENVO:00010504) within the epipelagic zone...; material: water... | reverse complement strand
GGGAATTTGCGCCAAGCCTCAGGCAACAACTTCTGGATACCCGGAACATCACACGCGGCCAAATAAATATCGGCTTCAACAGTGGTGTCGCCGTCCGGTGTCCCCAACAGAAGACTCGTCACGACAGGATTTTCACCATCCGAGAACTGAACATCCTTCACCCGATGGCGCAAATGCAATTTGGCGCCACGGGCCTGGATGTAATCCAGGATTGGACCGGTGAGCCAGCGATGGGGTGACCCCTTAAGCAAATTCAGCTTCGATGCTTCGGTTTTCGAAGCAAACATCATGAAAATCGTGAGCATGCAGCGGGCCGATATCGCTTCGCAATCGATGAATCCCAGCGCGTAAGCAATCGGATTCCACATGCGACGGATGCTCTCAGGACTCCCGCCGTGGCCCACAAACCAATCCTGGAAGCTGACTGAATCCAAAGCGCGGATCGTACGCATCGCGCCCTCATAGTCCACAAGCCCACGCACGATTGGGCTAGTACCAAGCGCTAAGGCGTTGCGCAGCTTGTCGATCCAACTGAGCTGAGGTGTCGTAAAAAACGCCTTTAAGCCATTAAACGGGGCACCAATCGGGAAGCGAAAATCAAGTTCACGCAAGTCACCTCCCTCATTCACGAACAAATGGGTGTGGTCCTTCGGCAGGAGATTTTCGAAAGCCCCCACCTTCTTCATCAAGGCGAAGAGGTTGGCGTAGTTGAAGAAGAAGACGTGAAGGCCCATTTCGATGTGGTTGCCATCGGGGTCTTCCCAACTGCCCACCTTGCCGCCCATGAATGGGCGTGCCTCGTAGAGGTTCACCTCATGGCCCGCATCGACAAGATCTACCGCAGCGGTAAGGCCAGCGAGACCGGAACCGACAATCGCGACCCGCACCTTGAGACGTTCAACTCAGTCGACTCTATGTATGAACCTCCATAGAGTGGGGGTCGAGCACGCGGCAACGATGACCACCACACCCACCACGATGCCGGCCCATACCGCTAAGGACGGCAAGGGCATTTTGATTACAGAACCGGCGATGCAACAGCTGGCCAAGCTCTGCGGAGAGCAGGGCACCAATCAGGTGCTGCGCGTTGGGGTGCGCTCCGGAGGGTGCAGCGGCATGAGCTACACGATGGATTTCGTGCCTGCCTCCGACACCCTGGACGACGACGAGAGCTACGACTACGAATCATCCGACGGCCAAGGTTTCCGTGTGATCTGTGATCCAAAGAGCTTGCTTTACATCTACGGCATGCAGTTGGACTTCAGTACCGCACTGATCGGCGGTGGCTTCAACTTCACCAATCCCAATGCCACGCAAACCTGCGGCTGTGGAAGCTCGTTCGCTGTTTGATTGCAACGACGAAGTCGCATGGGAATCTGATTAGATCCAACATCTCTTCACCGTCGATGGAGTCCTCCGCGGACAACCTGTTCGATCAGGCCATGGCTCGCTATCAGGCGGGTGCGGCAGCATCTGAGGTGCTGCCTGACTTTCTTCAGATCACCGAGGCTTCACCAGGGCAATCAGCGGGCTGGACGTGTTTGTCGTGGTTGCAATTGCTTTGTGACCAGCCAGAGGACGCCCTGCGGTCGGCTCGGCTCGCCGTGAAATTCAATGCCCAAGACCCTCAAGCGAGGATCAATCTCAGCCTGGCGCTACTTGAAACGAAATCCAAGGGAGTGCGCGACCACATTCAGGTGGTTCAACAGGTGATCGCCTTTGCTCCGGAAGCTGCCGGCGACCTCAAAACATCCATTAACGACGGCTTACAACGGAAACCGGGATGGAAAGCGCTTGAAAAAGTCAAAGCCTGGCTCGATTTCTAAATCCAGTGCACTCTGTTTTTCAGTGATTAGATCGTCTTTCGATACGAGTACTGAGCTGATTTGATTGCAGTCTTGGCAGAATGGTTGGGATGTGGACGATCACCCGACTTCCTTCCGAGGCCAGCCGCCACGCAGCAAGGGAACGGGCCAATCAACGTCGCGACGAACATTTGGCCCAGGTAGCCCAACGGATCAGAATGACAAGGGAAGCCAACGGCATTCCGGATCCTTCCACCTGGATGTGGTGAATGGGACGCATTCTTCTACTCAGTAATGGCCACGGTGAAGACCTATCCGGATCGTTACTGGGGAGTGTGCTCCGAACCCTCGGCCATGAGGTCACAGCTCTGCCTCTAGCCGGCCTGGGACGCCCTTATTCCAAAGCCACGATTCCTCTGCTGGGCAGCAGCCATGAATTCAGCACAGGCGGGATCGGATACACGAGCCTGCAGGGACGTCTCACAGAACTCATCCAAGGGCAAATTCTGTATCTGCTGCGTCGTTTGCTCCGCCTCATACGACACGCCCATCGGTTCGATCTGATCGTGGTGGTGGGCGACGTGATTCCCGTCATTGCTGCGTGGCTCACCCGTCGTCCAGTGGCGACCTATCTCGTGGCTTATTCCAGTCATTACGAGGGCCAACTTCGACTTCCATGGCCCTGTGGGCCGATGCTGTCTGGCAAAAATTTTCGAGCCATTTTCAGCCGGGATCAACTCACTGCAGACGATCTGAGCAACCAGCTGGCACGACCGGTGCAATTTCTCGGTAATCCCTTTATGGACCCGGTGTTGCCACCAACAGCGTTGCTGTCCAACACCCAACCACGAATCGGTCTTCTACCTGGCAGCCGTCGCCCAGAGCTGGAGGCCAATCTGCAGTTGCTTCTCAGGCTGAGTGATCAACTCCCAGACAACAATGGGATTTCGCTTGAGTTAGCCCTCGTTTCAAGCCTTGATGACACGGGTTTAGAGCGTTGTGCCAATGGTGTTGGCTGGCAACTTCGGGATGGTCTGCTTCAGCGCCAGGGATCTCCTGCCGTTCGGGTTCGTCGCGGAGCCTTTCAGACGGTTTTACAACAGAGCGATCTGGTAATCAGCATGGCCGGCACCGCAGCCGAACAGGCCGTTGGCCTTGCCAAGCCAGTGTTGCAACTTCCAGGCCAGGGGCCCCAGTTCACAGCATCCTTTGCTGAAGCGCAGCGGCGCCTCCTGGGACCCACAGTGTTTTGCGCCCCGGGCGACAGCGGCAGCCAGGACAACCTTTTCGCCTCTGCAGAACTGGCCCTGAAGCTGCTGAAGCGAATCCATCACGACCTCGACTTCCAAAAGCAGTGCCACACCGAAGCACAGCGCAGGTTGGGCAGCAGCGGAGGTGGTCTGAGAATGGCTTCAGCCATTGGCGGCCTTTGCCCATCAACAGCACCATGACGGCAGGAACGGAACCCACTTGGAAACGCTGGCTGGATCGGCTCTTGATGCTGAATGTGCTGGTGGTGATTCTTGGGGCAGGATTTTTTGTGGCGGCGGTGGTTGCCCAAAGCCAGGGACAGTCAGGTCCGATGGATCTTTTTCAACGGCTCTGGCAACCCCTATTCACCCCAGCGATCAGCTTGTTAATCATGGCGGCTGTCTTGAGCGGAATCGTCAGCTGGTGGCAGCGGCGAGGGCTGAAACAAGGGTCGGGTAGCGGAAGCTAAATCCCAAGGAGTCCAACCTCTCAGAGGCCACCTGCTGACCCTCAAGCACAACCTTGGCACCATCTCCGAGGAGCAACTGCAAAATGGGTCCGGGCACAGGCAACAGGCTGGGGCGATTGAGGCTTCGGCCCAACTGCTTGGAGAACGCTGCCATCGACACAGGCTCCGGCGCCACCGCATTCACCACACCAGACCAAGCCTGATCAGTGAGCGCTGTTTGAATCAGAGCACAAAGATCGCTGCGATGGATCCAACTCATCCATTGCTTGCCAGTGCCAATCGGCCCACCGAAGCCAGTACGAAAAATGGGCAACATTTTTCCGAGTGCGCCACCATCCGACGCCAAAACGATGCCGATTCGAAGGCTCACCTGTCGGACGGAATCGGGTACGGCGGCAGCAGCCGTCTCCCAGCGTTGACATAACGAGGCAAGGAAGTCGGCCCCTACCGGACTGGATTCAACAAATTTGCTGGTGGGGCTGGTGCCAAAAAAGCCGATCGCCGATGCATTGATCAGCACAGACGGTGGCGACTTGGAGGCCGCCAACGCATCAACGAGCAAGCGCGTTGTGTCCAAGCGGCTGTCTTCCAACACCTTGCGATGAACTGCTGTCCAACGTTTTTCGGCGATGGGCTCACCGGCAAGATTCACCACGGCGTCCGAGGTGGATAGGGCCTCAACCAGCTCAGGTGTTTGCCACGAAACAGACTTAGCGGGGTCTAGCTGCAACCACTTGACTCGACCATCAGCGCGTTCTGCCTCATAGCCCCGAGCCAAGCGTCGACTTACCAACGTGAGCTGATGATCCGACTCCAATAAGGCAGGAACCAGCTCACGGCCAACAAAGCCAGTGCAGCCAAGCAGCAACAGACGCATGGGGCGGGAATTGCACAGGACGAAAGGCTAAGTGGGTTCCGATTCTTCCGACGGCAACACCAGCCCTAAACGATGCGCGATTGGCACCAAGGCAAATCCCTGAAGCAATAAGCCAAACAACACCACTGCTAAGGCGAGGGGTGGCATCAACTTCCCCCAGGAGGCGGGCGATGCCCAAGCCTGAATTGCCATCGCAATGGGAACCGCCCCACGTAAACCCGTCCATGCCACAAAGCGTTTTTCACTGCTTTGAAAATCCGCTCGGAGCAACAACAGCTGCACCATCAGCCAGCGCACCAGCTGCATCGCCAGCACCAGCAGGAGAGCCCAACCGGCGGCCTCAACAACATTTTGGGGAGCGACAACCAAGCCCAGACATAAAAAAAGCATCAGCTCAGCCATCTTCGCGAAGCTGGAATGGGCTTCTTCGAGCACCTCTTGGGCGGCAGCACGGCTATTGCCCAACACAAGGCCCGCCACATAGGCCGCCAAGAGCGGACTTCCGCCCATCAACGTTGTGCCCCCTGACAACACCAACAGGAGAGCCAAGCTCACCACCGGCAGCATGGAGCCCCGGGTGAGCGATTGACTGCCCATCAGCAGCTGGGAAATCATGCTGCCGCCAATAAATCCGAGCAGTCCACCCAAAAGGAATTGCCGGATCACATCCGTCACCAAATCGGCTGTCGCCAAACCCGTCCCACCGGCTAAGGCCAAGGCAACATTGGCCAAAACCACCGCCATTGGATCGTTAATGGTGGATTCCATTTCGATCAAATCGAGGACCCGCTGAGGCAAGCGACCGGCCAGTGGTCGCAACAGTGAAAGGGCTGCTGAAGCATCTGTACTGCTCAACATGGCCCCAACAAACAACACCTGAGCCAGCAATCCCACCTGCCATTTCCCCTGGGCGATGAGCGCCCCCACGCCAATCAGCGTGAGCAACCCAGCCGTCAGCAACACACCAAGACTGGCGAGCCGAGCTGCTGGTCGGATCACAGCTTTCATCCGCGTCCAATTGGTGGTGAGCCCTCCAAAAAAGAGCACCAGAATCAAAGCCGACTGGGTGATCCGATCCGCCCGGACGAGCGACAGCAATGGCTCACTGGTCGAGCGCAAGTCGTTGTCGACCAGCAATCCCAAGGCCAACACCAGAAGAATTCCTGGCAATTTGACGCGATCAGCCAGGTCATCAAGCAGCACTGCCGCCAAGAGCAGACCGCCAAATGCCATCAAGTAGAGGGCTAAGTGATCGTGCACAGGGTTGGTGGCTTCATCCCGTTGGTTTTAGCCTGCTGATGTCTTCTGGACCTGAAATGGCCGACTCCGACACCAACGCACCCGCGAAAGCCAAACCGGCAGCCCTACGAAAAGGTGCGCTGGTGAAAGTGAACCGGAAGGCCTATTCCGCCAGTATCGAAGCTGCTGCCAGTGATCCCACACCACCGGACTACATCTTTAATGGTCCTGGAGAACTGCTTGTCGTGAAGGGTGACTATGGCCAAGTGCGCTGGAATCGCCCCGTACCGGACGTATGGCTGCGCATGGATCAGCTAGAGGTCTACTCCTGATCGGAGCTCTCCAAGCCCGCTTCAACGGACGTCACAGCAGCGGGAACACTGTTCAAAGCAGCGGGAAATCTCCAAACAGCGCCAGACAACACACCGCTCAGATCGCCGAGGGCCCGGAGGACCGGTTCCTGGTGCTGTTGACCGGCGCTATCAGCGATAGCCATTGCCGCCCATGGATTCCATCCAGCGAGATTCACAACACTGCGGTAGGCCGCAGGCCATGGGTTATCGGGGATCAGCGTCTGAAGCTGAGCAAATTGCTCTGAAGCCTCATTCGGCCGATTGGCCAAGACGGCCAGTAATGCCAGGGTCCAACGAGCTTGTTGATCCTTGGGATTGATCTTTAAGCGCCGGGTCGCCTCAAGGAACACCGGCTGTCGATAACTGAAATGGCCATCCAGCATGTGTTCCAGCGCAACGGCGCTGAAAACAGGATCGAGACCCGCAGGCCCCTGGGCTAAGCCAAGGGCAAGCAATGGAAAACGTTCGGCAAAACTTGGCCCCTGCACAGGCTGATTGCCGCGCCGACGCCATAGGGAATAACTCCCTCCTTGGGGGCGCTGAAATTGCTTCACCTGCTCGAAGACCCCACTCCGACGGACAGCGCGATCGAGACGACGGGCTGCCTTTCGCACCGAACCCTGATCGCCTTCGGCGAGGACAACCCAATCAGCTCGTGCCAACACGGGGTCGCGGTCTGCATCATTGCCCCCCAATTGGCGACCCACCACATGCCGTCCATGGCGGCGGCCGTAATAAGACACGTTGTGCTGGTTGAGATCTGGCGTACTCGGTACCACAATCAAAGTGCGCGATGGCGAGGGGGAGTCGTCAGCACCAGCGGCATCCACCAGCGCCTCAAGGGGACCCCGAGGGCGATCCCCCAAGCGTTCCAGCTGGGTTGAAAAACCGGCTGGAGTACATGCCACCAAGCCTGCCGCTAGCCATGGACGCATCCAACGGTGGCCCTTGTGCTGCCACCAAAGGCCCCACTGCCACCAACCACGGGCCAACAACAGCACCAGCATGGGCAACAGCGGAGCGATGTAGCGGTCTCCTTTGTTCGGACTCAACGTGGTGAGGATCCAAGCTGCCAAAAGATTGATCACCAGCCAACGCCAGGACCAAGAACGGTCTGCACTGGGATCATGGCGGCGGAGCCACCAGAGCATCAGTCCGGAGACACCAACAGCGAGGAGCACCACTCCGAGCTGCTCCGGCAATAAGCGGGGATACCAAAGCCAACTTGCCCAACTGAGAACGCCTGGATCCCCCTCCCGCGCAGCCGATTCGAACACGGCTCGATTGGTGCCTCCCAAGCTTGTAATCCAGTTGTGACGCAACCACGGGCCGAGCAGAGCTGCACCCATGAATGGCAAAAGCATGGCTTGCCTCAGCCAATGGGCCCGGCGCCGAAGCACGAAAAACAAAGCGCCCAGACCAGCTGGGGTGAGCACCAGAAAAGCGCTTTGCTTCACCAACAACGCCGCCAAGGCGGCAAGCGTGCAACCCCATGCCTGGTTCCAACGCCCTCCGCCAGAGGGGTCACACCACACATCCAGCCGCCAAAGCGCCAGGGTGCAAACAGCTGTGAGTGGCATCTCTAAGACGTAATCCGTTCGCAGCTCCAGTAACGCTGGAACCATTGCGGTGAGACCGCAGGCCAGCCAAGCAAAACCTGGGCCATACAAACGACGGCCCCACCCCGCAACAGCGATCAAGAGCAGGCCATGCCAAAGGCTGAGACTCCACGCCGCCTGATCAGGCGCTCCGCCGCTCACTGCCATCACGCTGCCGTTCACCAAGGACGCGAGAGGGGGAATCTTTGGCGACAGATCCAACAACGCATTCCACCCTTGCCAGACACCTCCTGGAGCCAGTCCGAGCGCACGACCATGATCAAGGGCGCTGTTGAGATAGTCAGCCTGATCCCAGGCGGGAACACCACCTTGCAAAGTCCACCACAGCCGATCCGCCAGGGTGGCAAGGAGCCAAATCAGGGCCACTCCTCCCCAAAAGCGGCAACGCTGGCTCACAGAATGTCCAGGCGCCGACGTTCGTCCTGCAGCCGTTTTCGGCGCTGTTTGGCTTCCCTCAGCATCTCGCGACCATCGTGGAGGTAATTGTCCACGTACCCCATCGTGTAGCGCTCGAGTTCAGCCAGGGCATCCTCCACCTCCGATAAACAGTGATAAACACTCAAACCGAAGCCACGCGCCGAAGCCGGGGTTGGTAGCGACTGAAATAACGTCTTCACCCGTTCCATCTTGCGGGAACTGGTTTCTAAGTAACTGCAAAAGACCTCCATCAGCTCGTCGTCATAGGGGTCTGCCGACAACGCCTTGAACTGCGAAGGAAAAGGATTGATCACCTCTCCCAGCATGCGATCAATCGGGGCATACACCCGACGCAGCCATTCCACCAAGGCGTCATCCGCCGCAACGGCACGATTGTGGGCCGATCTGGCGCGGCGCAGGTCAGGGTCTCTCGGGACGGCGGCTTGCGAGATCCGAGTGCGATCAAACTTGTGGCGACGATCTTGATCGCCCAAGACCTCCCAGGCAGCGTTTAACGCCAACATCCGTTGATCATCTCCGCCAGCATCGGGGTGGTGCTGTTTCACCAAACGTCGATAAGCAGCCTTGATTTCGGCCGCTGATGCATGGCTGCTGACCTCGAGCACGGTGTAGGGATCGTTCATCGTTCAGTCCTCACAACTGCCCGTCGCGGCGCGCCGGCAACGCTGAGCCTCGACTGAACATCGGCGTCGACAGATATCGCTCGCCATAACTGGCCAACATCACCACCATTCGCTTGTTGGCCATGGCTGGTTGTTGCGCTAAGCGGAGAGCTGCTGCGATGGCTGCACCACTACTGATTCCACACAGCAAGCCTTCTTCTCTGGCCAAACGTCGCCCCATCTCCATGGCGTCGTCATCACTGACGGTGACGATCAAATCAATCAGATCAAGGTCCAAGACCTCTGGGATAAAACCGGCCCCAATGCCCTGGATCCGATGCGGCCCAGGCGACCCACCCGATAGCACCGGACTTGCCTCTGGCTCGACGGCCACCACTTGCAACTGAGGGTGCCTCTGCTTCAGAACGCGGGCGCAGCCGGTAATTGTTCCTCCGGTACCCACACCGGCAACAAAAACATCGAGCTCCCCATCACAGTCGGTCCAAATCTCTTCCGCTGTGGTGCGTTCATGCACCGCTGGGTTGGCGGGATTATCAAACTGCTGCAACAGATAAGCCTCAGGGATCTCAGCGACTAAGTCTTTGGCTAATGCGATCGCACCCTTCATCCCTTCCGCCCCGTCGGTGAGCTGCAACTCAGCGCCATAGGCGCGAAGCATCGCCCGACGCTCTGTACTCATGGTTTCGGGCATGGTGAGAATCAAGCGGTAACCCCGTGCGGCAGCCACCATCGCCAGGGCAATACCGGTATTACCACTTGTGGGCTCCACCAAAACAGTCCGGCCAGGGGAGATCGTGCCGGCCTGCTCCGCCTCAAGCACCATGGCGCTGGCGATGCGGTCTTTCACCGAAGCCGAAGGATTGAAACTCTCCAATTTGGCCAAGATCTCAGCTTGAGAACCGCAGGCCTGAGGCAGACGATTCAGCCGTACCAACGGTGTCCCGCCGATCAAAGCCGTGATGTCTGCAGCGATGGCCATGGAGGCAGCTTGTGCTGGTATTCACCATAAAAAAACCCCCCGAGATGGGGGGGGGGCGTTTGAACAACGTGAGGGCAACCGAAGTTGCCCAACGAGAGTTGATCAGAACTTGAAGGTGGTTTTGATCAGGCCGCTCATGGCGTTTAGACCATCGGAATCCTGGCCAGCGTAAGGCTTGCTCAGGTAATGGATGGCAGGGGTAACCGTGATGTTGTCGGTGACCTGGAACTTGTAAAAGAATTCCCAAGCGTAGCCAGATCCAGGCAAGTAGTCGCTCTCGTTTTTGCGACCCTTGACATCAATATCGGAGATGAAGGTGGGCTGGCCAACCGCCATACCGAAGGAGTTGCCTTCAACGAACACATCACTCCACTCAAGGCCCACATACCAGGACTGGGAGGTAGCGCTGCGAACGCCACCGATGGAGGAATCAGGAATATCCGTCAAGCCCCAACCAGTGGAGATTGAAGGAATCCAACCAGAATCCTCAGGCATCCACCAAGCGCTTAGGCCATAGCTGTAGGTGTTGCCGGAACCTGAAAGGGCAACAGCGGCAGGAGTGCCATTACCGCCATAAAGAGCACCACCGCCCTCACCACCAGATGCATAGGTGAATGCACCAGCAATTCCCCAATTCTCAGGCGCATAAGCGATCTGAGTTGTGGCGCTTGTACCTGCTGCATCCGTCATCAAACCGCCAGCGTTTGGATCGCTGAGGTTGCCGTCAGCAGACAAGTAGCTGGTGGAAACGCTGAAACCACCTTCGGTCTGCCAGTAGATACCTGCACCAGCACCGAGGGCCAGGTTGTAAGCACCAGGTGCACCGGCGTAGGTGAAGAAGTCCATCGTCATGTCTGACGGATAGGCGCTAGGCCATACGGGCAGCATGTTGTCCATACGGACGCGAGGGCCACCAACGATGGTGAACTCGTCACCGACGGGGAAGCTGTAGAACAAACGGTCGATGACGACAGCGTTATCGGTGTTAACGCCGTACTCCTGACCGAACAGGCCTACGCCGTTGCCGCCGTAGATGTTGTCCATGTTGCCGGAGCGCAGACGAGTCACCAAGCTGTCTTTGCCGGTGAAGCTGGTCTCAAGAGCAAGACGCAGGTCGTAGCTGAAGGACGTACCGCCGTTAGCAGTTGCTTCGGCCTTGCTTCCTTGGCCGTGGTACTTGGCAGCGCCAAGAACCCAGTGGGTCGAACCCTTGAGCTTGGTGGTGGTGGAGAACTGGGTTGCTTCCAGTTCGCCAACGCGAGCTTCGAGGCCGTCAACGCGTCCACTGAGGACTGCGAGTTCGGTTTCGAATTCTGCGACCAGACGACGCAGTTCGTCGGTCACTTCAGTGACGCGGTCGAGACATGCGTTCAGCAGTGCTGCAGCCTCGTAACGGG
>ERZ802822.2185-NODE-2185-length-11052-cov-10.604282_pt1 | contig 11052 bp, 7 predicted proteins | sample MGYA00345649_ERZ802822 | MGnify/ENA primary metagenome ERZ802822 (study PRJEB30503, sample SAMEA104212359) | marine metagenome | biome: Westerlies Biome; feature: [SRF] surface water layer (ENVO:00010504) within the epipelagic zone...; material: water... | reverse complement strand
ACGAGCAGATTTGTGCCCACCGGGGCGCCAGCGGAAGCTATCCCGAGAACACCCGCGCCGCCTTTGATGCTGCGGCCAGTGTTGGCGCCGGGTGGATCGAGACTGACATTCAATGCCTCGCCGATGGCGAGCTCGTGATCTTTCACGATGACCATCTGGGGCGCACAGCATCGGGGTCGGCAAAGGTCACCTTACTGTCTTGGCCTGACATGGCTGGACTGGATGTTGGTGGCTGGAAGGGCGATGCCTTTGCTTCACAGCGACCCCTGCGCTGCGAGGATCTGATTGCCTGGCAGGCTGAGACGTCGGACCGCCCGGGCATTGTGTGGGAAGTGAAGTGCGACGATGACCCTGCGGCGGTGGATGCCGCCGTTACGGCCGTCACTCAGCGACTCGCAGATATCGGTGGTCATCGCTGTATTGTCTCGAGCTTCAGTCGCGATGTCTTATTGGCACTCAGACCCCGGTTGCCCGAAATACCCATGGCGCTGATAGCCGAGGCGCTACCGGAGGACGGCGTCTCCTTTTGTCGCGAGCATGGGCTGGAGGGAATTCATCTCGATGGCCATCAGGTCACTCACGACTCGGCGCGCGCAGCGCTGGAGGCCAACCTAGCGCTGCGCTGTTACACCATCAATGATGTAAAAGAGGCCCAGCGCCTCGCCGCGCTCGGCGCATCGATGGTCATGACCGATTTTCCCGAGCGATTTTTAAACAAGCGCTAATGGCTCAGTCGGGCAGGGTGCCCAGATCAAAACCCGTTTCCTCTGGCACTGCCTCTGGCCAGTTTGTGCGCCATACCTCGCGGGAGACCGGCCCAACCGGGATCGGCGCGCGCTCAAACCCGGGTTGGCAATCGATCAAAGGCGCCACCACCACGTCGTGTCGCGGTACGATAAAGAACGGAAAGCTATAGCGCTCCTTACCTGAGGCATTCACCACCTTGTGCGGTGTCGAGACAAAGTAGCCGCCTGACCACAACTCAAGCAGGTCGCCAATGTTCACAACCATCGTGCCAGCCGGTGCTTCAACCTCGAGCCATTCGGATTGATCATGGGGTCGTAGCCATAAACCACCCACCGCATCTGGGAAGAGCAGGGTGAGGGCGTCGGTATCCTTGTGTGGATGAATACCAAAGCCATCATTCGGATTGCTGTGCGGGTAGTGCAGCAGCGTCATGTTGGTCAGGGGTTGCTCAAAGTACGCCAGAAAATCAGCGACGTTCACTTTCATAATCTGTGCGATCAGGCTGAGCAGCCGTTGACCTGTGGCCTCGCAGGCCTGCCAAAAGGCTTCGGTGCTCTCTCGCAGACCGGCGGGCTCTGCCGGCCATCGATTGGGACCATAGAGGTCACAGGCGGTGCAAAGTGGATCGTCGCCCGCGACCTCGGCGTGGAGCTTGTAGCCCTCGTACTGGTCGGGCGTCACCCCCTCGGTGTTGGGTGAGAAAAAGCCCAGCGGGATGTAGCCCCGATAGTTATCGGGCGTGATGCGCTCAGCCATCTTGTCGACCAGCGGGCGATCGAAGTAGTCGACCAGATGCTGCCGCAGATCGCTCACCAGTTTCCCCGGTATGCCATGCCCTCGCACCCGTACAAAGCCGATGTCGCAGAGCGCGCGCTCCAGCGTGGGCAGTATCTCTTCATCATCTCGTTCGAGATCAATCGTCGGGATGGCGAGCGATGAGGGCATCAGTCTGGGTTTCCTCGGCGATCTCATGGCGGGCACAGCAGTAGAGAGACTTCTGCGCGCATGCTGCGCATCTTCGATGACTGGGGGCGGGGCTGTAAAGCGCCTGGATTGCCAGCTGATTCACCCGGTGTCCGGGCTTTCCTAACGTCTCGATCAGTCGGCATAATCTCGTGCATCTTGAGTAGGAGTATCTCTTTATGCCGCACCCTTGGCGCTTCAGCGCCGCACTGATCTGGCTGGCGCTGATATCTATTTACGGCGCGGCGCTGGCCGAACCGGTGCCGAGTCCCAAAGTGGTATTTGTGATTGTCGATGGCATTCCGGCGGACGTGATTGAGCGGGTGCCTACGCCGGCGATTGATGCCATTGCCGCGGTAGGGGGGTACGGCCGCGCTACCGTGGGCGGCCCGATAGGCACAGTGGGTGAGACACCCACGATCTCAGCGCCTGGCTACATGAGCCTAGTGACGGGCACCTGGGCGAATAAGCACAATGTTTACGACAACTACGGCATCAGCCCAGACTACGACTATTGGAATCTCTTTCGCCTGGCGCGTGATCAACAACCCGAAATGCGGTTGGGCATTTTTTCTACTTGGACCGACAACCGCCTAATACTCCTTGGGGAGGGGCTGGCTGAGGCCGGCAACTGGCGCTTTGATGTGGTGGTAGATGGCCTCGAGGACGATGAGATGCGATTCCCACCGCAACCGGTGGACGCGCACATTGCGGATGTTGATGACGCGGTGAGCCGAGAGGCCGCGAGGCTGATTGAGTCCGAGGGCCCCGATTTGTCATGGGTATACCTGCAATACACCGACGATGTGGCCCATAAATATGGCGACAGTGTTGAATTCGAGCAGGCGGTGATCGAAATGGATGAGCGGCTTCACGCCATCTGGTCAGGGGTGCAGGCGCGACAGAGGGTGCATGAGGAGGATTGGCTGGTGATTGTGACCACTGATCACGGACGAGATGCGGTAACAGGTCGCACACACGGTGGTCAAAGCGAGCGCGAGCGCACCATATGGATCGCCACCAGCAGCCAACGACTCACGCCCGACTTTTACGCGACGCCTGAAATCGTCGATATCTATCCTTCTATCGCCACGCACTTGGGGATTACTATCCCTGAACAAGTCGCGCGCCACCTCGATGGCGCGTCATTCATCAAATAGAGGCAGGCATAAAGCGACCGCGCATGAGCGACTACGACTACATTGTCATCGGTGCCGGTTCGGCGGGTTGCGTGCTGGCCAATCGATTGAGTGAGGATCCAGAGCATTCGGTGCTGCTCATCGAGGCGGGCAAGGACGATCGGCATTTGTTCATCCGAATGCCGACTGCTTTGTCGATACCGATGAACACCCCGCGGTTTAATTGGGGTTACTGGGGTCAGCCCGAACCCTACCTTGATGGGCGAAGAATGGACTGCGCCCGCGGGAAGGTGCTGGGAGGATCTTCCGCCATTAACGGCATGGTCTATGTTCGCGGTAACCCGGCAGATTTTGATCAGTGGGAGGCCGAGGGCGCAAAGGGTTGGAGCTATGCCGATTGCCTTCCTTACTTCAAGCGCGCCGAGGGGTGGATGGGTGGTGCCGATGTCTATCGCGGTGGGTCTGGCCCGCTCAGCACCTGCAACGGCAACAATATGCTAAACCCACTCTATCAGGCGTTCATCGATGCGGGTCGCGAGGCCGGTTATGGCGTGACGGACGACTATAACGGGTATCGGCAAGAGGGTTTTGGGCCAATGCACATGACCGTGCGCGGGGGTGAGCGTTGCTCGACGGACCTCGCTTATCTCACGCCTGCTCGCCGACGCGCCAATCTAACCGTGATCACAGAAGCTGAAGTCGATCGACTGACCTTTGCAGGCCTTACGGTGACCGGCGTCCGTTATAGACAAAAGGGTCTGGAGCGGTCGGCGAAGGCGCGAAAAGAGGTGATTCTCAGTGCGGGGTCGGTGGGCTCACCCGCCCTGCTACAGCGGTCGGGCGTGGGCCCGCTTTCTGTGCTGCTGTCGGCCGGGGTGCCGGTGCGCCACGATTTGCCGGGCGTCGGAGAAAATTTGCAGGATCATCTGGAGGTGTATTTCCAGTATCGATGCAAACAGCCCATCACCATCAATGGTTATTTGGGCTGGCTTTCGAAATTCAAGATCGGCGCACAATGGGTGCTCACCAAAACAGGCTTGGGGGCGACCAACCACTTCGAGTCCTGCGGGTTTATCCGGTCCCGTGCCGGCCTCGCTTATCCGGATATTCAGTACCACTTTCTGCCGGCCGCGATCCGCTATGACGGTCGCGCGGCTTTTGATGGTCACGGCTTTCAAGTTCATGTTGGCCCCAATAAACCCGACAGTCGCGGCCATGTCAGGATTTCGGGCCCTGACTCTGAACATGACCCGTTAATACAGTTCAATTACCTCTCCACCGAAAAAGACCTCGCTGACTGGCGGCACTGCTTACGGTTGACCCGCGAGATTCTTCAGCAGCCCGCGTTGGATGCGTTTAGAGCAGCGGAAATTCAGCCCGGGATCGACCTGTCTGACGACGCCGCAGTTGATGGCTGGGTGCGCCAAAACGTGGAGACCGCGTATCACCCCTCCTGCTCGTGTCGCATGGGTCGTGAGGATGACGAGATGGCGGTGGTCGACTCCAGGTGCAGGGTGCGGGGGCTGAGGGGGGTGCGAGTGGTCGATTCGTCCATCTTCCCCTCGATTCCCAACGGTAATCTCAATGCCCCCACCATCATGGTGGCTGAGCGCGCCGCTGATCTGATTCTTGGCAAAGAGCCGCTGAGGCAAGAAGCGCCTGTCTGGCGGGATCCCGAGTGGCGCAGTCGGCAACGGGAGCGAGATCCTGTCAGAGTTGTGCCGGTGGGTCCTGCGCCCGCTGCCCAATAGGCCTGTGAATACGATTCTGTCTATTGCCATTGGTATGACGACGCTGACGTCGTTGCTACTGTTAATTCGTTATGGCGCTGTTCGGATCGAGGGTACCGCGCCGATGCCCTTGATTACCTTTCTCGCGGTGTTGTTCACCTCGGGGCTGGACGTTGGTTTGTTGATGTTCCCGATGGTCGACTTCGAGATTTTTGCCAGCGAGCCTGACTACGCCTTCGCCAATCCGTTGGCGCTGGAGTTCGGCTTCTGGGGCTTCTTGGTCTGGGGTTTTTATTTCCTCACCACCTTTTACTTCTGTCTGGTGGAGCCCCGATTGCAGCTCTTTGAGATTCCGGCGATCAAGCTGATCAATAACCTCACCATCATTGGCACCTGCGCCTTCACCGGCTACCTGTTTTTGCATTACCTGCCCGGTTACATCGAGGGCATTCCCGACGCCGTGCGTTATGGCTTAGTGGCAGGAACGGTGCTGGTCGCGGTGATCTCCAGTACCCAGATCCGCTTTGTGAAGGCGCTCAGTCTGGCCTCGAGCGGGCTGTTCTTTGCATTAATTGCAGGGTCTTTCATGGCATCCGGGATGGGGGTTTCGGGCTTCGCGGATACGGTCGGCCAGCTGGGCGATTACTTCGGTCAACTGCCGCGCTTTGTGTTTCCGATCAATGATTACCATGCGTTTTATCTGTTCTGGTGGTTTGCCTGGAGCATCATGATCGGCCAGTTCGTCTCGCGCTTTGTCAGTGGTTTCACGGCCTGGCAATTACTGCTCATACTACTGGTTGTGCCGTCTATCCCGATCGCGCTCTGGTTCTCGGTGCTGTATTGGTACTTCGCCAACGACATCTCGATCGCGGGGCTGATGAGCTGGGCCATGATGGGTGTGGGCATCTTGTTTGTGGTGAATTCACTCGATTCGTTGACCCGGCTTTACACCCAGAATATTGGGCTAACCGTGGACGCACTCGGCACCAAGCGCTACGTGGCAGTGAACTGGGTGATCCTGTTTGCGCTGGTCATGGCCTTCCAGTTCACGCCGTTCAAAATCGAATGGGTGGGCTTGGTGGTGGTGGGTATCTATGCCGCGATTTATATCTTGGTCTTTCTGCGCCGCGCCGCGCTGCAATCAGTCCCCGTCTGAATTCCCAAGCTCCGTGAGCGCCTGGTAGGTAGCCACTTTGAGATCGAAGCGGTGCCGGTCGCTGTGCGGTGTGCCCAGTACCTGCGCCATGAAGACGACAACGAGCTCTTCCTCGGGGTCTATCCAGAACTTGGTGTTGGCGATACCGCCCCATGAATACTCGCCCTTTGAGGAGGTCACCCCTGCTTGCGCGGGATCGGTGATGACGCCTGCACCCAAACCAAATGACTGACCAGGGTAAAGATGCGAGGCCGGGTACTCGGTGGCACCGTTATCGCGAACCTCAGGCGTTAGACGCGCCATGGTCATGGCCTGAACCGTCTTGGGCCCAAGGATACGCACGCCATCCAGGCTCCCGCCCCGACGGAGCATTTCGCAGAAACGCCAGTAGTCGTGTGCTGTAGAGATTAAACCGCCGCCTCCTGAGAACAGCGTCACGCCCGATGGCGGCGGGAGTAGCCCCGCAGGCAGGGGCGCCATCGCTTGTTGCTCGGCGTTCCACAGATGACCGCCCGCGATGCGCGGCGTTTTGTCATTGGGCACATTGAAAAACGTGTCGTACATCTCAAGTGGATCAAAAATGCGCGTCTGAAAAAACTGTTCCAGGGTTTGTCCGCTTAAGCGCTCCACCAGCGCCCCCAGCACATCAGTCGCCACGCTGTAGTGGTACCGGGTACCGGGCTCAAAACGCAGGGGTAGGGTCGCCAGCTTGTCGATAAAGGCATTGAGATCCGGGCTTTGGCGCAGGGCGGCGTCGAGGTAGGCCTGCTCCACGGGGTGCTCAATGTGCCAGCCGTTAGTGAGGCCCGCGGTGTGGGTCATCAATTGCTCGATGGTCATCTGACTCTGGGGCGGCACAGGTTCTCCATCGATCAAGAGTTGCATGTCCGCCAGCTCGGGTATGTATTTCGCCACGGGGTCCCCTAGGTGGAAGGCACCTTCCTCATAGAGAATCATCGCCGCGACGGTCGTGATCGGTTTGGTCATGGAGAAGATGCGAAACAGCGCATCGGTCTCCATAGGTCGATCATCCTCGAGTCCGTAGCGACCGGCTGCCTCAAAGTGAACGACCTGTCCGTGACGCGCGACCAGCGTCACGGTGCCCACTAAATTCCCATCGGCAATCTCTCGGTCGACAAACTCGGTGACCTTGCCTAGCCGGTCTGTAGAGAAGCCGACTGTTTCAGGTTCGACGATGTCGACATCGGCTGCCTGCAGCCGCGTGGTCAGTAGCGAGAGGAGTAAAAGGGGTAACAGCGCTTGGATAGTCATCGATTCAGTGCTTTCAGAATGGCGTGGTTCGGCCGAGCACTGTTGTAGATGCATCGAACCAAGTCAATGCTTGCAGGGAGAATCTTGGTTACCCAAGACCAAGACCAAGACCAAGATCGAGACAAAACCCAAGCCCAAGCCCAAAGTCGTAAGCCCCAAGTCGTAAGCCCCAAGCCGTAAGCCCCAAGCCCTGATGCCTTAGAACTCCGCTCGCGGTCAGTCCTCCGCATCGTAGACGGAGCGCAGCGCCTCAAAGTGTGTGTTCTCTCTATAGCCAGCCTGACGATACGAGAAATACACCATGCTACGCCGGCTATCTGATGCGTTACCCAGCCCTCGGTGCAGCATGCGGTCATCGAAGATCAGGCAAGAGCCTGCGGCAAGTGGAGATGAGAACCCTGCGGGCACCGCTTGCTCAGCCTCGGTCACTAGCTGTTCAGGCCCCGTTGTCTCATGCTGATACACCAGTTCATCGCTCACCAGAGCCGGGTTCCGCAGGTGATTGGTGAGCCGGTGCGAGCCACTTGCTAACTCGGTTGGGCCCATTGCCAATGGCGTGTCATGGAGTGCGACCATGACATTTAGCGCATGGGGTGGAAGATGATCGGCACTGACGTGGGGTGAGTCGATATGCCAGCACTGAGCAGGGCTGCCTGGATCGGAATACACCACGCCGCTAAACGAATGCTCGGCATCCTCGCCCAGCACGCCGGCAATCAACGGCCACCAAGGTAGTGCGCGATCATCAACGCCAAACTCATCAGGTGAGATCGGAATGTCCCAGCGCCCGGGCGAGCGCTGCACGACCTCGTCGAAGCCGGCGGCGCTGCCAATGCCGATGGGTTGCGTGCCCAACGCTGAGATGACCTGATCGCTACGGCCAATTGAGACCTCGAGCAGATGGGCAACAAACCCGGGGTCGCATAAGCCCTCGACCATTAGGTAGCCGTCGTCTTCGAGCTGCTGTTGGGCGTCGACGAGCGACTTTCCCGGAGCCAATCTGAGCAGAGTCTGTGTGCCAGTAGTGTTCATATGTATTGGGTGACGGGTGGGGTGAGCCGTCAGTGCAGTCGCACGTCCTGGCGTTTCAGCTCGGCCTGAACTTGGCCGATATCCAATTCGTCGAAGCCGCGTTTCTGCTGTGCCGCGATCGCGGCCGCGACACCAGCGCCTTGCCCGGTGACGGTGCAACACATCATATTGCGCGTCGCTGCGTGACTGACACGATCACCGCCCGTAATGCGACCCGCGCAAATCAGATTCTTGACGCCCTTGGGTAGCAGGGTGCGGTAGGGGACCTGAAAGTAGCGGCCCGTCGTCGGCAGAATCAAAATTCCGTACCCGTCTATAAACTCTGGGAAGATACCGATGCTGTCCTGGAAGCGGCCCTGATCGCGCACGTCCGCTTCGGTCATGTTGTAACTAGCGTCGATCTTACGGGTGTCGCGAATGCCCAAGGTCATGCCGAAGTTGCGCAGCTTGGCGTTTTCGCAACCCGGGGTGTATTGCTTCAGCGCCTCAATCGCCATCATGGCCTGCTTGCGACCTTCCATTTCACCGCGGGTCAGGTCATCGGGGTCGGTGCCGTCATAACCCAGCAGGTGCACCAGGTTCAGGTAGGTGAGATCCCCGGTGTCATAGAGCGCGCCCCAGGTGCCGGCGATGGTATCGAGGTGCTCGGGAATCAAGCCCGCTTCTCGGGCCTGTTCGAAGGGTTTGCGCAAGAAGGGCGAGAACATCTCGTCTTCCTTTCCCGTTGTCTCCACGGTCCATTGGCCATAAGCCCAGTCGCGATAGGTTTGTGGGTCGGCTTTTACGTGCTCGATAAATCTTGTCTTGTTGACCCCCGACATCGAGAACATGACGGAGGCGCCAATCATGTCCTCCTTGGCTTGCTTCAGTGTGATCGCGCCCGCGCGGTGCGCGACATCGGCATCGCCCGTGGCGTCGATGATACGCTCGGCCAGAATCGCCTCGCGCCCGGCCTTGCTCTCGACGATCACGCCTCTTATCACATCGCCTTCCATAATTGGGGCAACAAAAAGTCGATGCAGAAAGGGCGTGATGCCGGCTTCCTCCACCAGCGTGTCAGCCACCCACTTAAAGGCCTCGCCATCGATGGCGTGGCTGTCGGATTGGGGTTCCTTTACTGCGGCGCCCATGTCCCGGGCACGCGTTTCAAATTCGATGCCGACACCCTCGGTATCAACCGTCTGCTCGTGGCGATACCAGGCAAAGCCTTCTACCCCCACCGCAGTGATGTTGCCGCCAAAGCACCCAAAACGCTCCAGTAAGGTGACCTGACTCCCTGCTCTTGCAGCGCCGAGTGCGGCGGCCAAGCCTCCGGGCCCAGACCCCACGACTAGGACGTCGGTTTCATGAATGACCGGGACCTCTCTTGCGACCTCAGTAATAAACATGGTTGCTCCGTTCTGTCTTAAGTGACGCGTTCATCGACGCGGAGTCGCTGCAGGCTGAAGTTGTCTGGCTGCAACGACGCCGGGCCGTCATTTGTGGATAAAGATACAGTGAAACAGGTCGCGAAGGCGCCACCATTTAAAGTGCCAGCTGTCATTCAGCCGAGCACCATGCAGACTTTCACTTTATGCCACAATTCGTTCGCGTATTTGCCGCTCGATACCAGCGCGGTTTGCGCCGGTGCAGGCTAGGTAATCAGCGACATGAAGATCAAACGGAGTGAGATTCGGTGACCGCAAACGACGATCAAACGGGCAACCTGTCGCAGGCAATGGCTCATGCTCGAGAGCTCATGGAACGCGAGCCTCAGCAGGCAATACTGCAACTGTCCGAGATTTTGGCTGTGGTGCCCGACTATACGCCGGCGATACTTCTTAAGACGGCATTGCTGCGACAGCTGGCTGACCCAAACGAAGCCTTAGAGCAGCTCATGCCCGCACTGCGGACTCACCCAGACAGTGCAGAGGTGTTATTCGAGTACGGATTGACCCTGTCGGCGTTGCAGCGGGGCGCAGAAGCGGTGGCCGCGCTTGAAAAGGTCGTCGCAGTCATGCCCGATCATCCAGAGGCATGGCGATTGCTGGCTGACCATGCTGCCGCGGTAGGCGATACAGACAAGAGTGAAGCGGCTCATCTCAAGCACTTGCGTTGCGCGAGTCAGAATCCCGATTTGCAAAAAGCAGCGGCCGCAATGATCGCCAATGAGTTATCAGTAGCCGAAAGATTGCTCAAAGCGTATCTCAAGGCTGCGCCAACGGATGTGACGGCAGTGAGAATGCTGGCGGAGGTGGCAGTGCGGGTGGGTCGCAACGATGAGGCGCAAGCTTTGTTGGAGTACTGCCTCGAGTTGGCGCCCGGTTTTTCGGGTGCCCGCTACAACCTGGCAATCTTGCTGCACAGGACCAATCAATCCAACGGGGCTCTCGCCGAGGTGGAACAACTGCTTGCCGAGGACCCGAAGCGGCCGGGATATCGCAATCTGGCAGCCGTTGTCTGCAGCCGAATTGGTGAGTACGAGCGATCCAGTGAGTTTTATCAGTCTTTGCTGGAGGAGTATCCAGACAATGCCAAGGTCTGGTTGAGCTACGCACACGTCCTTAAAACAGAAGGCAAGAGGGAGCAATGCGAAGCCGCTTATCGAAAAGCGATAGAGAGGGACGCGGGTTTTGGGGAGGCCTTCTGGAGTCTGGCGAATCTGAAAACCTTCCGGTTTACGCCTGACGATATTAAGAACATGAACAGTCAGGTGGCCCGGGACAGTCTTGAGCTCAGTAGCCGGGTCCAATTCCATTTTGCGTTAGGTAAAAGCGCGGAAGATGAGGGCGATCACGCACTGTCATTCGAGCATTATGACAGCGGCAATAAGCTTCACCGGTCAGATCTGAACTATCAGTCGCAACAAAACACGGCGCGCGCTGAGCGGATGAAGTCGCGCTTTACGGCCGATTTTTTCCGTGACCGCAAAGGCATGGGCTGCACCGAATCAGGGCCAATCTTTATCGTTGGCCTGGCGCGCGCAGGTTCGGCGCGGCTGGAACAAATCCTTGGCAGGGACGCACTGGTTGAG
>ERZ802822.2176-NODE-2176-length-11089-cov-5.661914_pt1 | contig 11089 bp, 9 predicted proteins | sample MGYA00345649_ERZ802822 | MGnify/ENA primary metagenome ERZ802822 (study PRJEB30503, sample SAMEA104212359) | marine metagenome | biome: Westerlies Biome; feature: [SRF] surface water layer (ENVO:00010504) within the epipelagic zone...; material: water... | reverse complement strand
AGGTGAACTGGAAGGTGCAGGCGCCCGGTGCCAGCTGGCCACAGTGGGCCTGTGACTTCGGACCCGGCTGGCTCCAAGGTGGATTGGGGTCCAGCTCCGAGACCAGCCGATGGCTGTAGCTTGGGCGATGGTCGGGCCCGAGAGGAGGCGGGTGGACGTGGGATGGCGGGGAGTCGGAGGGGCGCGCAATCACATGGCCTTTGGTTTCGGGATTCACAGGTGTATGGGTAATAGAGTCGCAGAAATGCAACTCCGCATACTCTGGGAAGAGATTTTAAAACGCTTCGATCATGTCGAGGTAGTTGGTGAGCCCGAGAGAACATTCTCCTCTTTCGTTCGCGGCTATACTAAATTGCCGGTGCGACTTCACAAGAAAGCTTAATACTGATCTTCAGCGGTTAAACACTCAGCCTCGCATCGCGAGGCTTGGTTCGCTGCCGCGTACGGCGAGTGGACGCTATCTGCGCGGATCTGACTAGTCTCGCATTTTAATTTTGTTGTCTCGGGAAATGTATGTTTTTGTGCGGGAATATTGCTTCCTTTTTTTTCTGGGTTGGGTCGATTGTTATGTTGGCTCTCGGCACCTCTTCAGCTCTTGCTGCACCGTCGATGGATGCAGTTCCACTGTCTGATGACCCTTATCTAGATGGCGACGTAGCCAACGACCCCGCCTGGAACTCTGCATTGGCTGCAACGGGGTTTGTTCAGGTCAGGCCGTCTGAGGGTAAGTCGGCGAGCGAACGGACAGAAGTGTTTGTCGGCTATTCAGACGATACCTTATTCATTGGAGTGATTTGTTACGACCGCGAACCGGAAAAATTGATTATCTCCGATGGCGGCCGTGACTCGATTACTCCGGAAGTTGATAACTTTGCCGTGGTATTGGATTCCTTTAAAGATCGGCAAAACGGGTTCGTGTTCTCTACTACTCCTGGAGCAGTGCAGTTCGACGGCCAGGTAGTAAAAGGGGGAGTAGGCGGTTTTCGCTCTGGTGGTGGTGGGTTCAACCTAAATTGGGATGCTTCTTGGGATGTAGCTGCGCAAGTAAATGAAGACGGCTGGAGCGCAGAATTTGCTATTCCGTTCAAGTCGCTAAGGTACGGCGGCGAAACCGTGCAGGACTGGGGAATCAATTTTCATCGCATCGTCGCGCGACGTAATGAAGTCTCATTTTGGGCGCCGTTAGATAGACAGCACAACATATTTAGGGTGTCTGATGCCGGCACTTTAAAAAATGTATCCGTTCCAAGACAGCGCAACTTTAAAATCACACCGTATTTATTAGGTCAATCTAGGAGGGGTGGAACTTTAGCCGACAATTATGAGAGCGATACAGACTGGGGTTTAGACGCCAAGTATATGCTGACGCCAAGTTTGTCTCTTGATCTTACCTACAACACGGATTTTGCCCAGGTCGAAGCAGATGATGTGCAGGTTAATCTGGATCGTTTCAGTATATTTTTGCCCGAAAAAAGACCGTTTTTTCTTGAGAACGCGGGTCAGTTTTCGGTAGGGAACCCGCGGGAAGTCGAATTGTTCTTCAGTCGTCGAATCGGTATTGGTAGCGGTGGCATTCAACAACCAATCGAGTCTGGTGTGCGCTTATCAGGGAAGGTGAGAGGGTCAACAAATCTAGGTTTGCTGCATATGCAGACGCAATCCATTAACGCGCTTGCTGGCAATAGCTACTCGGTAGTACGCGTTAATCAGGAACTGGCTAATCGTTCCTCTCTCGGTGCAATTTATGTGGCACGTCAGGGCGAGGGCGATCAGGACTATAACAATACTTATGCAGTTGACGGTCGCTGGGGTATCGGTGACGAGATAACGGTTTCAGGGTATTTGGCGCAAACAGAAACCCCGGGTAGGCGTGGCGATGATCAAGCGGGTAGCCTGCGTGTTGGCTGGAACTCTCAGGCTTGGACCAATCATGCGGCGTACTCAAAGGTTGGTGAGAATTTCAATCCGGAAGTCGGGTTTCTACGACGCTCTAACTATGAAAAGTTCGATTTTATGATTTTCAATCGCACTAGGCCGTCTGATTTATGGGGCCTATTTGAGCTGCGCCCCCATATGTATCATCGAAGTTACTTTGATACAGACGGATATCATGAGTCGGGCTTTACCCATATAGACAATCACTTTGAGTGGCACAACGGTTTGGAGATCCATACTGGGATAAACCTAACCCACGAAGGTGTGCGAGAGCCTTTCGAGATCAATAACGGCACATTCATTCCGGCTGGAGAATATGATCACAAAGAGTCGCAATTAGTGTTCATGACGGATCGTAAGAAGGCGCTGTCCGGGTCGGTCAAATCCTATATTGGAGGATTTTACGGGGGCGATCGTGTTGCTGTGGAAACGAAGGTAAATTACCGCTTTGGTGATGCTTTTACAGCTGCGCTTACTTGGAGCCACAACGACATAGAACTGCCGGCCTTTGCCGCATCGGATGGCAACTCTGCCAGCGTTGGCGATTTTGAAGTCAATGTTGTGCGTTTGCGCCTTGGATATTCGTTTTCGCCAAAAATTCTTATCCAAGCGTTAGTGCAGTCTGACGATCGTTCGGATCTTATTGCAACAAATCTGCGTTTTTCCTGGTTGCAGGCGGCGAACGCAGGACTATTTTTGGTCTACAACGAGGTGGACGACGATAGCATTGTTGGTGCCATGGAAAAGCGTAGGGAGATCGCCATTAAGTATTCCCGAATACTGGATGTGTTGCGCTAATTCCCCGGTTTAACTAACGCTAGGGACACTATAGAGCGGCCGGCTTGTAGCGTTGCAGAGGAACTCCTTGCTATTCCTCAAAGTGCACTAGGATACCTGCGTTGGCGATGACCAACTCGTCACTATCGCCGTCAGCTTCGATAGTGAGGCCCCCGATGCTTGCTTCTACGGTCACGGTACCGTACGGCACCTGTTTAGCGATGGCTTCACAGTCAACCATGTGGGGTTTGGCAACGCCTATTTTCACCGTGATATGCATATCGTTGTGAGACTTTTTCAGCGGCTTAAAAAAGTTTAAAGACGAATGACGTAAGGCGTCAGAAACCGCGCGGCAGGCGGCTTTCGTATAGTCGCCTCCGTGGACGTCGACCCCCATTCCCATTTCGGTAAGGTAGCGTACTTTATTCATAATAATGCCCTTAAGGCCGGCGTTTGTTGCGCGCGATTTTGTGATCCTACGGGATTGGTGTTCATGATGGCAGTGCCCCTATGCTCCTGGGATATTGATTGCAGTCAGATCTGGCCTTTCTAAATTTACAAATTTCTTTATCTCACAAACGATTGTCCGGATATCCAGCATGATCTGGTGAAATGTCTAATCGCGTTAATTCGAGTGTGCCAAGGGCTGCTCGCTAAAACTGACTATGAATAATGAGCCATTTTTGATGAAATTTTTGAAGGTTTTGCTGCACTAATTTGGATATTATCTCGCGGCCCAAAACAGACGAGTGAGACTAGGTGTTGGCTTTTGGTCCACGCAAATCGGATACGTGAGCGACATCCGCCGATTAGGTCGTGAGAGGGTAGGCTGTGTTGTAAGTAAAACCTCAGACGGAGCCCAGAGTTTTAGTGTTCGAAGAACGCGGTAGATGCCCAATATTTGAGGGTTAAAGATTTTATGGAGAGAGCGTAAAGATGTCCGAGGATTTGACGATATTAGATGGAGGCATGGGCGGCGAACTGATCCGGCGAGGATGGCCGTCAGGGGGCTTGTGGTCCGCGAAGGCGTTACTGGAAAACCCAGAGGTGGTTCGTGCAGTTCACCAAGACTACGTAAGCGCAGGCGCTCAAGTCATCATTACTAATTCTTACTCGACTGTGCCTAGCTATCTAGCAAAAGAGGACATGCAGTCTCGTTATGTAGAACTCACCGAAATCGCTGCCCGTTTGGCTCGCGAGGTAGCGGACGCTGCCCCTGCCGAAGTTCGGGTTGCGGGTTGTCTCCCGCCATTGAGCGAAAGTTATCGTCCTGACCTTGTGCCCGGAGATGATGAATCAAGGCCGATCTACTCAGAGATCATCAAAGCATTATCCGCAGATGTGGACTTATATCTCTGTGAAACCATGTCGTCTGTGCGCGAAGCGGTGAATGCCGCATCGTCGGTGCGCGAGACTGACCCGGATAAACCGCTATGGGTCGCGCTTACGCTAGCAGACGAGCCCGGCGGCGGTTTGCGTAGCGGTGAAAATATGGGTCAAGTTGTATCGGCTCTAGAGCCCTATGACGTAGATGCTTTTCTATTCAACTGTACCGACCCAACGTCTATCTCAGTAGCACTAGAGGAGTTGGTGCCGCTCACGAACAAGCCCACAGGCGCGTATCCCAATCGTTTTCATGTTCCACCAGGTTGGACGTTGGACAATGAAATTGCGGTGGAGCCTACGGAGATGACGGTAGAGGATTATCTTGGTTTCGTGGACACTTGGCGTCGCTCCGGCGCAACGATCATTGGCGGCTGTTGCGGTGTTGGTCCTGAGTTCATAGCTGCATTATCTAGCTAGCTTAGGCGTGAAGCAGTGTCGATTCCCGTTATCCTTGATACTGACATCGGCACGGACGTTGACGATGTTTGGGCGTTGGCTTTTTTGTTGCGTTGTCCCGAGTTAGATATTCGGCTGATTACGACCGCAACTGGGGATACCAGGCATCGTGCGGCTCTGGTTGCAAAAATACTTAGTATTGCTGGGCGCGATGATGTTCCCATTGGTATTGGTCTGTCGCTTGACCCAGCACCGTTAGGGCACGTCGCTTGGTTAGGTGGCTACCGCCTGGAAGAGTATCCCGGTCCAGTTTACGAAGACGGTGTGGGCGCGATCTGTGATTCGGTTATGGACTCGGACGAGTCTGTTACGATTATCGCCATCGGGCCTGTACCAAACATAGCGGCAGCGTTGGTGCGCGAACCGCAGTTAACTGAGCGCAGTAGCTTTGTCGGTATGCATGGCAGTTTGCGCCGGGGGTACTTAGGTGCACCCAAGGCGATGCGTGAATACAACGTCAAGCAGCATGCGCTTGCATGTCAGGCTGTGTTCGCGGCGCCGTGGCACAAAACTATCACGCCTTTGGATACCTGCGGAAATATCTTGCTGCGAGGCGAGAACTTTTTGGCAGTGGCACAGAGTGCGTCGCCTCTAGCTGAAGCTGTGATAGCAATTCACCGAGAGTGGTTTGAGGTCGCATCCAAATGGCCAATGTTAGGGGATTTGTTAAGTGCCATGGATCCTGGCAAGCAATCTTCGATACTTTATGACTGCGTTGCGGTTTACTTGGCGTTCTCGCGGCATGGGCTGCAAATCGAGCGGTTGAACATTGTAGTTACCGAAGATGGTCGCACAATAATTGACGACGCTGGCCATCCAGTAGATTGCGCTACGCAGTGGGATGATGTTGACGGGTTTTACCGACTGCTAAGCGAACGTTTGTCCTAATCTGATTTTTTTGATTCCACAGTCTGCTTGCCGCACAGAAACGGTCGGGTCATCGCTAACTGCCGAGCATGATGTTTCGTTAGGCTATTGCCCTGAAGAACATTGAAGCCAGTGTAGATTTAGCAAATCTCCGTTTTTTCTGTTTGGTTAATGTTGCTCTGGGGTAAAGTGACGGTCTTACCGTTTGGATACAAGGAGAGAGGGATGCGCAATCAACAGGTATTAATCGATAGTTTGCCCCAAGGCAAACTTAGCGCGAGCAACTACCGTTTGGCGGAATCTGATATTGCCGCACCTGCAGCAGGGCAGGTGCTGGTTAAAACCACGGCGTTTGCGATTACTGCTGGTACTCGTGCGGGCCTGCAGGGTAGCGCCAGCTACGCGGGAGCACCTACTACGGGCGTGGTAATGAACAGTACCGGTGTTGGTGAGGTGGTTGAGAGCACTGTTGCAGAATTTGCAGTGGGTGATGCGGTTGTCGCGCCTACCGGCTGGCAAACGTTGTCGCTGCACGAGGGGCGGGCGCTGACTAAAATTGATCCATCTCACGACCCCGTGCACTACTTGGGACCTCTTGGGGTGAATGGCTTAACCGCCTACTTTGGGCTGTTGCATATAGGACAACCGAAAGCCGGTGAAACGGTGATGGTGTCGGCAGCTGCGGGGTCAGTTGGGCATTTGGTGGGGCAGATAGCGCGCATTAATGGTTGTCACGTTGTCGGTGTTATGGGGAGCGACGCCAAGGCGCAAGTGCTCGTAGATCAACTGGGATTTGATGTGGCGGTGAACTACAAGGATGCTAATTTTCGGCAATCGCTGAAAGAGGCCACAGCAAATGGCGTTGATGTCTACTTCGATAATACTGGCGGCATGATCCTAGGCTCCGCTTTGTTCCGCATGAACGTGGGCGGGCGCATCGCTTGTTGTGGTGTGGTCTCGCAATATGACACAGATTCGCCGGAGCCTGGCCCGCGCGGGATCCCTGGATTGTTGGTTAATAATCGCATCACCATGCGGGGATTTTTGGTCTTCGATTTCGCTCAACATTATGCCGAGGCACGGCAGCAAATTAATACTTGGCTGGAATCCGGTGAGTTAACCAGTTTGACCGACGAGGTAAATGGACTCGAAGCAGCTCCAGAAGGCTTTGTAGACCTACTCGCGGGAGGCAACGTAGGTACGCGAATCGTCAGAGTATAGGTTGGCGACCCCCAAGGCCTAGACTGATTTAAACTTGGTATGAAGCTTCCGGACCTATTGGTGGTGGTAACCGTTATGTTGGCGGTTACCTATCTGGGGCACCGGCTTAGCGGCAGCATAACCAATCGGCAGGGTTTTTTTCAGGCCGATGGATCGCTGCCTTGGTGGGCGGTGTCTGCGAGTATCATTGCAACGGTGGTAAGCGCGGTTACCTTTGTGTCGGTGCCTGCGGCGGTATTCGCCGATGGCGGCGACCTGACCTATTTCCAAGTTATTCTTGGTCTGGCTGCCGGCAAGGTCGTGATCGCAAGGCTGCTTGCGACGCCGTTCTACTTGAGCCAAGGCGTTAACACCAGTTACGAATACATTGGCGCGCGAATAGATGTGCGCACCGGCGAGTTCTCGATGTATCTAGGGCTCCTGCTTAATCTCATTAATTCCGCAGTAAAGCTGCTGACCGCGAGTTTGGTATTGGATGTTATTAGCGGCTGGGGGCTGCCCGGTTGTGCATTGTTTGTCGTTGCGATCAGTATTGTTTGGAGCGCTTTAGCGGGCATCAAAACCGTGATTTGGACTGACTTTGTGCTGTTTATATTGTTTTCCGTCGGAGCAGTTTTCGCGCTGTTCTTTGTCAGTTTGAATATTCAGCAAGGCATTGGAGAAGCCATTATCTGGCTCGACGATCAGGCCAAGTTGGTGCTGTTCGACTTTGACACTGATCCGAGCAAACGCTACACCATATGGGCAGGCGTAATCGGCGCAGTCGGCTTGAGTATTGCTCAAGCCAGCACTCAGGGCACTTGGCAGAGAGTGCGTGCTTGCCGCAGTGTCGATGACGCGCAAAAAGCTTTCGACGTGGCCGCGCTCTTTTATATCGTTCATGTAGTGATTCTAGGCGTCGGACTGGCGCTTGCAGTTTTTTATGCAGAGCGAGGCGTGTCGGTTGAATTGGCCCAGCAACTGAGTCAGTCGCCGGATCGAATTTTCCCGTACTTTATTGTCAACGAACTGCCGGTGGGCATTTCTGGATTATTTATTGCAGCGATTTTTGCCGCCGCAATTTCGACTCTGGATTCGGCGTTAACGGAAAGTTCGGACTTGACCGTTAACCATATTTACCAGCGAGTGCTACCGAATAAAACTGAAGCCCACTATTTGTTAGCTTCGCGACTGCTTATGGTGGTTTGGGGGCTGTTGTTTTTTGCCGCGGCTATGTTTTTCAGCCGCTATCAAGGTGTTGGGCTTTTGGAATTAACCTTTAAATTACCCAATTATTTTTACGGAGCAATTTTCGCAAGCATTATCCTTGCGCGCTTCGGTATCGGTAGGTTCTCGACGATTATCTTGGGTTTTGTGCTGGCCACGCTGAGCGTGTTAGCGATGGCAGAGGCCAACGTGGCGTTCTTTTATTGGTGCCCCGTATCAGGTGTTTTGATGGTGGCGACGGTGTGGGCACTGGATCGGCGGCGCTGGGAAATCACCGGGATAGTAAGCGTCTAGCGTTTACTTTATCGGTCCTAATGTTCTAGCGGGTTGGCGATTGTGCATCATGGGTTTTGCATCCGGGTTGTAGCGGCGCTGACCGTTGTCTTGGCTGTTTTGCCGTGTCGCGCGCCTAGGGGCCGACGGCTGTGTTTTTGGTCGAACCGTTCTTGGTGAGAGTCCTCGGTTATTCTCAAACATGGGCCGATTAAAAGCGTTGACGCTGTGGTGCCTTCGCGGTTGGCGGTGGTTAGGCTCGTTATTCGGGTCAGCGCGGCGGCTGGATTCGGCCTTTGGGGTAGATGCGACAGTGTGCGAAGCGCTTGGGTTACGCGCGCGTCGACGCGGTTTATGCCACCAACGCTTGGCTTTACGCATTGCTCGAGGATGGGGAGTGTAATGGTCGCGCCAAAATAAGAAGCCGTGGCTATTTACACCCCAGAGTGGGTCGTTCCAGAAAGGGTCGTACCAAAAGGGGTCATGTACGGAGAGAGGGTGATAGTAAGGGTCGAAACGGTCGTAAGATCGGTAGACGATGGGTTGGTATCGGGTTCGGTGGATAATTTTGTGGGTCGGTTCATAGCGCACTTCGACGACGTTACGCGGCTGGTAATCCGGCACATGGATCAACTCAGGATTACTTTGGCGAATGCGAATAAAGCGGCCATCGTCCTCAACAACGACATGCTCGGTGCTGGATAGAGCGTGCCCCTTGCGCGCGTTGCGGCGAAAGGTCTGGATCGCGTTGAGCAATCCTTTGTTCTGCCACCGCACGGCCTCATGCAGTTGCTGAGTCCATTGCAGATCCTGATCAAAGCGCTGGAGTGCCTGGGGGTAGTGGGTTAGCGCCACCACACTCGGATGCCAGTCGGAATCGTAATCTATGGTGGTTCCGCTATTGATCTGCTGCGTAACGCGTCGTGCGGCGCTAATCGCCTGTACAGGGTGTGCTGCAGCACCCAAAACTAAGGCAAGTAAGTCATCCGAATACAGTGCGATGGGGCCTACGATTTGCTGTAGCTGGGTTTCATCAAAACGCGGGCTTTGTCGCTCCTGCTCTTGCTTCTGTTCCTGCAATGGCGCTGGCGTAACGTCGATAACTTCTTGTCCATAGGCGGGCTTGGCATACCACAACCAAATGCAGGCGAGGATTAGTAGTACTGGCGAGCTACGAAAAAAATTGCGTAAAACATCGTAGGTTTCGAGCTCTTTTAGCTGGTTAGGTTGACGCATCGGTAGGATTCCGCTCATTTCTTTTAAAGCATAATAGGTTGTAGCTGAACTGAACCTTAATGCGCGTGACCCGGCATGCGGATTATTTGCGTGGCAATCTTATCAGCCGGGATTTTCTTGCTGTTGGGGTGGGTGCTAGCACTTGGACCTTTTCATACAAGTAGTCGGTTAGGGTCTGTCGCGAATCGAACCTTGCGAGTGTGTCCCAGAGTAACGGATCGCCAATTTCGGCCGACACGCTGTGGCCGAATTTTTTTAGTGCCTCGTTAAGTAACAATGCCATACGCAACGGCTCTGCCACGTGGGAAGCCACATGAAACCGGCGACTGTTCTGGCCGTGGAAAAACACTGGGACAACCGCCGCATTAGCGTCGCGGATTAGTTTTGCGGCGAAGGTCGTCCACGGCGCGTCCACGACACGACCAAAACCTTTGCGGTCAGCGGTGGACACGAAGCCCGCTGGGAAAATCAGGATAGGGATGTCCTGATTTAAGTATTCCAAAGCCGAGCGTTTAGCATGGATGTTGTTTTTCAATGCAGCCTTGGTCTCGCGGAAATCTATTGGCAAGAAATAGGGCGCGAGGTCGCGATCTTGACAAAGCATGGCATGAATCAAAATGCGAAAATTGCCGCGTGCTTGCAGCGCTATCTTGCATAAGGCCATGCCGTCGATGACCCCAAATGGGTGATTAGCGACAAAAACTAACGGTCCCTGTTTCGGGATTTTGCTGATTTGTTCTGTGTTGAACGTAGGCTGAATATTCGTTGCGGTAAATGCGGCATCGAAGAACTCATCGATAACGAATGGGTTGCGCTTAAGCTCGCGATAGATGGACTCTATTTTGCGTCGGCCAAACATAATTTCTATGCTGGCAATGAACTGCCTCACTAGCCAGGGGTCGTCTGGCTGGACGTAAGAGATGCGCGGCTGATCACGCACATAAGTTTCGAACTTAGGATCGAGTTGTGCTTGGCTCATAGAGACAGTCTCATGCCCGGCTATTCCATAGCGAATTTTCAATGATCTTCAAGGAGAATTCTAGGAACAAATTGTTACCCTATGGTTACGCGGCGCAGCCTTGATACCCAAGTGGTTTGAGAACTGATCTCGTATTAGACAGTAAAAAAAACCGTCGACAAAGTCTTGCAATCGCCGATACAGACGCCAAGATGTGCAGTATAGAAAAATCGTGTGTAAGGGCGACTCGGGCGAGTGGCCTCGCTTAAACACTAAAGCTCCGCGATTTAGAATTAATATTGAAAAGTTCAGAGGTTTATATGGCTTCAAGAGATTTTAGAACCGCGTCCGTCGCCAGTCTAACGGCGATAGAAACCAACAAGGTATTAAAGAACACTTACTTACTTTTATCAGCGACGATTGGATTCAGCGCCGTTATGGCAGGGTTATCCATGTCGATGGGGATGCCCTTTGGCGCCTACATGATCTGTCTGATTGCTTCCATGGTATTGGGTATTTTTGTGTTACCGCGAACAGCCAATTCGAGCGCGGGCCTTGGCGTGATTTTTCTAGTGACCGGTCTGTTGGGTTTTGGTCTCGGACCAGTGATCAGTATGTACCTAACGCTAAGCAATGGTGCTCAAGTGGTTACCACGGCTTTGGGCGGCACTGCGGTTATGTTTCTGGGTCTCTCAGCCTACGCCGTAACCAGCAAGCGAGACTTCAGCTTTATGGGCGGGTTTGTCACGGTTGGTTTCTTCGTGGTTATTGCGG
>ERZ802822.2175-NODE-2175-length-11092-cov-5.585293_pt1 | contig 11092 bp, 8 predicted proteins | sample MGYA00345649_ERZ802822 | MGnify/ENA primary metagenome ERZ802822 (study PRJEB30503, sample SAMEA104212359) | marine metagenome | biome: Westerlies Biome; feature: [SRF] surface water layer (ENVO:00010504) within the epipelagic zone...; material: water... | reverse complement strand
TCACATCCATTGATAGTATCCATTGCAAATACGTCGATTATATCCCACGTAATTTTGCCAGCTTCTTTTTGTGCTTTAATTTCTGATAATCCACCAGAGTAGTCGACCCAATTAATCTCGATACCTAGTTTCTTAGCAGTAGGATCACCATATCCTAACTTTTGAGACTCTGTATAAGCTCCACCCCAAGATACAGCCGTAACTGCAAATGCTGATGAACTTATTGAAAGAGCAAAAGATAGAACTAGTAATAGTTTACTTAATTTTCTCATTTATCCTCCGTTTAAACGTTTTTTTAAAAAAGCAATTACAGCAAGATATATAGAGTGAGTCAACATCCCATTTATTAAAAAAGGCTTTTATTTTATTACTATATAATGATTATTAACCAGATGTTTATTTTGGGTCTAATGCTCTCGCGTCATGACTATTCCAGCTAACATTTATTTGGTTACCTAGTTTAATATCCATATTAGCAGAACTATTTGGAACTTTTAAAATAAAATCTTTATTTCCAAGCAAATCTAATCTTACTCGAGTATGATCTCCATGATAAATAACTTCTTCTATTTTTCCTTTAAAATTATTATCCATTTTTTCTTTTGTATTAATTAATGCTCTCTCAGGTCTTAATGACACAGTGGTATCATCACCATTTGCTTTAACAGTAATTGGATTTGCAAAAATTTCTGAGCCATCATTTAATTTAACTTTACATTTTTCTTTTGAATAATTTGTAACCTGCCCACCAAAAGTATTATTTTCTCCAATAAATTTAGCAACAAAAGAATTAACTGGCTCTTCGTAAAGTTTATCTGGTGATGAAAGTTGCTGAACCTTTCCATCATTAAATACTGCAATTCTATTTGACATTGTTAATGCTTCACCTTGATCGTGCGTAACATATACGACCGTAACACCTAATGTTTCATGAATATGTTTCAATTCGTATTGCATACTCTCTCGCAAGTTTTTGTCTAACGCACCTAAAGGTTCATCCATTAAAACTAATTTAGGATCAAATACTAATGCCCTTGCAACAGCGACACGTTGCTGTTGACCGCCAGATAGTTGTGCAGGCATTCTGTTTTCAAAGCCCGTTAGTGAAACCATTTTTAAGGTCTTATTTATACGTTCTTCAATTTCTGCCTTATCAATTTTTCTAACTTTTAATGGAAAAGCTAAATTTTCAAATACTGATAGGTGAGGAAAAAGTGCGTAGTTTTGAAAAACCATGCCAATGCCTCTTTTGTGAGGAGGTATATTATTGATTGGATTGCCATCAAAATAGATCTCCCCATTAGTAGGCGTCTCAAAGCCTGCAAGCATCATTAATGTAGTTGTTTTACCTGAACCTGAGGGTCCTAATAAAGTTAAAAACTCCCCTTCAGCGATATCAAGGTCCAGACCTTTTACGACCAGTTCTTTACCGTCATAACTTTTATCAACTTGCTCGAATTTTACGAAATCTGACTTTTTTCCACTCATGATTTCAGACTAAGGTAAAAATAGTTGGGAATCTAGGGTTATTTAAACTAAATTATTTATAGATAAAAATTATAATAAAGTTCGTTAATTGGCCAAAACAAGATATGACAGAGTATAAATGAAAAAATATCAACACTATATAAATGGAGAGTGGATTGACTCCACAGGTAATGAACTTATTGCCGTTGTAAATCCTGCAACAGAAGAAGTAATAGGGGAAATTTCAGCTGCTAATAAAGATGACATTGGCCTGGCTGTTGCGGCTGCTAAAACAGCTTACGAGTCACGAGTGCTCGTTGATATGAATCCTATGGAGAGAGCAAAGTTGATGCGCAGTATCGCGGATGAACTTAGAAAAGTCAGCAAAGATGGCGGTGCACTATTATGTGAAGAGAATGGAAAGTTATTGGGAGCATCTGAGTATGAATTTTTGGACGCCGCAAACTATTTTGACTATTACAGTGGATTGACTGACAAAATTGAAGGTCAAACTATACCAGTGAACAATCAGGTCATGGATTATACCTTGTATGAACCATATGGCGTTTCAGGTCACATTGTTCCTTGGAACTTTCCAATTTCAATGTTGGCACGTTCACTTGCCTGTTCATTTGCTGCGGGAAATTCAACAGTTATAAAGCCAGCTGAGCTAACTCCTCTAGCAACCACTTCATTTTTTGCACAGGCTATTCACAATGCAGGCGTACCGAAGGGACTTGTTAATATAGTAACTGGATACGGCGTTGAAGCAGGAGCTGCATTGACATCACATGATGATGTTGCTCAAATCACATTCACTGGTTCTGTGAAAACTGGAAAGACAATACTTCATGCAGCTGCTGAAAGAGCTGTGCCAGCAGTAGTAGAGCTAGGCGGTAAATCAGCTGCCGTTGTATTGCCAGACGCTGATATAGATAAAGTTGTTAACGCAACAAAAGTTGGAATATTTAGTCAAGCTGGACAAATATGTTCAGCAATGTCACGCATGATTGTTCATAAATCTATTAAAGATGAGGTATTAGATAAGTTATCGGAATTAGCCAAATCAATAAAAGTTGGTCCAGGAAATGAAGAAGGCGTTGATCTCACACCTGTAATATCAGAAGAACAACTTCAAAAAGTAGAAAACTATGCAAGATCAGGTTTGCAAGCTGGAGCGACAGCAATATCTGGAGGTCATCGAGTTGATCGTAAAGGATATTTCTTTGAGCCAACAATTTATGCTGATGTGAAGCCAGATATGACCATTGCTCAAGAAGAAATTTTTGGTCCGTTCCTATCTGTGCTTGAATATGAAGATCATGAACAAGCAATCCATATTGCAAATGATACAGACTACGGTTTAGCGGCGGGTGTATTTACAAAAGATGTTGATATGGCAACAAAGACAGCAGCCAAGCTTAACGGTGGACAAGTTTATGTGAATAGTTGGTTTACCGGCAGTGTTGCAACTCCTTTTGGTGGATATAAACAATCAGGCTATAGTCGTGAAAAAGGTCAGCAAGCTATAAAAAGCTATTTGCAATTAAAGAATGTGGGAATTCAACTTTAATTAATCATTATCTTCAAGACCAGCTCCAGCAGCCGTACTCTTTAATTTTTCATTTTCTTCAACAAAGGTATCTGTTGATAATTTATACAACTCATCCCAAACCTCTTGAGAAAACGAATCCTCATTTTCAAAAATTGTTATTCTAACGTTTTTTGCATTTTCTAATATCAATGAATTAATATCACTATTACTAAACATGTACTTATCTAAATTAAATTTAAACTTGTACTCGTCAATCTCAATGCTGACTCTTTTCCCAATAAGAAATGAAAGTCTACTTATGAAAGGGATCATAAGAAGAGGGAAGTTAACATTATAAAAATTAATTTCTTTTAAAATTTCTATATTTTTGAAATCATCTATCAGACTGACTCCTGTCAGAATAGGGCAAAGACTTTCATTATCTATTTTGTTTTGGGACTCTATGACATCAGGACCAATTGGTGTTTTAGTTTTTATGTCGCTTAAATAGGATTTTAAATTTTCAATACCAGCAATTCCTATTAATTCTAATACATCAATATTTTTTCCAACTTCTTCAGCTACGCCCCATGAGTATCCTGCAGCTTTAGTAGCTCGTTTAGAAACTGTAATGATTTCACTCGAAGACCTCATGAAATTATGAATAGATCCATCTGTCGTTAGTTTGACTTATTTCATTCATCAGAGGAGCTCCTTGATACATGCATATTCTTAACCATTTATCAGAACGAGGATCAAATTTTTGTGCCCCAAAAAAAGATAACTTTAATCTCAGCATATCAATGGGCATTAAATTTGAACCGATCGAATTATCCTGAATTTCGGAGTACGGTAACTTCTCAGCTATAAAGCATCTTCTTACCACATGTCTTAAGTCGCTGTTGTCCCTCAAAAACTCTGATAAAATTTGGTCTTCAGGAACATCCAAAAGACGATAATACAGATCATTTATATCTCGAGCGATGGCAAGAGGCTGTTCCAACTCAGATCCATCGTCATCAAATCTGTTTGCTAACCTTGGCTCCTCTTTATTTTTTGAGATGAACCAGAATTTTTCGTTTGACTCATTTTTTGAGAAATCAATCTCGATAATATCTTTGTAACCTCGAGAAATTATATTCTTTAATTCACTTACTTTTTTATAAGTTGGTATATTGAAATATAAATCTTCATTGGAACTCATATTTGATATTAAAGGGTTAATAATAGAGTCGTAAGGTTCCATCATTAGCGAAACGATAAATTCAATACCTTCAAAACTTAAATGTTTTTCAATCCATGTATAAAGATGATCCCAAAGATTATCTTTATCTACAGATAAGGTTGAAAGATATTCACTTTCAAATTTTTCAATATCATTCCTTAAATCTTTTATTTTTTTTATTTGATACTCACTTTCTGTTTCCCAAGTACTAATCATATTTTTAGAAAGCTTGAGACATTCCTTAAATATGCTTAGGTCACTTTCCTTTACTTTACTTATTTCTCTAATCTGTTTTAACGCTTCTTCTTTAGCAAAAATCCACTGATGCAACAGAGATGGATGATTAATAATAAAAGGAGCCATGCCAAGTCCTGTAGAATTTCCTATTCCAAGTTTACGTGCTATTGACGGATCAAGTGTGATAGCCAATTTAGGATTCTTCTTTTTAGCAATGTGATTAACTTGGTCAAACGTAAACTGACGCACTAAATAAACCAACATCATTTCAAGTCGAAAGGGACCATTAATTTCTTTACGGTCTTTAATTCTATATCGATCAGCTAATCCAAATTTACCAGATCCATAAACCGCTGTGGTTCTATAAAGGTAGCCAACTTTTTTTATCAAAGATAAATCAGGTTGAATTCCCTTTGAAAGTTTTTCAACAACATGATTAAAAATTCTTACAGACTTATTTGCTCTCGATAATGTTAATTCTTTATAACTGCATCGGCCAACTTCCTGCTTAGGAACATTCAATTTTAATCTTTGAATATCTTTTTCTGTTGGTATTCCATCGTGAAGAACAAATGCTGCATCCCACTTCGTAGCAATTACTCTGTCGGACCTTTCTGAAGCATCAAGCTCATTAGCAAAGCAAATCAATGAATAGGTTCGACTATCTTTATTAACTGAATAAACAGCAGTTCCAAAACCTTGGTCATCAAGATCAAATAAATCACATTTAAATGTCCAACTTTTAAATTCTCTCACAAAACTTCTCAGAAAAGATAGCTTTGTTTGATGAAAGGAGCCCAATCGCTTTAGTGTCATGACTTCATGAGGATCGCGGTGCTTAATTTGATTATGCATTAATGAATATTCTCTCTATAAAAATTAAACCAGTTGTCGCCTAATATTGCATCTACTTCTTTATCATCAAAGCCAACTTCTTTTAAGCCTGATTCAAGATTGTTAAACCCTAAAGTATTTTCAAACCAATCCGGCTGTCTTGGAAATGCCGCATCAGTTTTCGACCCTTCTCCATAATCCTTAGTTTTCGTCCAAGTTCCATTTCTCATCCACTCTACAACAGAGTCAGGTTGATCAAGACATAAATCTGATCCAATACCTACATGATCAATTCCCATTAGATCTACAGTCCTTGCAGTCATTTCACAAAAACTTTTCAGAGTGCAATTAGTTCCTCCAAGAAGATGGTGAGGATAGAGTGAAAGACCTATGATGCCTTTTGACTGACTAAGTGCTTTTAATATTTCATTTGATTTGTTTCTCCTAGCTGGATGCCAAAAGGACGGATTGGCATGGGTGATAGCAATGGGCTTTTCTGAAATGTTTATCGCATCTAGCGTTGATTGCTCGGCTGAGTGCGACATATCCACAACGACTCCAACTCTATTCATTTCTTTAATAACTTCTCTGCCCATTCGAGTAACACCACTATCGTTATCTTCATAACAACCTGTTGCGAGCAGAGATTGATTATTGTAGGTAAGCTGCATAAAAACTGCTCCCAGATCATGTACGGATTTAACAAGACCAATATCATCTTCAATGGGCGAGCAATTTTGAAAGCCAAAAAAAACTGCAGTTTTATTTTCCTCTTTTGCTTTTTCTATATCTTTATAGGATCTACCATGTATCAATAAATTATCAAATTCTTCAAAATACGTATTCCACTGCTCTACATTATTTTTTACTTCATCAAAATCTTCATGATAAGCAATGGTTACATGAATTGCATTTAAACCAGCCTCATTATTGATTTTAAAAATTTCTTCTGACCAATTACAATATTGTAAATTATCGATTCTATAAGTCATATACTTCTAATTCATTGATCATTGTTTCTATTCATATACTATGAAACCGTTGAGAGGGAAACAATGCTAAGAAAATCGATTTTTGAGCAATTTTAATGTTTTTTTTCGCAAAACTGCGACAATTTTAGCCCCAATTCTCCTTCTGAACTTCTTTCTTTCTACATTTAAGATATTATATTCAATGAGATACTAATTTTAAAAACTACATTATGTACACGCCTATTAACCAATATATTGAGAGACTGGAAAATATCTCTTTTGATGTTGATGAATTGAACAAAGCAGTATCTGAGCTTGTAAAGATCAGACCTTTTGAAAATGAAAACTTAAAACCAGGTATGTTGAAGTCCAATGCAATCTGCTTGAACTATGATGAAAAGGAATTGGATGAATGGTTTGGGGGTAACATCAGAGGAAAATATTGGACAAAGCCCGATTCTTCTTTTGAGGAGATGGAACGTGAGCCATATATTGATGAAACGAGATATACATTATTCAATCCAAAGCTAAACAATACTTACTTCAAATTTGTCTATGAAAAAATTAATGAGTTTTTTGAAGTAGGAAGATGCAGAGTTATTAAAATGCCTCCAAGAACTACTCTGAGTTGGCATCGTGATCCCGAAAAGCGTATTCATTTAGCCATCAAAACAAATTATGGCGCCAGGATGTTTATTGAGCATACAGGTCATCATATTCCTGCTGATGGAAATATTTATCTAACCGATAATACTAAGTACCACACAGCCATCAATGGTGGTGAAGAAGATCGAATTCATTTAGTGGCTACTGTATTGGGTACAAAGTAGCTTTAGCAATCAATAATATTTTTTCTTTCCCAATCTTTTTTATATTCATCGCTAACTTTATTATGTTCTGCAATTTCTCTTTTTTTAAGTTTTATGTATTGAGAGACAACTTTTGAGCCTATAGATTTCTTTACAACTTCACTGGCTTTAAATTTATTAAGTGATTCTACTAGAGACTGTGGTAGCTTTTTAATTCTCTTTAACTTGTGACCTTGTGAATACATATTGACATCTATTCTCTTACCAGGATTTCTTTTATTTTTTATTCCATCCAATCCCATAGCAATCAGCCCAGCTTGCAAGAGATATGGATTAACTGCACCATCAGCAGGTCTAAATTCTATCCTTCCTGCATCTGGTATTCTAATCATATGAGTCCGATTATTTCCAGAATAGGTTACAGCAGTAGGTGAATACGTTGATCCTGAATTGGTTGTTCTCGCATTCAAACGATCATAACTATTTAATGATGGATTGAACCAAGCAGAAAATGAATCAACAGATTTCATTATCCCACCAATAAAGTGGTAGCCCATTTTGGATAATCCAAGCTCATTATCCTGATCAAGAAAATGATTTTGCTTCTTCTTTAAATCCCATAAGGATGCGTGTGCATGACAACCATTTCCAGTTAATTCATCAAATGGCTTGGGCATAAACGTTGCTCTTAATCCATGTTTTTCAGCAATAGATTTTACCATAAATTTAAAAAAAACATGTCGATCTGCAGTTGTGAGAGAATCAGTGTAGTCCCAATTCATTTCATACTGCCCATTGGCATCCTCATGATCATTTTGATAGGGCTTCCACCCAAGCTTGATCATGGAGTCACAAATTTCCTTTAAAATATCATAGCGCCTCATCAATGCTGCCACATCATAACAAGGTTTTTGAGCATCATCCCTTGAATCAGCAACCTCAGTTCCAGCTTCATTAAGTATAAAAAATTCACACTCTACACCCGTCATCATTTTAAAATTGAGATCTGTCATTTGGCTAATTTGTTTTTTGAGAATGACACGTGGGCACTGATCCATAGGGGCATTGTTAATAACCAGATCACTGGCCAACCAAGCAACATCAGGTTGCCATGGTAGTTGTGTGAGACTTTCAGGGTCTGGAACGGCAAACATATCGGGAGCTGCAAAATCAAGGTCTAAGTAAGTTGCAAAACCACCAAATCCAGCACCAGTTTTTTGCATTTCAGAAATAGCGCGGGCTGGCACTAATTTTGCACGTTGTATACCGAACAAATCAACAAAACTGATTAAGAAGTATTTGATTTTCTTTTGTTGAGCGATCTTAGCTAAACTGCTTTTCATAATTAGAATTATGACTTCCAAAATATTAAATTCAATAATGAATTATAAGCCATATTTATGTTACATAAAACCCAATTTGGGCATACTATCATATTATGGATCAACACTTAGAAGCAAAAAAAGACAAAGTTATTGATCTCATTAACAATCTAGAAGATGGCAACTTTGCATTGTTGCTCTTAATTCATATCTCTCGGTATCAAAATTTATTTTTACATACAGAACCTGATTGGGAAAATAGTCCAAATAATTGGATAACCAAAGACAGACGACTCCAAGATGAGTCTATAGGAGTTCTTTCGTTCATCATTCTTTATTCTCTTACCAATGCACATGTAGATGAAAGTCTTTTTCCTGAATATAGAAAGCAAATTAAGGCAATGAAACTTGAAGACTTTTTGGATAATAATTTTTTTATCACTCCATTCACAAATTTTATTGGAAAAAAAATATCTCTGAAAGTTCTTGAGTCATTTTTTTCAATTCCCCGTGAAAATATAAGACGATATATAAATTCGTTGATAGAGGCTGGGTTTATTAGTAAAGACAAAAAGTATGGTTACCTTGTAAACATGGAGGCGTATGTTCAATACATATTTACAGACTCTCTTAGTAAAATTATGAAGTCACTCATGAGAACATTCGATGATATTATCGTTAATCTTGAAGAAAAGTATCAACTAAAATTAAATTTAAAACCAATCTCAGTTATAAATTTAGAAAAGACAAAACCCGATGTATGGAATCGAATTAGATTGCCCATGTATCACTTTTGGGTAAGAGTTTTAACACTAGAAGGCAATGATCACCTTTTAAGCCCTAATGATCGGGTTGTCTTGTCTGCATCGATCTATTTTAGGAAACGTAAAGGAATATTAAATTTCACTAAAATTTCTGAGCTTTACGAAAATGATTATCTCTTACCGACAAATATTTCATCAATTGCAGAGGCATCTAAAATGCCTCGAGAAACTGTGAGGAGGTGTAGTAATAAATTAATAAAGATAGGACATTTTGAAAAAAAAGGACGTCAATTGTTTAGAATTAATTACGCCCATAAAGGTGGAGAAATCGCAAATATTATCAAGAATAAAGTAGTTACAATACGCGATATGATGAATTTTTACTTTAGAATTTATGATGATTTATCTCAGTCTTAAATTGAGCACATTAAAATAATTTCTTCATTACAGACTAACTCAGCTTCAACAATGGAGCTGTTTTGAGCACTTAATTGTGTATCAAGAGCTTCCAGCATAGACTTTGCTTCACCCATTGGCACTGGACCTACAATGACGGAGTAGTCGTTTTTATCAAATTTATCGACATTGATATCATATTTGAGGAATCTGCTGTCAAATCCCATTACATCGTAAATGTAATTCATAAAACTGAATGCAGAATTACCACGCGTATAAGATCCAATTTTTATATAAACAAATTCAGCATCACTGGTATCAATTGTTAATTCAGCTTCTTCAATATCACTTGCTTGGGCACTAAACGCATTCGATACAACTTCTGTAGGTTCTTCGATGAGTTGAGTGAGATCTTCTAATGCTTGGGTTGCCTCTTCAGCTAATTTATTTTCTAATTCCGCAGCATTGTTCAGTTCTGTAAGTAAATCTCTTGCAGTATTAGCTTCCTCTACAAGGCTATTTTCATCAACGGTATTTAAAATTTTCTTTTTTGGTAAAACGCTCACCAATTCTAATGTTTCTTCAGTATTATCAATTGTTGTTTCATCATTCGGCAATAGAGATGTATCTAACTGGTTCTCAATTGTATCAACCTCTGTTATGGCTTCTTCTTCACTATCAATTGCAGCTTCGTCGAGTATATTTTGAGCTTTTTTAAGAGTGTTATCTACTGAGTCTAATAAATCATTGAGACTATCGGCATCATTAATCACCATTTCATTTGAAACTACGTACTCATCTAAATCAATTTTTGGCTCTTCAACAATTTCTGCAATCTCAGGAATCTCTTCATTTGATTCTAAGGCTTCTTCATTAGCTTCAATGTCGTTTTCAATTGTAATGTTGTTCGCTTCTTTTTTATCCAAACCCAACTGGATAAGTTTTTGCCTTGCACCTTCACCTTCTTGGGCAAGAAATTCACCCTCATCCATAAATTGAAGTGTGAAGTTATCCTCAACAGATACCAGTGCATTTGCAACTGAAACTTTTAATTTTATTCCAGATACGTCACTAGGAGGATTGCCCACAAATGATAAATCAGAAGTTAAAAAAGCGAGCCATCTTGGTAAAGCAGTTCCATCCTCTTGTGATGCTTCAAAACGCAGCTTGCCTGGGCCACTGATATTGAACGTATTGTCAGAAATTTGAAACTTATTACTGGTTTGTTGCGTATTGATTGGATCATTTATAATTAGAAGCATCGGATCTTGGTCACTAATAGGAATATTTACCGCTGCTTGATAAACTTCTCCCCATTCAGAAAGATTGGTTTCAATATTTTCGCTTACATCCTCAATAGATAAATTTTGATGGTTTTCAGGCAGAATATCTTTTCCTAGTGATGCGTAAATTTGACCAATACTGTGCTGCATTTCAGAGAAGGCTAAATCACGTCGAAGCTCTGCAACTAGTAAACTTGCTTCCTCCCGAATGACTTCAAGTTCCCCAAATCTGGAGACTTTTTGTGCATTT
>ERZ802822.2174-NODE-2174-length-11093-cov-18.215051_pt1 | contig 11093 bp, 10 predicted proteins | sample MGYA00345649_ERZ802822 | MGnify/ENA primary metagenome ERZ802822 (study PRJEB30503, sample SAMEA104212359) | marine metagenome | biome: Westerlies Biome; feature: [SRF] surface water layer (ENVO:00010504) within the epipelagic zone...; material: water... | reverse complement strand
ATCGCCGAAGCCCTATCGCCCGATGGAACCGAAGCGGGCTTTGCCACTATGATGACGCAGCGCGCGAAACAACTTGGAATGAAACAGTCAACTTTTACAAATTCCAATGGTTGGCCACAGATCGGACACGCCATGAGCGCACATGATCTAGTCCTTTTAGCAGCTACTCTGATCAAAGATTTTCCAGAATTCTATCCGCTTTTCGCCGAACAACGCTTTGAATTTGATGGTAGAGCCCCTGCCAATACGCAAAACCGGAACCCTTTGTTGAAATTGCAGATCGGAGCTGACGGATTAAAAACGGGTCATACAGAAGAAGCCGGATATGGGCTTGTAGGATCAGCCATACAGGGCGGACGCCGTATTGTGTTTGCGCTTTCAGGCTTGGGGTCGGCGCGCGAGCGTGCGGAGGAAGCAGAAGCGATGGTGAATTGGGCTTTCCGGCAATTCTCGCTGCGCCCCCTTAGCTCGAAAGGTACCCCGCTGGCATCGGCGCCAGTTTGGAATGGCAGCGAAAAATCAGTTGCTTTGGCTTTGAACCAAGACCTTCAAGTTTTGGTGCCCGTGATGAGCAAAGACAGCTTGGCGTTGCGGATTGAGTATAAGGGGCCGATCCCCGCCCCAATTAAACAGGGCGATAAAATAGCGGATCTGATCGTTTCATCTGACGGTTTACCCGACAGCCGCTACGATCTTTTCGCGGTAACTTCAATTCCAGTTGGTGGGTTTTCAGCACGGCTAAGGACCGCAGCGATTACGCTGAAAAATATGCTGATCGACGGTCCAGAGGCGGCATTTTGAACTATCCCGGCCGTTTCATCACGTTTGAGGGCATAGACGGGTCTGGCAAATCAACGCAAACCAAGCTTTTGGCGACGCGCTTGCAGGACGAAGGATTTGACATCATTTTAACCCGTGAACCCGGTGGCTCAGAAGGTGCCGAAGAAATTCGCGATCTGGTTCTGCAAGGGGCAACCGACAGATGGTCAGCTGAAACCGAAATACTATTATTCACCGCGGCCCGGCGCGATCACATCGAACGAACGATTTTACCCGCGCTAGCCCAAGGCAAAATTGTCATCTGCGATCGCTTTGCAGATTCAACCCGCATGTATCAAGGTATAAGCCGGGGAAATCTTCGGGCGCTCGTGGATCAGTTGCACCATCTTATGATCCCTTATGATCCCGATATTACGATTTTAATCGATATGGATCCGGAAATCGGATTGAAACGGGCGAAAGCGCGCGCAACATCAGAGGAACGCTTTGAAGATTTTGGTCTTGATCTGCAAAAACGCATGCGCAGCGGATTTTTAGAGTTAGCGCGTGAATTTGACACGCGTATCGCAGTTGTGGACGGCAATCGCGATATCCCAGAACTGGCAGAAACCATATATCAACGCGTTAAATTGGCGTTCTCATGAAGGATCTTGAGCCCCTGCCTCTGTCGGATCAAATTTCAGGGGCGCCGCATCCTTCTGAAGCCATAGAAATTTTTGGTCAGGATAGCGCTCAACAACAATTTTTAGAGGCTTTTGACAGGGGCCGTTTGCATCACGCGTGGTTGTTAAGCGGCCCACGCGGCATTGGCAAAGCAACGCTTGTTTGGAAAATTGCCAAATTCTTGCTCACAATGCCAGATCCGCTCGCCCAAGACGGCCTGTTTGGCGCGATGTGTCAAAACGTATCTAAATTGGAAACACCACCAGATCACCCCGTCCTGCCCCGTATAATGGCCGGTTCAGAGCCGGCGCTTTGCGTGCTTAGACGCAGCTATGATGAAAAGCGCAAACGCTTTAAACAAAATATTACGGTTGATGATGTGCGCAGCCTAAAAAGCTTTTTTGGCCTGTCAGCGGCCGATGGTGGCGCACGCGTGGTTATAATTGATGCCGCCGATGATATGACGGGCAGCGCCGCCAATGCGCTGTTAAAAATGCTGGAAGAGCCACCCAAAAACGCCTTTTTGTTTTTGATCAGCCATCAACCGGCCGCCCTTTTACCAACCCTGCGCTCGCGCTGCCGAGAGCTGCGCCTCTCTGCCTTATCCCAAAATATGGTGCAGCAAGCTCTGACCCAGGCAAAAATCCACCTTTCTGAAGAACAAAGCCCACTCATCACCCGCCTCTCTGCAGGGTCAGCCGGTCAAGCAATCCGTTTGGCACAGCTTGACGGAGATGCGCTTTACAGCGCTCTAATTTCCACTCTGCACACTTTACCCAATCTGAACCAAAGCGCCGCTTTAAAATTGGCTGAAAGCTTTGCAGGGCAAGCGAGTTCAGAGCGTTTTGATTTGTTGATCGACCTTATCGACTATATTTTAGGGCAAACTGCGAAAACCTCGCTTATCCCGCCGGATCCCGATGCCGCTCCTACAGCGCTTGATCAAAAGCTGTTTACAAAACTTCATAAAGGACCAATGAGCGCCCGTAAATGGGCCCTCGTGCAACAAAATATTTCGCAACGAATGCGGCATGGAAAGGCGGTCAACCTTGACCCGGTGACATTGATCCTAGATACGTTCTTCAAGATAGAAAAATGCGCTGCAGCATTGTAAGAGCCAAAGGCCGTGAATGAACATACCCCCCGCGATCACTGATAGCCATTGCCATCTGGATTTTCCAGATTTCGCCGATGAGCTTGATTCTATAATAAGCCGAGCGCAGGCCGCGGGCGTGCATCGCATGGTCACGATTTGCACGAAGTTGCAGAATGAACCTTCTGTGCGCGCTATCGCAGAGCAATATGCGCCCGTTTTTTATGCGGCTGGCATTCACCCGATGAGCGCAGCAGATGAACCTTTGGTCACGCTTGATGAATTGCTCGCGCTTTGTGAGCACAAAAAAATGGTAGGGATCGGGGAAACAGGGCTTGATTATTATTATTCAAGCGACAGCGCAGAGATTCAAAAAGCCTCGCTTTTGGTGCATATATGCGCCGCGCAACAAAGCGGATTGCCCTTGATTATCCACGCCCGTGCAGCGGATGAAGACATCGCTGACATTTTGAGCGCTGAGTATAAAAATGCGCCCTATCCTTGTGTCATGCATTGTTTTTCCTCTGGCGAAACCTTGGCGCGCAGATGTTTGGATTTGGGGTTTTACCTGTCACTTTCTGGAATCACAGCCTTCCCCAAAAGCGATCAATTGCGAGCAATTTTTAAATTGGCGCCGCAAGAGCGGCTTTTGGTGGAAACCGACAGCCCCTATTTGGCGCCGCCACCCCATCGCGGCAGACGCAATGAACCTGCATATGTGGCGCTTACCGCCCGCGCGGCGGCGGATTTTTTTGGACAAGACTATGCTGCATTTGCCGTACAAGTTGAGAAAAATTTCAACCAACTTTTTGCAAAAGCTGCCGCCTATGAGGCCACGCAATGACAGAACAGTTACGGTTTCGAATTTTGGGATGCGGGTCCTCGGGTGGGGTGCCCCGGCTTGGAGGGAATTGGGGGGCTTGCGATCCCAATAATCCCAAAAATACCCGAACGCGCTGCTCGCTTTTGGTTGAACGCCAAGGTGAAAATGGTCGAACACAAGTGCTGATTGACACCTCACCGGATATGCGCGCCCAGCTTTTACAGGCGCAAGTGGGCCGTTTGGATGCGGTGCTCTATACGCATGACCACGCCGATCATGTGCACGGGCTGGATGATTTGCGTATGATTGTGTTTAACCGGCGCAGCCGCCTACCCGTTTGGGCCAACAAAGTCACAAGCGCCGGCCTGCTCAGTCGCTTTTCCTATGCGTTCAAACAACCTGAGGGCTCTGCCTACCCTCCCATTTTGCAGCTCAATCACATCGAAGGGCCTGTGCAAGTTGATGGCGCAGGCGGTCAGATTGAATTCACGCCGTTTGAAGTTGCGCATGGGCAAATCACTGCATTGGGGTTCCGGATCGGTCCCGTGGCTTATCTGCCCGATGTTTCAATCATGCCACCTGCCGCATGGGAAGCTCTGGCTGGCATCGATTGCTGGATCCTGGACGCGTTGCGCCGCGATCCGCACCCCTCACATTCCCATCTGGCCCAAAGCGTTGAGTGGATCAATCAATCAGGCGTTGCCCGCGCCGTTTTAACCAATATGCACAATGATTTAGATTATGCCACCTTGCAGGCTGAGCTTCCCAAACATATTCTGCCCGCCTTTGACGGGATGGTTCTTTCCTATGATCTTTGATCTGTTTAAGCTCCGGCCATGCACGCGTTAATAGAAGTTATTTTTCCAGTTTTTTTGGTCATTGGGTTCGGCTATGCCGCCGTCTGGGCAGGCTTTTTTTCTACAGATTCTGTTGATGGATTGATGCGTTTCACGCAGAATTTTGCAATCCCATGCCTTTTATTTGGTGCGATTGCCTCGCTTGATTTGAGTCAAGTTTTTGATTTTGCGCTTCTGTTTAGCTTTTACAGTGGAGCAACAGTTTGTTTTCTAGCTGGATTATTTGGAGCAAGGCTTTTGTTTCAGCGGCCCTGGGAAGATTGCGTTGCCATTGGCTTTTGCTGTCTGTTTTCCAATTCTCTCATGCTCGGCTTGGCGATTACCGAACGCGCCTATGGCACGGCTGCATTGACCTCAAATTACGCGATCGTCGCCTTGCACGCCCCTTTTTGTTACTGCCTTGGCATCTTAACCATGGAAATTGTACGCAACCGGCAGAAATCGGTCTTGCCCGTTGTAAAAAGCGTTTTTATCGCCATGTTCAAAAACGCCCTTTTTCTGGGCATTTTGGTCGGCTTTGCCGTCAATTTTCTAAAGGTTCCGCTTCCCAGCCCTTTCACCGAGGCCGTTGATATGTTGGTCCAAGCCGCGCTACCGGCAGCGCTGTTCGGGATGGGAGGCGTTTTGTACCAATACCGGCCTGAAGGCGATACAGGGCCAATTTTATGGGTTTTGGCGGTGGCCTTGCTGCTGCATCCCTCTTTGGTTTGGATAAGCGGGCAAGCCCTGTCACTTGATCAAGCGGGGCTGCGCTCGGCTGTGTTAACCAGCGCGATGGCTCCTGGCATCAACAGCTATGTCTTTGCCAATATGTATGGGGCTGCCCGACGCGTGGCAGCTTCGGCAGTCTTATTCAGTACCTTAGCCTCTATCATTACCGTCTGGGGTTGGTTGTATTATTTGCCGTAAAACATCTGATGATTATGCATATTTTTCAATATGCAATGATTAAAATACAGCCTAGGCTGTGGCGGATGAATTTGACAATATCAACCACAAAAGCTATCGAATTCTCATGACTGCACAACACATATATGGCCGGTACCACGTTTCTCCACAAATAGATATTGCGGATGTTGATGATTTAAAAAAGGCCGGTTTCACGACGATAATCTGCAACCGACCAGATTTTGAAGTTCCTTTAGAATTGCAATCCGAAGTAATAAAAGTCGCAGTTGAAGCGGCCGGAATGCGGTTTGAAGTGCTACCGCTGAGCAGCCACAGCATGGACCAGGAAACCATTGCCCATCAAGTTGAATTGATAGAACAATCACAAGGACCTGTTCTGGCCTATTGTGCCTCTGGAACACGGTGCACGATCATCTGGGCCTTATCACAAGCGGGTCAGCGCGACGCAGACGAAATTTTATCGTTAACCGCAAAAGCGGGCTATCCATTGGACGGGCTGCGGCCTTATCTTAGCAAAAGCGCATAGCCATAAAGTCACGCTGGGTTTTGCTCCAACAGCAGGTTAGATTGCCTTTTGCTTACGTTTCAAACCGAAGGCAAACACAAAATCCACTTAAACGTTGCCTTCATTTTCCCCGTCCTGCCTTTCATTGCCACTCGGCTGCGCCCCCTTCAGCGACTCAACCTGCTCAGGAGGCGATGCAGGCCCAGTAAGTTCAGTTTCGAGGTTATTTAAAACGACTGCCCGCCGCAGCCCTATTTTCCCTAACTTTACCGACAGAGGCGCAGCGCCTCCCTCGGGTCGAAGCAAGGCATTGTCAAAAACCGTTTGAGGAAGGGGTAGGATCGTGCCTTTCTGCCATTTTTCAAGCGCATTCCAAGGTATAAAAAGCGTTGTAGCTCTGCGCGTAAATTTGCCTGTAGCGACATCAAATCGGTTTGCACGCCCAGCTTTAAACCTTCGCCCTTTTGCATCACCGAACCCAAACTCATTATTTCGCAGGGAACCCCAACCATAATCACTAAATTATCGGCGACATTCTCAACCGAAAAACTGATTTGAAATGTCGTGAAATGAGAACTGCTTAACCACAAACACACAGCGTCTGGATCCTGTGCGGGAAACCTCACGCGCAATCCTTTCAAAGCTTCTTGCAAGCGCACAGAAAGCCCTTTCAGCGACATTGATCGCAAAACCTTATCTATGAAGGGGGCAACCAACGCAAAATCAGTGCGCGTTGAGGTGCGTCCGCGTGCCAAAGCATGCCCCAAAACGCGCCCCAATGTTTGGATTTCGATCAAACACCTGAGCGCAGTACCATTCAAGGCCGCAAAACCTAACGTCTCATCGTCGCCTTTTAAAGCTGTAATTAGAACAAAATCCTTTAAAGCTATAGCGATATCCTGCGCTAAAAGCAGCTGCGAGTCGTGATGCGCTGGACGCAGCGCTAAGTTCATCTGCCCGAGTGCTGATTTGGCGAAAGAGATTTGCAAACCTTCACTGATGATCCGGTGGACCTGCTTTACTTGTGGACGCGCTAAGCTGGCTTTTTGGCGCAATATATTAGCGGCTCTCTCGATCGCGCTTTTCCTAAGCAAGATGCCGTTTCCGACCCTGTGAGAAAAGCTTTAGCCTATTGATGCTTAAAATTTCCTTTAAACGCGTTTTAAAGAGCGGCCGTCATCTAAAGGCAATAAAATCCGAAACCCTGCGCCACCTTGGCCCGGCAAATACGAAATATCTCCGCCCAAGCGCTGCATTATTTCTTTGCAGATCGCCAATCCCAATCCCGCACCGCCGGCCTTTTGATCCCCCGCCCGTGAAAATTTCTCAAAAATCAGATCTTGCTGATCCTTTGGGATACCGCGGCCATTATCTACGAAATCCAAAACCAACTGACGACCTCTTTGAAACCCTGTTACGGTCAGGGATGGCGCCGCCGCTTCACAATATTTAACCGCATTGGCGATTAAATTGATGAACACTTGGCCAAGCCGCGTATCATCGGTTTTTATCTCAGGGCAGCTTTCGGGCAGCTTTACCCGCAAAGCCAATTTATCAAGCTCGGCCCCACCACCGACTGTCAGCGCTGCACGTTGCAACAAGGGCTCAATCGCGGTGCTGCTAATTTTTAATGTGACTTGGCCATTCTCAAGCACGCTCAAATCAAGCAGATCGTCCAAAAGCTGGGTTAGCCTAAGCGATTCTTCGTGAATGATCCCCGCATATTTGTTCAAATCATCGCTGGATAAATCGGGGCCATCGCGTAAAATTTCGGCGAAAGCCAATATAGAGGTCATTGGGGTGCGCAGCTCATGGCTGATCTGGGATAGAAAGGCATCTTTTTGTACGGACAGCCTGGTCAGTTTATCGTTTGCGCGCCGCAATTGGCCCGCCGTGCGCACCAATTCATCCGACTGCATTTCAAGACGATTTGAATATTCAAGCATTTGGGCGGTTTCATCGGCCACCGCCATCAGATCTTGAACAGAGACGGCAAGACCGCCCATTATTTTTCCCATCATCGCATGCGCCGTCGCCGCCCCGACCGACCCTGCAAGAGCCCGCTCTAGTTTCTGTAAAAATTCTGGTGTGGGTTCAGGAAGATATCCAGCCCCGCCCTGCTTCACAACTTCGCTTTGAAACAAAGCCTGCGCTTCGAGGGATCCCAAGATCCGTTGCGCCATCACCATCAGCTCTTCGCTTTGCCCAACCCGGCCATTCCAACTATGCGGGCTAGGAGCGTGATCAAAGGTATTCACGAATTGCACCGCCTGCAACCGCTCCAAGGGTGATGGAAAACTTATCAATGATACAAAAACAAATACCAAGCTGTTCAAAGAGATGCTCCAGAACACCGCATGCACCAAGGGATCTAAACCCGAAATTCCAAATAAAGCCTGTGGGCGCAGCCAAGAAATTTCAAACGGACCCAGCTGCATCAGCTGCATCAAAAAACCAAGATCCAAACCCAAACTTGGTATAAATAAGGTGTAAAGCCAAATACCAAAGCCCGTGCCAACACCCCATAACGCCCCCAGACGGGTTGCCCCGCGCCAAAAAATACCACCGATCAAAGCCGGCAATACTTGTACTACACCGGTAAATGACACCAAGCCGATAGCGGCCAGCGCAGCGCCCCCGCCGGACAGCGAATAATACAGATACCCCAAGAGCAAGATCACCGCGATTGACAAACGCCGGGCCGTCAAAATCACTTTGCGCACATCGCCCGACATGCTCAGCCTATTGCCGCTGACCCGCAAAAAAAGCGGCATCACCACGTGGTTCGAAACCATCGTTGACAGGGCGATTGAGGCCACAATCACCATCGAGGTGGCCGATGAGAACCCACCTAAAAAGGCCAGAATAGCCAGACTGTCTTGCCCCTGAGACAACGGCAAGGTCAAAACGAACAAATCCGGGTTGGCGTCAGACGGCAAGATATCAAGCCCAACAACCGCGATTGGCACCACGAAAAGCGACATTAACAGCAAATAAAGCGGAAAGGCCCATGAGGCGGTTTCCAAAAATGCCTCATCTTCATTTTCAACCACTAAAACCTGAAACATCCGAGGCAGGCACAAAAATGCCGCCGCGGACAAGAATGTCAGACTGGCCCAGCGGCTGTTATCAACGCTCCAATGTGCCAGGGACGACTGATCAATTTTTGCAAATGTCTGACCGATTCCTCCCATAAGCCCCCAGACCACAAAAACACCAACCGCCAAAAGCGCAAACAGCTTCACAATCGCCTCAACCGCGATCGCAATCACAACGCCGTGATGTCGTTCATTTACATCTAGGTTTCGGGTTCCAAAAACGATGGTGAATAAAGCCAAACCAACAGCAACCCAAAACGCCGTATTACCCCCCAATGTTGCGCTTTCTCCAACCTGTCCAGACGCTGCGAACACTTCAAAGGAAAGGGTAACAGATTGCAGTTGCAGCGCGATGTATGGGGTTGTGCCGACCACAGCCAAAAATGTGATCAAAGCCGCCAAACTGTTTGATTTTCCAAATCTAGACGACAATAAATCAGCGATCGAAGTGACTCTTTGGCTGCGACCGATACGCACCAGCTTACGCAAAACCCACCACCAGCCAAACATAACCAATGACGGTCCAATATAAATTGTTAGAAACTCCAAACCTGAGCGCGCAGCATAGCCAACGGCGCCGTAAAAGGTCCAGGCTGTGCAATATATTGAAATGGATAAAGTATAAATCCAGGCGCTGCGCAACCATCTACCGCGGCCGCGCATCGCGGCTTTTTCCGCAATAAACGCTACTGCGAACAACAACCCAACATAAAGTAAGCACACGAAAATGAGGAGGTTCAACATTAGAGTTCGGCCTTATCGGAACCCGATACATCTATCGAGCGCTGAACATCCTCAGGCAAATGCCGCAACTTCCAAGACAAAACAAACTGACTAATAATCAAGAGGAGCCAGACGCCAAACACATAAAGTCCCGCGCTAGAAATTAAGATCGACGGCTCCTCGATAGACTGCCACAGGAATGGCACACTCCACAAAAAAATGCCCAGCAGTGGCAGAATATGCGCCGCGTCAATCACTCTGCGCGCCTTGTAATTGCGCCGTTCTAAAAAAACGGGTCCCTGTGGCATGCTTACACCCCAGCCAATTCGCGAACAGCGTCTAACATCTCTTGATTGGAAAACGGTTTTGTCATGAACCGGCTTGCGCCTAAAGCCTCGGCCATTTGGCGGTCTTTCGTCTGGCCCCGCGCTGTCAATATCAATACTGGAATATCCAAACATTCAGGGGTAAGCCGGATTTCTCTTAAAATATCATAGCCGCTTTTTCCCGGAAGCATCACATCCAAAATAATCAAATCAGGTAGGCTGCTTTGAATCACAGCATTGGCATCATGCCCATTCGCATGCGTTTTTACCTGCCATCCATTGCGCGACAGGATATATTGCACTGCCTCAATGATATTTGGCTCATCCTCGATAAGCAGAACCGTCTTCGCCATCGTTCCTCCCAAAACTGACTGCTGTGAACAGCACGGCTTACACGATACTAAACAATATTTCTTCACCCGATGTCAAAACTCTTCGGCAAACACGGAAATTTCACGGCGAGCAGAACAATCTATGCGCGTGCAAAGCCGACAGGTTAAGCCTACTTCACGCGGCAGCTGCGCGTGTGGTATTTCTGCAAATGACCCCTGAGGTAAGCTTTCGTGAGGCTGAAGCAGCATATAGCCCAAGGGTAACACAGGATCAGCACCCATTGGAATTTCCGGAATCTGGGCAAACGAAAAGCTTTGAAACAGCCCGCCTTCACGCCCATTTTGTTGAAGCTTGAGGCGGATCGGACGCATCGGAAGTTGCAGCGCTTCAAAAACTGGCCAAATGGCACAAAACCCCGCAGATATGGGCAATTTAAACCCTGGAACGGGTTTGTTGAAAAGCACGCTTCCTGACGCATCACAAATCAACAGGCCAAACTCAACGTTTAAAATCTGGGCGCTCAGCGTTGCCATGCGCCGCATAACCACTGGCAAGGCTTGGCCAGAGCGGCGCGCAGCCTCAACGGGATCGCTGCCAAACCCATTCAAAATGCGCGACAAGGTGGTTTGTGGCAACGCAAGAGCATCTTTTTGATACTGCTCAAGGTAATTCCGCAATAACTTTTGCGCTTGGGCTGACAATTGAGGACAAGCGTCAATATAGCGCGTCACATCGCCACCGCTTTCTTCAAATTCTTCAAAGTAATATCGCTGCGCGGCCAAAAACCCATCAAACTCTTCGCGCGGGGATAAGATATTGTTTTGATCTGCCTCCTCAGGATCTAGAAACCCCACCAAGGCTTGGGCTGCAGCTGCTAACCGCCGGCTATCCTCGTTTAAATTGCGATGAAACCGGTTTTGCCATTCAGGCTCGATATTGGTGGTTTCGGCCAGAATAGCGCTTGTAGAACGGATTGCAGTTGC
>ERZ802822.2169-NODE-2169-length-11112-cov-6.677571_pt1 | contig 11112 bp, 7 predicted proteins | sample MGYA00345649_ERZ802822 | MGnify/ENA primary metagenome ERZ802822 (study PRJEB30503, sample SAMEA104212359) | marine metagenome | biome: Westerlies Biome; feature: [SRF] surface water layer (ENVO:00010504) within the epipelagic zone...; material: water... | reverse complement strand
GTATCATTAGCAATATGAATTGCTTCATCTTGATCTTCATATTCAAGAACAGATAAAACAGGACCAAAAATTTCTTCGCGTGCTACAGATGAATCTTGTTTAACATTATTTAATACTGTTGCTTCCATAAAATAGCCTTCACGGTCTGCTCTTTTTCCACCATGAACAGCCTCTGCACCTTGCTGAACTCCAGAACGTGCATAACCTTCAACCTTTTCAAGTTGCTTTTCAGAAATAATAGGTGTTAATCCAGTACCTTCTTCGTATCCAGGTCCAACTTTAAGAGATTTACTTAAATCTACAAGTTTTCCAATCAATTCATCTTTCACTGATTTATGAACTACTAATCGTGACATCGCAGTACAAATTTGACCAGCGACTCCAAATATACCGTGACGAGCACTATCAACTACTTGATCCAGATCTGCATCTTCATAGACTATACCTGCAGATTTTCCACCAAGTTCAATAACGGCGGGAATTGTTTTATCTGCACACGCATGCAATATTTTTTTCCCTGTTGAAACTGAACCCGTAAATACCACATGGTTTACATCAGGATGTGAAACTAAATAAGACCCTGCTTCATTGCCATAACCACAAATTATATTAACAAGCCCATTTGGAACACCTGCATTTTCAATAGCTTTAGCAAAAAAAGTTGCTGAAAGAGGAGTTAGCTCAGCTGTCTTTACAATAGTAGAATTTCCTGTCGCAAAAGAACACGCAAGGGATCTACCGACCATAGCTATTGGAAAATTCCATGGAACAATATGAGCTGAAACACCAAAAGGCTCTAAAACAGTATAATCAAAAATTGTTGGAGATACAGGTATTGTCTTACCCTCAAGTTTATCCGTTAGTCCTGCGTAGTAATCAAAAATATCAGCAACATCATTAAATTCTTTTATAGCTGAACCAAGCATTTTACCATTTTCATAGCAAAGCATTTTTCCACCTTCATCAGCTATTTTTCTAGTCTCATCAGCAATACGGTGCATCAATTTTGCTCTTTCAAGTAAAGGCATATCAACTAGAACTCTTGAATTAAAAGCTGCCTTTGCTGCAGACACTGCAAGATCTACTTCATTTTTTTTTGCGCATGAAATTTCGCCTATAATTTTACCAGAAGCAGGATCATCGACTTGAATAATATCTTTTGATTCGCTTTCTAACCATTTGCCATCAATATAATTTTTATAAAGTTTCATATGTTGTAATTTTTGTTTGTTTGTTATTACTTCTTAACATAAAAGAATTGATTTAACATACTAAAATAATTAAATCACTATAATGCTTAAGACCATCTCTCCGATTGACAATTCCGTATATCTTGAAATTCCCTATGCTAATGAGAATAAAATTGAAGAAGTATTAGACTCATCTCATAAAGGAAAAATAAATTGGAAAAATACAACCTTGCTGGAAAGAAAAAATTTAATTTCTAAATTTGTAGATAATTTTTTATCTAATAGTAAGGAAATTGAAGAGGAGTTATCTAGACAAATGGGAAGACCTATATCTCAGTGTGGTGGAGAATTGAGAGGATTTGAAGAAAGAGCAAAATACATGATTGATAATGCAGAAAGAGCATTAAAAAAAGTTATTTCAAAAAATGATAATGAATTTGATAATTATATAACTAAAGATCCTTTAGGAACAATATTTGTAATAGCCCCTTGGAATTATCCATATAATACGTCTGTTAATTCTATTGTCCCAAGCTTACTTGCTGGAAATTGTGTAATTTTAAAACACTCATCACAAACTCCTTTATGTGCTGAGCAATTATTAAAAGCTGCAAAAAACTCTGGTATTCCAGAAAGTGTTTTTCAAATTTTACATTTAGATCATGCATCAACTTCTAAGATAATTTCTGATCATCGCATTAATCATGTTTTATTTACAGGCTCTGTATCTGGTGGACGAGAAGTTAAAAAAGCTATTGGAACAAGATTTATAGGAGCAGGATTAGAATTAGGTGGGAAAGATCCTTCTTATGTTAGATCAGATTGTAACTTTGAGCATGCTATAGAAAATTTAGTTGATGGTTCTTATTTTAACTCTGGTCAATCTTGTTGTGGAATAGAGAGAATATATGTTGATGAAAGTATTTTTGCTAATTTTGTTGATGCGTTTAAAGCACAAACAGAAAAATATACTCTTGATAATCCATTAAATGATTCTACCAATCTTGGTCCTGTTGTAAAATTAAGTGCAGCAAATAATATTCGTAATCAAGTAGCAAAGGCAATTAATGAAGGTGCAAAAAATATAATAGATGGATCTAAATTTAAAAAAGATAATTCAGAGAATTGTTATGTTTCTCCATCAGCATTAATTAATGTAAACCATAAAATGGAATTCATGATGGAGGAAACTTTTGGACCAACTGTTGGAATTATGAAAGTTAAAAATGAAAAAGATGCCGAAGATTTGATGAATGATAGCGCATACGGTTTAACAGCAAGTATATGGACTTCTGATAAAGAATTTGCTGCAAACTTTGGGAATAAAATTCAAACAGGCACATTTTTTATGAATAGATGTGATTATCTTGATCCGGGACTTGCATGGACTGGTGTTAAAGATACAGGAATGGGTGTTACTTTATCTGTTTTGGGTTTTGATCATTTAACTAGAGCAAAAAGTTATCATTTAAGGAAAGTATAAACTTATGATGTCAATGAATTGGAATTACCCAACAACTATATGGTTTGGTAATCAAAGAATTAATGAAATTCAAAAAGCTTGTGAGAGTTTAAATATTCGCAAACCTCTTATTGTGACTGATCCAGGAATATTAAAAACTAACATTATTGAAAAAATTAATTCTTCTTTAGTGAATAAATCAAATATTTTTAGTGAAGTTCAGTCAAATCCTACTGGAAATAATGTTGAACTTGGAGTTTCATATTTTAATTCGAATTCTCATGACGGCGTTATTGCAGTTGGAGGAGGGTCAGGAATGGATGTTGGTAAAGGTATAGCTTTCATGGCTGGACAAGACAGGCCTTTATGGGATTTTGAAGATATAGGTGATTATTGGACTCGAGCTAATAGTGAAGCGATAAAACCTATCATTGCTGTTCCAACTACAGCTGGTACTGGATCAGAAACAGGAAGAGCTGGGGTTTATACCAATGAAGAGACAAAAGAAAAAAAAATAATTTTCCACCCCAAAATGCTTCCATCAATTGTTATTTTAGATCCAGAATTAACTGTACCTTTACCAAAATCTTTGACAGCATTTACTGGTATGGATGCATTAGCCCATTGCTTAGAATCATATTGTTCAAATTTTTTTCATCCTTTTTCACAGGGTATTGCACTTGAGGGAATGTTTATTGTCAAAAATAACTTAATTAATGCTTACCATGATGGATCAAATTTAGATGCAAGAGGCAATATGTTGGCTGCATCATCAATGGGGTCTATTGCTTTTCAAAAAGGGCTTGGAGCAATTCACTCTCTAAGTCACCCAGTTGGTGCAATATATAATACTCATCACGGTCTCACTAATGCAGTTTTTATGCCTTATGTTTTAAAAAGAAATAAAAAAGTCATTGAAGAAAAAATAATTTCTTTATCAAGATATTTAAACCTAGAAGATCAAACTTTTGAAGGATTTATGAGTTGGTTATTACATTTACGAAAGGAATTATTAATTCCTCACACTCTGAAGGAACTTATTCAGGAAGACTCAAAGTTTGAAGAAATGAGTAAGATGGCAAAAGATGATCCATCAACTGGAGGCAATCCTATTCCTCTTGAAATAAACGATTTCTATAATTTATATAAAGATTCTTATTCTGGGATATTATAAATAAATTATAAAATTAAAGTGTTGGATCTATTATCCATGGATTAAACTCATCATCACCGTAGCCATTGATTTCACTTTTTGATTTTTCTCCAGAGGCAACTGCAATTATTTTATTAAAAATTTCATTTCCAATTTCTTCTATTGATTTTTCGTTATCCATTATAGTTCCTGCATTTATATCCATATCTTCTTCAAGTTTTTTATACATATTTGTATTTGTTGCTATTTTAATACTTGGGGTAGGTTTGAATCCAAAACAAGATCCTCTTCCTGTAGTAAAACAGATTATGTTTGCTCCAGAGGCAACTTGACCAGTTACTGATACAGGATCATAACCAGGACTATTCATAAAATTAAAACCTTTTGTCTTTACTGGCTCTCCATAATCGAGCACATCAACCATAGGTGAGTTGCCACTTTTAGCAACTGCTCCAAGTGATTTTTCTAATATTGTTGTTAAGCCACCTTTTTTATTTCCTGGAGATGGATTGTTATCTAAGGTGCTATAATTTTTAGTAAGATGATCTTTCCACCACTCGATTTGTTTTTCAATTTTTTTAATATTTATTTTATTAATTGATCTCTCATATAATAAATGTTCTGCACCATATATTTCAGTTGTTTCTGATAAGATTGATGACCCTCCATGATTAATTAGCATATCTGAAGCAATCCCAAGAGCTGGGTTGGCAGTAATACCAGAATATGAGTCAGATCCCCCGCATTGTAAGGCAACATTTAGTTCTGATACTGGTATTGGTGTTCTTTTAATATTATTAATTGTTGTGAGTTCTTTTATTATTTTATCACTTACTTTATTTATAATTTCTTTAGTTCCCCCTTCATCTTGAATATTTAAATAGTCTATATTATTTTTTAATTCATTTTGATTGTATAAAGAAATTTGAGCACACTCGCATCCTAAACCTATTACATATACTTTTCCAAAATTTGGATGAACTTTAAAACCTTCTATCGTTCTATTAAAGGTATTCATTCCATATCCGGTAGTATTCATTCCACATCCAGAGGAATGTTTTAAGCAAACAGCACCATCAATATTCATAAAATTATTTTTAGAGAGATATTCATTTACTTTATCAGCAATTTTTTTTACAACTGTTGCTGAGCAATTTACAGTACTTATAAGACCGATATAATTTCTAGTACCTGAAGAACCACCAACCCTTTTATAGCCCTGAAAAAATTTTTCTCGATCTTGTTTTTTTTCATTTTTTGTGGAAAACTCATTATTATATTTTCTATCAAATTCTGAAAATTCTAGATTATGTGAATGAACATGCCTACCTTTGTCGATGTCACATTGAGTAATTCCAATGATTTGACCATATCTATAAACGTATTCTCCTTTATTTATTTTTTTTAGTGATATTTTATGACCATATGGGATTTTATCTTTTGATATAAGTTTTAGGTTGGTTTCTACATTCTCAGGAATATCCATTGTAGCTATTCCAATATTATCTTTTTCATTTAATTTGATTATGTTAAACATTTATTCTTATATAAAATATATTTATAAAAAAATCATGAATGAAATTGCAACTTATCCATCTCTTAAAAACAAAGTAGTTTTAATTACAGGCGGAGCACAAGGCATAGGGGAGAGTATTGTTGAGCAATTTATAAAACAACAGTCTAAAGTTGCTTTTTTAGATATAGATGAAAAAGCTGCAGAGAATTTGGTCAATAGAATAAAAATAGAATATAAACAGACCCCTTTATTTATTAAATGTGATCTTAAGGATATTGATCAACTTAAAAATTCTATATCATTAGTAAGAGAGAAATTAGGAAGTATATCTGTTTTAGTTAATAATGCTGCAAATGATGAAAGGCATGATATTGATTCTGTAACTCCTGAATTTTGGGATGATAGAATGAATATAAATTTAAGACATTATTTTTTTGCTGCTCAATCTGTTTATAAAGATATGAAAGAGCTGGGTTGGGGAACTATAGTAAATATTGGGAGTTTTTCTTGGATGATTGCTCAAGGAGGTATGCCTGGTTACACAACTGCCAAATCAGCAGTAATGGGATTAACTCGAACTCTAGCAAGAGATCTTGGGGTTTATAATGTTAGAGTAAATTGCATTGTTCCTGGATGGATAATTACTGAAAGACAAAAAAAACTTTGGCTTACTGATGAGATAAAAAAAAATCAACTAGAACGTCAGTGTATTAAAAGAATGTTAGTGCCTGAAGATATTTCAAAAGCAGTATTATTTTTTGCTTCTGAACAAAGCTCAGGTTGCACCGCACAAAATTATGTTATTGATGGTGGCATAGTTAATTGATGAAAGAAAAAAATGAAATCGCTTTTGGTCGATTAGATCTATTAAGAAATGACTCGTTAAAAAATAAAAAAATTAGAATTGGTTTTATAGGAGGGGGTGCTAACTCCTTTATTGGATATACACATAGATTAGCTGCAAGATTTGATAATAGATTTGATTTTGTAGCAGGAGTTTTTTCTAAAGATATTAAAAAGTCAATTTTATTTGGAACGTCTTTAGGCTTAGATAAAGATAGGTGTTATAAAAATTATAAGGAGATGGCCCTAAAAGAGTCTCAGAGAGATGATGGCATCGAAGCTCTGGGAATAATGACGCCATCAGGTGATCATTATAAGATAGCTAAACCATTTATAGAAAATAAAGTTCATATCGTTTGTGATAAACCTCTTACGGCAACAATCAAAGATGCAGAAAAACTTAAAAAATTAGTTGAAAAGAATAAAATTGTGTTTGCACTTACACATAATTACTCTTCTTATCCAATGCTACGTGAAGCAAAAGAGATAATAAAAAAAGGTAAAATTGGAAACATTAATTTAATTAATGTTGAGTATCCTCAAGGCTATACCGTAGATGTTAAAAAAAAGAATGAAAAAAAAACACTGAAATGGAGATTAGATAAAAATTTATCAGGGCCCTCAATGATTTTATCTGAAATAGGAACACATGCTTATCATTTGTTAAGGTATGTTACTGGTTTAGAAGTTGATGAGCTTTCAGCCGAAGTTAATTCTTTATCATCAGAGATTACAGTCGATGATAATGCATTTGTTATTATGCGAATGAATAATAGTGCAAGAGGGATGATTTGGGTGTCATCAGCAGCAACAGGTGGTGAAAATGGTCTAAAAATCCGAGTTTTTGGAAATAAAGGAGCTGTAGAATGGTTTCAAGATGATCCAAATAATTTAAAATTTACTGAGATTAATAAGCCTTTGAAAATTATTACTAGAGCAAGCAGTTCTGTTTCGAAATTTTCATTAACTTCATCAAGGTTGGCTGCTGGACACCCCGAAGGTTTTTTTGAGGCATTTGCTAATATTTATACAGAGTTTGCAGAAGCTATTCATAAAAAAATTTTTAAAAAATCTGAATTTACATTTCCAAATATAGAAGACGGATTAAGGGGGATAAAATTTGTTTTTACGGCAAAAAAATCTTCCAATAATAATGCTAAATGGTTAAAATTATAAATTATAAATGATTAAATTTGCGTTACTTGGAACTGGAAGAATTGGTAAGTTCCATGCAGAAATTATAAATTCACATGCTAATGCTGAAATAAAATATGTTTATGACATTGATATTAAATCATCAAAAGCAATTGCAAAAAAATACAATTGTAAAATAGCAAAAACTGCAAAAGAAGCTATTTCATCTCCTGATGTTGATGCAATACTGATTGCTTCAGCTACCCCAACTCATACACAATATATTACAATGGGTGCCGAATCAGGCAAAGCTATATTTTGTGAAAAACCAATTGATTTAGATATTAAAAAAGTAACTAGCTGTTGGGCAAAAGTTAAAAAATACAATCCTAAAATACAAATCGGATTTAACAGAAGATACGATCCTAGTCATAACAAAGTACAAAAAGATGTTAAGTTGGGTAAAATTGGGAAATTAGAAATGATAATTATTACTAGTAGAGATCCTGCACCTCCAGGCTTAGATTATTTAAAAGTTTCTGGAGGGATTTTTAGAGACTGCTCAATACATGACTTTGATCTTGCTAGATATGTTCTTCATAATGATCCAATAGTAAATGTATATGCTACAGGTAGTAGAAATGTATCTAATGATTTTAAAAAAACTAATGATTTTGATACGACAATGTGTGTAATGAAATCAAAAAAGGGGGTGTTAGTTCATATTAATAATTCAAGAAGGGCTGTCTATGGATATGATCAAAGGTTGGAAGTATTTGGGAGTAAAGGGATGTTAATTTCTGATAATGTTTCTGAGTATAATATTAATTCTTATAATCAAAATATATCTTTTGCAAAACATCCAATTAAAAATTTTTTTATTGAAAGATATGCTGATGCATATCATATTCAATTTGATGATTTTCTTAATTCTATCAAATCAAATAAAAAACCAAAAGTAAGTTTCAATGATGGTAAAGAGGCATTGATATTAGCTGATTGTGCAACCCAATCAGTTAAATTAAATAAGTTAATTAAAGTAAAATAATGAGTAATAAATATACATCCGACTCGAAAAAACAGTTTGAAGGAAAGGTAGTGATAATAACAGGAAGTACACAAGGAAGTGGAGCAGAAACTGCCAAACTCTTTGCTGCAAGAGGAGCTAAAGCAATTACAATTTGTGGAAGACAAGAAAATAAAGGAATACAAATAAAAAAAGAAATAGAAGAGTTAGGTTCAAGGTGTCTTTATGTTAAAGCAGATTTATCAAAAGTAGAAGATTGTAAAAAAATTGTTGCACTTACAGATAAAGAATTTGGCACAGTGCATTCATTAGTTAACGTTGCAGGTCATACAGAACGAGGCACAATTTTAAGTGCCACTCTTGAGAATTATGAAAATAATTTTAATATTAATACTAGAGCACCTTTCATACTCATACAAGAAACAGTGAAGATAATGATTCGAGATAAGAATAAAGGAACAATTGCGAATGTTCTATCAATGGCCATGTACAGTGGTATGCCATTTATATTAGCATATAGCGGATCTAAAGCTGCTTTAGCAATAATGACAAAAAATATAGCCAATTCATTAGCTGGACACCAAATAAGAGTTAATGCTCTAAATATAGGATGGACAGACACACCTGCTGAGCACGATATTCAAAAAAGAGTTCACAAAAAAGAAGATGATTGGCTAGAAAAAGAAGAAAATAAAGTCCCTTTTAAAAGACTCACTAAACCGTTAGATGTTGCTAAAGGATTAGCGTTTATGTGCTCAGAAGAATCTGGTTTAATGACAGGCAGTGTCATAGATTTTGATCAAACTGTAAATGGATGGCATTCTTATTCTGCCTATGACACTAATATTTTAGATGACAGTTTGCTTGGAGAGTAAAGGCCATACATTTTTTATTCTAAATATTAACAATCAAGAGTATTATCCTTTTCCCATTGAGTGATGATATCTTTTTTTGCTGATTGCTTTGAGCCTTTGAAACCAATTTTTTTAGTATTTGAAGATTGATATTTTTTAATCTCTTTATTTTTTAATTTAATATAAGAATTAATTGTTTCTTTGCTAAATGCATCTTTGAGAACTTTACTTTTATTTAAATGTGATAAAGACTTTTCTAGAGTAAGAGGTAATTTTTTAGCACCCTTAACTTTATGCCCATCTTCATACATATTTACATTAATAGGTTTACCAGGGTTTCTTTTTTTCTCAATGCCATCTATACCAGCAGCTAAGATACCAGCTTGTAATAAATAAGGGTTAGTTGCTCCATCCATTAATCGCAATTCAAATCTTCCTGGACCGGGTACTCTTATCATATGAGTTCTATTATTACCTGAATAAGTGATTGTATTTGGAGCCCAGGTTGCTCCTGAAGCTGTTACAGGTGCATTGATTCTTTTATAACTATTTACAGTGGGGTTAAACCATGCTGTTAACGCTTCCGCAGAATTCATTATACCTCCCATAAAATTATAAGCTGTTTTGGACAGACCTAATTTATCCTTTTTATCAGCAAATAGGTTTTTACCTTTTTTATCCCAAACAGATAAATGCGCGTGACATCCATTACCTGTTTTATTTAAAAATGGTTTGGGCATGAAAGTGGCACGCAACCCTTTTTTTTCTGCAAGAGTCCGAACCATAAATTTAAAAAAAACATGACGGTCAGCTGTTTGTAAACAATCAGAAAAATCCCAATTCATTTCAAACTGCCCATTTGCATCTTCATGATCATTTTGATATGGTCCCCAACCTAGCATAATCATGCTATCACAAATTGCTCTTATTAAATCATATTGACGCATTAAAGCTGATTGATCATAACAAGGTTTATCTGCGATATCATTTTGATCAGCAATTGAACTACCATCTGGTGTGATTAAAAAGTATTCACATTCAACACCACTTTTTAAGTACATATTTTTTTTAGCTAACTTATCAATTTGATTTCGTAGCATCACTCTTGGTGAGGAAGCTACAGGTTTTCCATCCATCCATAAATCTCCAGCTAACCATCCCACATCTTGTTGCCATGGAAGCTGTATTAAGCTTCTTGGATCTGGAATAGCTGCCATATCTGGATCAGATGGAGACATATCTAAGTAAGTAGAAAATCCAGCAAAACCCGCTCCTTCTTTTTGCATTTCCTTTATTGAATGCGCTGGAACTAATTTGGAACGTAATACTCCAAAAAAATCAACATAACTAATTAAGAAATATTTTATTTTTTTCTTTTTTGCAATTTCTGATAGATTGATGGTCATTTAGGATCCTTCTTTTGAATAATTAAAAAAAATATACTGAATATCTTATTAGGCTTTTAATTAAAGTTCTAGTTTTTTTCACACAAAAATTTTAAAATATTGAAACAAATCACTATGAATTTTGCTTATTTAGTATTGAAGTGCATAATGATAGTTACTACTTCAACTCTAAAAAAAATAACAGATTATTTAGTTATTAAAATTATTCACATAAATCAACCCAACTATCTATTAGTTATCATTTAATGAAAGCAGTAATATTAAATATTTCGGCCTGGATGCTATTGCCATTTATGGATGGTTTAGCAAAATTTTTAAGCCAAGACATTCATTTTTTACAAGTTGTATGGGGCAGATATTTTTTTATGGCTTTTTTTAGTATTTCTATTACTTATTTTTTTTTCAATAAACATTTAAAATTCCCTAAAGGAATTAAAATTCAAATTTTAAGAAGCTTCTTTTTATTTTTTTCTACATTATTTTTTTTCTATGCGATTTCTATTATTTCTCTAGCAGAATCTTTGACT
>ERZ802822.2167-NODE-2167-length-11121-cov-13.016389_pt1 | contig 11121 bp, 10 predicted proteins | sample MGYA00345649_ERZ802822 | MGnify/ENA primary metagenome ERZ802822 (study PRJEB30503, sample SAMEA104212359) | marine metagenome | biome: Westerlies Biome; feature: [SRF] surface water layer (ENVO:00010504) within the epipelagic zone...; material: water... | reverse complement strand
GGTTCCGCATCAAGACGCTGGCTCGACTTTCCAGTGCCAACAGCATCGGGATGATCATGGGGCCGGTGATGGCCGGGCTGGTTGCCGGGCTCGGCCTGTTAGCGCCACTGGTGGTCGCATCGCTCATGTCAGGGATGGCCGCGGTCATCATCGGCCTAAAACTGTCCAAAGGCGCAACGCCGCGAGCAACACAGTTGAAGCCCAGACGCCTAGGCTATTTTGACTCCCGCCTGCGGGTCTATCTGTTCTCCGCGATCGGTGCTTTCACAGGTTTTGCGATGGTGCAGCAAACGCTGGCCTTTAGATTACAGGACGTTCTGAATCTCTCCGGCATTGAGACCGCGCAGTATACGGGTTGGGCAATGATGGTGTCGGCAGCCAGCTCCCTGTTCATGCAAATCGTGATCGCACAGCGTTTCACCGGGCCAGCCATTCAACTCGTGCGCTGGGGGGGCGGCCTGCTGTTGATCGGCACCGTGATCATCAGCGCGCTGGATAGTTGGGGGGCGGTGCTGACCAGCATGGTCCTGATCGGTGCGGGTTTGGGGCTACTGATGCCTGCCGTCGCCGCCGGTGCCTCTCTTGCCGTGGGGGCTGAAGAGCAAGGAAGCGTATCAGGGCTGGTGAGCGCCTGCCCCGCCGCGGGATTTGTCCTGGGCCCAATTAGCGGTGGGTTTCTCTACCAGTACTATCAGCCAGCGGCGGGCTGGGCCGCGGTGTTGATTCTGCTCATTGTCTTCGCGGTGACGCTGAGGCCCCGCAAAGATCCTGCTTTGTCGCAGGCTTAATTCTGGCGATCAGCCGGTCGCAGGCAGTGACTCGATTGCGCGTCGTATTCTCTCAGGAACCGGTGCTGAACGGCCCGACTCCCGATCGACAAAGGCGTGGGTAAAGCTACCAGTAACGCAACTTAGTTCCTCATCGGATGTAAACACACCGACCTCCCAGCGTATCGACTTCTCGCCAATGCGGAGTACTTTGAGCCCCAGCGTCAGCGTCGCGGGATAACTGGCTGGGGAGAAATAGTCAGCGCTCGAATGCACGACGTAGCCCACGACGGTGTCGACGCCGGGGCGCAGACCACCCTCCTCAATGAGGAACCGATTCACCACGGAATCAAAATAGGCGTAGTAGGCAACATTGTTAATGTGGCCATAGATGTCGTTATCCGCCCAACGGGATTCGAGGGCATAAAAGATCGGATAGTCCGACCGAGCAGAAGGCGTCGCACGGTCGCTCACGCCGAACCACTCCAGGCCGCGGCATACAGGGCCAAGGCGGCAGCTTCATCGACCTCGACCGGATTGTTCACCAACAGGCGCTGCTGCAGCATGGCGTCAGCCGCCAGCATCGGCAGGTCGCGCTCCGGCACATCTGCCGCGGACAGCGAGGTCGGCAGCGCCGCATCAGCAATGAGATCCTCAAACCAGCTCACGAAACCCTCGACGCCAGGCGCGACAGGATCGGGCAACAAGGGTGCCAACTCCAGATAGAGTGCCTCAGCGGCCGGCGCATTAAAGCGCAACACCGCGGGCAGCATGAGTGCGTTACTGAGCCCATGGGGCATGTGGTAGTGACCGCCCAATGGGTAGGCCAGCGCGTGCACCGCGGCAACCGGCGCATTGGCAAAGGCCTGGCCTGCCAAGGTAGCACCGAGCAACATCGCCTCTCTCGCTGCGACATCATCGGGATGAGACAACACACGGCGCTGATTGGCGCTCAGCAGGGTCAGCGCCTGCCTTGCGAGCATGTCCGACACCGGGTTCTTCTTGATCTTCGAGGTATAGGCCTCAATGGCGTGCACCATGGCATCGATACCGGTCATGGCCGTCACATGAGCAGGCAGGCCCAGTGTCAATTCGGCATCGAGCACCGCAATATCGGGTAACAAGACAGGCGAGCTGATTCCCGCCTTGGTGGTTTGGCCCGTGGTGATGACCGCCACCGGCGTCACCTCGGATCCGGTACCCGCAGTGGTGGGAATAAGTATCAGCGGCAATCGCCCCCCGACAACCTGGTCAACGCCGTAGGCGTCTGCGAGCGTTTGGGTGCCCGCTGCCAGCACGGCGATGGCTTTGGCAACATCCATCGAACTGCCGCCGCCGAGTCCGACCACGCCGTCTGCCTCGCCCGCCTGCAGCATCGCCAGCGCGTCCAGTACCGCCGACTCGGCAGGGTCTGCCGTCACCTCGGAAAAGAGACTTACCTGCTCACACGTCGCCGCTATCGCTTCCCGAACGGGTTCTACCAAACCCACCGCGACTAAGCCGGGGTCCGTTACCAGCAGCGGTCGCTTGATGCCCAGCTGGGCGCAATACGCCCCCACCTCTCGCGAGGTGCCTAGGCCGACGCGTAGCTCTGGAGCGGTATTGAACCGGTAACCGGTCATATCAGAATGTGAGTATCACCTTGCCCTTGGCGCGGCGTTCCATCATCGCCGCGTAGGCACCCTCGTACTCTTCAATCGGGAACAAATCGGTGATAACCGGCTTGATCTTGCCTTCCTCAAACCATTGCCACAGGGTGTCGATGTTGGCGAGATGCACCTCAGGCTCTTCCATCGTAAATCGGCCCCAGAACACGCCCACGATTGAGCAGCCTTTCAGCAAGGTCAGGTTGAGAGGAATGCTGGGTATCGGCCCCGACGCAAATCCGATCACCAGGTAGCGTCCGTTCCAGCCCATGGAACGCACTGCGGGCTCGCTGAAGTCGCCCCCTACCGGGTCATACACGACATCAACGCCGGCGCCACCGGTCAGCTCCTTCACCCGATCCTTTAGTGATTCATTGCTGTAGTTGATGACGTGATCCGCACCCAGCTCGGTACACAGCGCCAGCTTGTCGTCGCTACTCGCGGCAGCGATCACCGTTGCACCCAGCGCTTTGCCTAACTCGACTGCCGTACTGCCCACCCCGCCTGCGGCACCCAATACCAAGAGCGTCTCGCCGGGCTGAATGTTCGCCCGCTGCACCAGCGCGTGGTAGGACGTCAGGTAAGTAATCGTGATCCCGGCAGCCGCCTCAAAAGACAGCGCCGGCGGCTTGGGTAATACCGCCAGCTCATTGGCGACGATCTCCTCGCAGAAGCTCCCCGAGCCGCCGCTGTGGATCACTTCGTCACCCACCTTCCAGCGAGTGACAGCCGCACCAACTTCTTCGACCACGCCAGCACACTCACCGCCTGGAATGAACGGTAGCTCGGGTTGGAACTGGTACTTGCCCTGGATGATCAGAACGTCAGGGAAATTCAGGCCCGCAGCCTTGACCCGGATCCGAACATCGTTATCGCCCATCTCGGGCGAGGGCCAGTCGTCGACTAGATCCAAACGATCGGGCAGGCCGTGCTCACGACAAACGACGGCTTTCATTTAAAACACCTCGAACAAGCCAGCAGCGCCCATGCCGCCACCGACGCACATGGTGACAACAACGTATTTAACGCCGCGGCGCTTACCCTCAATCAGCGCGTGGCCAAGGAGTCGCGAGCCACTCATGCCATAGGGGTGGCCCACAGCAATCGCGCCGCCGTCGACATTCAGTTTGTCGTTGTCGATGCCCAGGGTATCGCGGCAGTGCAGTACTTGTACTGCAAACGCCTCGTTCAGCTCCCATAAGCCGATGTCATCGACTGTCAGGCCGTGCTCCTTGAGAAGCTTTGGCACCGCAAACACCGGGCCAATACCCATCTCATCGGGTTCACAACCAGCCACCGCGATCCCGCGGTACGCACCGAGAGGATTCAAGCCCAGCTTCTCAGCGGTCGCCGCTTCCATCACGACCTGCGCCGACGCGCCGTCAGACAACTGGGACGCATTGCCTGCAGTAATCGTGCCGCCTTCGATCACAGTTCGCAGACCCTGAACCCCTTCTAGCGTCGAGGCGCGAACACCTTCGTCAGCGCTCACTGTCGCTTCAGCCGTCGACTGCTCTCCTGTCTCCTTGTCATAGACGATGCGCTCACAAGTCACGGGGACCAGCTCGTCTTCAAACTTGCCCGCCTCGTAAGCCGCCGCCGCGCGCTGTTGAGACTGCAAGCCATACTCATCCATGGCATCCCGGCTCACGTTGTATCGCGCCGCGACCACCTCAGCGGTTTGCAGCATCGGCATATAGATGTCCTTGTGCATGGCCAGCAGTTCCTCATCGGCAGCACGGTGCAGATTCATATGCTCGTTCTGCACCAGCGAGATGGAATCGACGCCGCCGCCAACAACGACATCCATGCCGTCATGGAGCACTTGCTTGGCCGCAGTCGCGACAGCCATCATGCCCGAGGAGCACTGCCGATCTATTGTCATGCCCGATACGGTGACAGGAAGGCCCGCGCGTAGTGCCGCGGTGCGGCCGATGTTGCCGCCCTGGCTGCCTTGAGTCAGCGCGGCGCCCATAATGCAATCCTCCACGCGATCCGGCTCGATACCTGCGCGCGCGACCGCGGCGCTGATGGCGTGCCCGGCCAGGGTCGGCGAAGCCAAATTATTGAAGCCTCCGCGGTAAGCCTTACCAATCGGGGTGCGTGCGGTTGAAACGATGACTGCTTCTCTCATGTTCGTATCCTTTCTCTTTTGTTAATTCGTTAGTGATTAGGCTGGGTCACTCAAGCCCGGCTGCCGCTGATCGCAAAGACCGCAGCACGCTCAACCCATCTCCAGCCCCAGCCCCTTGGCCGCCTGACCTACCATTTTGATGCTCTGCTCAAAGCCTGCTTGCAGGGCGCGCTCACCACCCTCAGAGATTTGCTCCCAGTGTGCCGCGATGCCCTCAGGGGTTTGTTCCGCCTCGGGTAGCCACATGCCTTCCGTTTCGACAATCTTGGCGACGGCAAAGCTGCCGGCTCCGGCTGCCAGAATCGTGCGGGTCGGCGCGTCCTCAGACACCAGATATAGCACCGCCGGCGTGACGGTTTCAGGGGTGAGCAACGCAAACGCTTTCTCATCAATGAGACCCTCGGTCATCCGTGTGCCCGCTGTAGGCGCCAGCGCATTGATTTTAACGTTGTACTTGGCGCCCTCTTGCGCCAGCGTATTCATCATGCCGACGACACCCATCTTCGCGGCACCGTAGTTGGTTTGCCCGAAGTTGCCATAGAGACCGCTGGAGGAAGAGGTCACCACAATGCGGCCGTATTCCTGCTCTTTCATAATGTCCCAGCACGCTTTGGTGCAGTGGACGGTGCCCATCAGGTGCACATCGGCCACCAACCGGAAGTCCTCGACTGACCCTTTAGAGAAGCTCTTGTCCCGGAGAATGCCGGCGTTATTGACGAGGATATCGAGACGACCCCAACGGTCCATGGTCTGCGCCACCATATCCTGCACCTGCTCTAGGACCGCCACGTTGGCACCATGCGCCATCGCTTCTCCACCCAGCGCTTCGATTTCTGCCACGACATCGAGGGAGGCCTGCGAGTTGGCGCCTTCTCCCGACACGGAGCCACCCAGGTCATTCACCACCACCTTGGCGCCCCGCTTGGCCAGTTCAATGGCATGGCTTCTGCCCAAGCCACCGCCGGCGCCGGTCACCAGCGCTACTTTGTCGTCATATCGAATCGTCATGCTCTGTCTCCTGCTCTCTTAACCAATGATCGACATGCCGAGCCACTCTGCGTAGACCGCAGGGGTATCTTCCCCCTCGATCTCCACAGTGACCGCCTGCTTGACCAAAAACCGATTTGCGTCTTTACGATCGACTGACATGATCTCAGTATGCGCACGCACTCTCTTACCCGCACGCACAGGGTTTAAGAAACGCACCTTATCCAACCCATAGTTCACGCCCATCACAATTCCTTCCGGGTAAACGCCATTTTCCGAGCAGAGCTTGGTCATTAGCGACAGCGTTAGGAAGCCGTGCGCAATCGTGCCACCGAAAGGCGTTTGCGCTGCGGCCGCCTCATCGATGTGAATGAACTGATGGTCTTCGGTGCAGTCAGCGAAGGTGTTGATACGCTCCTGATCGATCTCGAACCATTCTCCAGGCGGCAGTTTTGTCCCCGCCTGCGCTTCCATTTCGTCTGGCTTTACCATCATCAATGCCATTGCTGATCTCTCCTCAGTGTTATCGGTATTCAACCATCACGGAAGGTCGCGGCGACTTCGCCGGCTTCCGCTAAGTATTGCTTGATCTCATTGCGGCCGACGACCATGCGGTGCACCGCGTCGGGGCCATCCGCCAGTCGAAGGGTACGCTGCCCGGACCACATCTCGGCCAAAGGCGTGTCCTGAGACACACCGATGCCACCGTGCATCTGAATCGCGTCGTCGATCACTTTGAGCGCCATGTTAGGTACCACCGTCTTGATCATCGAAATCCAGATGCGTGCTTCCTTCGGCGACGTACGATCCATCATCCACGCCGTTTTGAGCGTAAGCAGTCGGGCCTGTTCAATATTCATCCGCGCATCCGCGATGATGTCGATGTTGCCGCCCAACTTGTACAAAGGCCGGCCAAACGCTTCACGCTCGGTCGCGCGCTCGCAAAGCAACTCAAGCGCTTTTTCCGCTGAACCGATGGAGCGCATGCAGTGGTGGATGCGACCCGGTCCCAGACGTCCCTGCGAGATTTCGAAGCCGCGGCCGGGCCCAAGAATGATGTTGTCCTTGGGCACCCGCACATTTTCGAGCTTGACGCGCATGTGTCCGTGCGGCGCATCTAGCATGTTGAACACTTTGAGAGGTCGGACAATATTCACCCCGGGGGTATCCATCGGCACAAGGATCTGCGACTGCTGGAGATGCTTGGGCGCCTCGGGGTCGGTTTTGACCATGCAGATCATCACCTTGCAGCGGGGGTCGCCGGCGCCAGATGTCCAATGCTTCTCGCCATTAATGACCCACTCGTCTCCCTCGAGGGTGGCTGAGGTGCAGATATTGGTGGCGTCGGATGAGGCGACATCCGGCTCGGTCATGCCGAAGCAGGAGCGGATCTCGCCCGCGAGCAATGGCTCCAGCCACTGCTTTTTCTGTGCCTCACTGCCATATTTATGCAGCACTTCCATGTTTCCGGTATCGGGTGCGGAGCAGTTAAAGACCTCGGCAGCCAAGCGGGACTTGCCCATCTCCTCGGCCAGGTAGGCGTATTCAACGGTGTTGAGACCCGAGCCCTCTTCCCCCGTCAAAAAGAAGTTCCACAAGCCTGCTTCGCGAGCCTGACTTTTCAATGAACTCAGAATCTCCGTCTGACGGTCAGTGAGGACAAAAGGATCATCCACCTCGATCTCGGCGACGAACTCGTGCTCCACTGGCATGACCTGCTCATTAATGAAGCTTCGGACCCGCTGGAGCAGCGGCGCAACCTTTTCTGAAATTCCCAAATCCATGACGTTTACCTCAAGCGGGGGCCTGATGGGCCTGTCGGTTCACTAAGCAGAGGCGCAGCCGACAGCGAGTGCTTGCCGCCTCTAAGATGGCAAATTAATGGCATAAATTATGTCATTAAATCCAGAAGCCTGCACCACTGTGGTTTCACCAGTGGCTTCTGGCCGGCGGCCGACATTAGCGCATGGCCATGCGCCGAACAAGGCACGTCGCCATGCCAATCACCGATAACTACTATTATGAACCGCTATACCCGGCTTTCCCACAGGGAAAAATTGTTGAGGCAGAACCCATAATTCATATTTTTATCAGCGAGTTATGCTCCCGTAGCAATTAGGCTGGCACCGGCAGCATGAGAGATTCTTTGACCTGCTCCATCACCACGTAGCTGGAGGAATCCAGTACCCCGGGTAAGGTCAGTAAAGTCTCTCCCAGAAGAATACGGTAGGCGTTCATGTCGGCAACGCGCGCCTTCAGCAGGTAGTCAAAATTCCCCGACACCAAGTAGCACTCCTGCACCTCTGGTAAGTCCACTGCGGCCGAGGTGAACGCCTCAAAGATGTCCTGCGATGTTCTGTTCAAACTGATCTGAACGAACACCACCAACCCTCTGTCCAGGGCACCCGGATTCAGCACTGCTTGATAGTGCTGTATCACGCCTTCTCGTTCGAGCCTCCTAACCCGCTCCTTACAAGGCGTCGTACTTAAGCCCACCTTGCGCGCTAGCTCCGTGTGTGGCATCCGCGCATCTTGCTGCAGTAAACGCACAATATTCCGGTCGATCTTGTCCAGTTGATGTGACTGATGATTCATCCCTTCAACCTCCTGCATCCACAGGGCAGCGCCCATAGCCCTTAGATGATATCTCTATAAAATAGTTTAGGTACAGTCATAGTATCTTTTCTAAATCATTTTTAATGGCGAATATGCTTGTTTTGGGGCCAAAAAAAGCGTTTTTGACCTTCTTAGCCCCAACTGAGCGAGGCAAAATGTCGCCAAATTCGTTGCCGGAGACAACGCCATGCAGCTTGGCGTCCCAAAAGAAATCAAAGCACAGGAATTCCGGGTCGGTATGACGCCGGCCGGCGTCAGAGAACTGGTCAGCGCAGGCCATACTGTTCTGACTGAGTCTGGAGCCGGCGATGCGATTGGCTTGACTGATGACCTTTACCGCGCTGCCGGGGCCTCGGTGGTCGAGACCGCCGAGCAGGTTTTCGCCGAGAGCGACATGATCGTCAAAGTGAAAGAACCCCAGCCGCATGAGTGCCGGCAACTGCGGCCTGAACAATTGCTATTTACCTACCTGCACCTCGCGGCCGACCCGCTGCAGGCAGAGTTGCTGATGAACTCCGGGGCCACCTGCATCGCCTACGAGACGATCACATCGCCACAGGGCGGTCTTCCCCTGTTGGCGCCCATGAGTCTTGTGGCAGGCAGGCTCTCGGTGCAGGCAGGCGCACACCACATGGAGATTCATCAGGGCGGAAACGGTACGCTCCTGGGCGGCGTGCCGGGTGTGGCACCTGGGAAAGTCCTCGTCCTAGGCGGCGGCGTCGTGGGCAGCAGCGCGATCCGGGTAGCACTGGGCATGGGCGCCGACGTGACAGTGCTGGACCGATCTGTCAGCCGCTTGAGCGAATTAGATGAACAATACCGGGGGCAACTCCGCACGGTGTACTCCACGGCGGAGGCCGTGGAGGAGCGTGCCCGCGAAGCCGATCTGATTATCGGCGCTGTGCTCATACCCGGCGCGTCTGCGCCCAAACTTATCACCGCTGAAATGCTGGCTGATTTTAAGCCCGGCACAGTGATGGTCGACGTCGCCATCGATCAAGGCGGGTGTTTCGAGACCTCGCGACCCACCACCCATGCTGATCCCACCTATGTGGTCGACGGCGTAGTGCACTACTGCGTGGCCAATATGCCAGGTGCTGTAGCCAGAACTGCGACCATGGCATTAACCAATGCGACCTTACCCTACGTCATGCGTTTGGCGAGCGAGAGAGTGGAATCACTGTTGGCAGCGGACAAACACTTCGCAGCCGGCCTCAATGTTGCCAACGGCATGCTTGTGCACCCTGCCGTGGACGAAGCGCTGTCGTCACATTTTCGCCAACTGACGCCAGACACTCGATTCTCAGGCCAACAAATGAATCAACAGCCTGACAGCCAAGGTCCTGAGACCGTGGTCCATGCAAAAGTCGCTCAGCTCAATTAAGATCGGCGGGTAACCGGTTATGGAAGACCAAAAGTGAAGCATTTTTTGCGCAGAAAGCGCCTCCAACGATTGCGGCAGTCGCTCGTGGGAAAAACCTTCGTCGAGATCAAGAATAGCAGAGGGCTCACCCATCGGATTCTCTGGGTGAGCCAGTCGTGCTGTGGAGACAAGCCTATTCGCGTCGGTATCACTTCCTCCAACAGGGCAGCCGTGCGTTGGTTACCTCACTACAATTTTGCGGCCGCCAGCCAGAGGGCCGTCTATGGCTTCGAGTGCCGGCGACGCCAAAAGGTCGCTGACCTCGCACATGCAGAGCGTCGCCAGCCACTGACTGTAGAGCGCGGATCGGTGCCGGATGGGCCGTCTGTGGCAGAATCAAAAGTAGGTCAATTGGCCGCCCTCATCGATTACCCCTGAGCGCCATAAAAAGCTTCTACTGCGTTAAAACGGAGCCAACGTGCATAAAGTCCAAGCCGATATTGAGCAGCTATCCGAACTGATATTGTCGTACTCGATGGAACGACTGCGGATGGATCCGCCATCGATCGATCATCCTCTCTCCCAGACGACGCTTGAGGAACTTGCGGGCCAGACTATTACTGAAAGGGGGCTGGGAGGCGAGGAGGCACTGAGACTCTTTGTGGAGACTTTGGCGCCCGCCTGTATCTCTGAGGATCACCCACGGTATCTGGCCTTCGTACCCACAGCCCCGTCAGAAGCCTCGACCCTTTTTGATCTGGTTGTCGGGGCCTCCAACATCTGTGCCAGTAGCTGGCTCGAAGGTGCAGGCGCCATCTACGCAGAAAACCAGGCGCTGCGGTGGATTTCTGATATCGCGGGGCTGCCTGCAGAAGCGGGCGGCGTGTTCGTCAGCGGCGGGACGGCGGGCAATCTCTCTGCCCTGGTTGCCGCGCGCCACGATTGGCGGCAGGCACACCCGGAATACAACAGCCAGCGCGGACTGATTATTTCCTCTCGCGGTGCGCATGCGTCGGTGGAACAGGCGGCGCAGGTCATGGATGCCGATTTGGTCCAGTCAGGCGGACACCGGCTTACCGGGGAGGATGTCGCGGCGACGATTGCTGAACTTAGCCCAGAGAACCGGGCACGGTTGTTTGCCGTGGCGTGCACCGCCGGCACCACCAATCTCGGCATCATCGATGACATGCAAGGGATCGGCGAAATCTGCGCCAAAGAGAATCTGTGGTTCCACGTGGACGGCGCTTACGGCGGCGCGGCGTTGGCGGCACCGTCGACCCGGCCGCTCTTTGACGGCATTGAACGCGCAGACAGCTTTATCGTGGACCCTCACAAATGGCTGTTTGCGCCCTTCGACTGTTGCGCACTCATTTATGCCGATCCCGCGAAGGCACGCAAAGCGCATCGCCAGCACGGTGACTATCTCGAAGTGTTTTATGGCGGCATCTGGAATCCCAGTGACTACGCGCACCACCTATCTCGCCGCGCACGTGGTCTGCCTTTCTGGTTCAGCCTGGCTGTTCACGGAACAAAAGCCTATGCCGACGCGGTTGAAACCACCCTGGATTGCGCGCGTGAGGCAGCGACCATGATCGAGGCGCACCCCAA
>ERZ802822.2160-NODE-2160-length-11142-cov-13.998735_pt1 | contig 11142 bp, 13 predicted proteins | sample MGYA00345649_ERZ802822 | MGnify/ENA primary metagenome ERZ802822 (study PRJEB30503, sample SAMEA104212359) | marine metagenome | biome: Westerlies Biome; feature: [SRF] surface water layer (ENVO:00010504) within the epipelagic zone...; material: water... | reverse complement strand
GAGTAAGTTCACTTAAAACTGATCACATTAGAAAAAATGGATCTAATTTGTTAACTGGAGAAAGAAGTGGTAGACAAGTATTTGGATCAATTAACTTTAGTACAAAATATAATAAAGAAAAATTTAATATAACACCAAATGCCAGGATTGATCTTGGTTACACCGAACTATCTAATTATAGCGAAATAGGAACAGATGCTCTTACTTATGATAAACAAAAAATAGAAACAGGCATGGTATCAATTGGATTAAGATTAGATGATATTATTCAATTTAACAGTATAACATTTAAACCAAATGGACTTTTAGAATATGGTGCAAATTTTAGCCCGTCCTCAAATGCCACTGTTTCTTATGTTTCAGATCCAAACACTGATTACACCTTATCTATTGCTCATGAAGCAACGCATAATATAAGAGCTGGCCTTGGATTTGAGCTAATTAAAGAAAATGGTTTAACAATAATTGCTAACTATGAAAGAGATCAAAGTGACAACGCTCATAGCGATACTTTATATTTAGGAGCTAGTTATATTTCAAATAGAGATACTGAATATGCTATGAAAATAGATGGATCTGAAGATTTAAAAGCAGGATTTGATATTTCTAAAAAAGTAAATGGATTTGATTTAAAATTTAATGCCAATCAATCATTAAGTAAAAACTCTGATCAGACAGCTAATGTGTCTTTATCAAGATCGTTTTAATTAGTTTTAGCTTTAAAATTTATTCCTTTAGTCTCAAGTAGTTTTGCTAATTCACCAGTTTCGTACATTTCTTTGACGATATCACAGCCACCAACAAATTCTTTTTTGACATATAGCTGTGGGATAGTTGGCCAGTCACTAAAAGTTTTAATTCCTTCTCTAACATTTTGGTCTTCTAAAACATTTACACTTCCAAAATTTACTTCAAGAAGTTTTAGCATATTTGTAACAGCCATTGAAAATCCACACTGAGGAGCATCAGGGGTACCTTTCATAAATAAACATACTTCGTTACTATCAATATGATTTTGAATTAAATTTTTTGTATTGTCGTCCATTATTGCTCCTTTGTTTTAATTGCTAAGGCATGTAATTCATTTCCCATTTTACCTTTTAAAGAATTATAAACCATTTTGTGTTGTTCAATTTTACTTTTACCTGAAAATTGAGATGAAGTTACAGTAGCTGAATAATGATTTCCATCACCAGCTAAATCTTGAATTTCAACAGTAGCATCTGTTAATGCTTCTTTAATTAAACTCTCAATTTCTTTTAAATCCATTGCCATTATTTGCTCATATAATTAGTTAACCAACTTGTATTCGAAGTTCTTAATTCGTCAATTGTAACTTTTGTCTTATCATTAATATACAGCTGATTTTCATTAATGGTTCCAAGTTCATCAAAGTGAACTGCATTTTTATTAAGTAAATCAGTCACTTTTTTAAGATTTTCATTAGTAATTTCAATGATATATCGACCCTGATCTTCAGCAAAGAAATACTCAATTTCATTAATTAAAAATTTAGGTTTTTTAAGATTGATACCTTTATTTCCTTTAATACACATCTTACTTACAGCAGTTATTATTCCTCCAATTGATACGTCATGAGCACTTTTAATTAAACCACTATCAATTAGCTTTAATAAAGTTTCACCGTTATTTTTTTCATTAAATAGATTAATCTCTGGTGGAGGACCATTTTTTTCATCTAAAATATTTCTTGCAAATAAACTTTGATCAATATGACCTTCAGTTTTACCGATAACTAAAACAATATTATCAACTTCTTTAAAGTTCATTGTAATCATTTTTTTATAATCTTTAATTAAGCCAACACCCCCAATAGATGGAGTAGGTTTAATTCCCTCATCTTTTGTTTGGTTATAAAAAGATACATTTCCAGAAACAACTGGGAATTTTAAATATTCTGCAGCTTCACCAATTCCTTGAACACACTCGACAAATTCTCCCATATTTTCTTGATTTTCAGGACTACCAAAGTTTAAACAGTTTGTAATAGCAACTGGTTTTGCACCAACAGAAATTAAGTTTCTAAAACTTTCACAAACAACTTGTTTTCCACCTGTTAAAGGATGCGCCCAACAATAAACAGCAGAACTATCAACTGATGCTGCAACTGCTTTATCGGTTCCATGAACTCTAACTACGCCTGAGTCTCCACCTGGTTTTTGAATAGTGTCTCCCATAACTGTATGGTCGTACTGTTGCCAGATCCATTCTTTGCTGCACACATTTGGATGAGATAATACTTTTTTCAAGACATCAATTATTTTCAAATTTTTAAGATCTTCTTTTTTAATTTTATTTTTTTTAGGTAGTTTGGCTTTTTTCCATTTACGGTCATACATTGGTGAGTTTTCAACTAACGTATTTACTGGAATATCAGCTACTTGTTGATCATCAAAATAAAGTTCAATTTTTTTTGTCTTTGTAGTTTTGCCAATAACAGCAAAATCTAAATTCCACTTATCAAATATCTTTTTAGCATCTTCTTCTTTACCATTTTCTAAAACAATCAACATTCTCTCTTGGCTTTCAGAAAGCATAATTTCATATGGGGTCATGTTTGCTTCTCTACATGGAACTTTGTTTAAATTGATTTCAATTCCAAGATTTCCTTTTGAAGCCATTTCAATACTTGACGATGTAAGTCCTGCTGCACCCATGTCTTGAATAGCTATAATCGAGTCTCCTGCCATTAATTCTAAACATGCTTCAAGTAACAATTTTTCAGTAAATGGATCTCCTACTTGAACAGTTGGTTTTTTTTCTTCAATTTTTTCATCAAATGATGCTGAAGCCATACTTGCTCCATGAATTCCATCGCGACCAGTTTTTGAACCTACATAAATAACTGGTTTATTTAACCCTGCTGCTTTTGAGTAGAAAATCTTATCTTTTTTAACTAACCCTAAAGTCATCGCATTTACTAAGATATTACCGTTATATGAGCTATCAAAGTTAGTTTGACCAGCTACAGTTGGAACTCCCATACAATTTCCATAGCCACCAATACCGTGAACCACACCTCTTAATAGGTTTTTAGTTTTTTTATGTTGAGGGGAACCAAAATGAATAGAATTTAGATTAGCAATAGGTCTAGCTCCCATTGTAAATACATCTCTCATAATGCCTCCAACACCCGTTGCAGCACCTTGATAAGGTTCTATAAAAGAAGGGTGGTTGTGACTTTCAATTTTAAATACAATTGCATCATCTCCACCAATATCAATTACTCCAGCATTTTCACCTGGTCCTTGGATCACTTGTTTTCCTTTTGTGGGTAATTTTTTTAAATGAAGTCTTGATGATTTATATGAACAGTGTTCATTCCACATAGCTGAGAATATACCAAGTTCTGTAATATTTGGAGTTCTCTTAAGTAGTTTACAAATTTTAGCATACTCATCTTTTTTAAGACCATGGTCTATAGCAACTTGTTCGTTTACGATCATTTAAGGTTATTGATTAAATTATTAAAAAAAAGAGAACCATCTTCACCCGAAAGAGCAGGGTCAATCATTCTCTCTGGATGTGGCATCATCCCTAAAACATTTTTTTTCTTATTAAATATGCCTGCAATATTTTTGATAGATCCATTAGGATTAAATTTCTCCTCAATAGAACCTTCTTTATCACAATAATTAATTGCAACTTGTTCGTTATCTTCAATTTCTTTTAATTGGTCATTAGTACAAAAGTAATTTCCTTCATTGTGTGCAATATGAAATTCTAAAACATCATTTTCAATATCTTTAAAGTAGGTGTTTTGTTTATTATTAATTTTAACAAATACATTTTTACAAATAAATTCTAAGTATTTATTTCTAAGCAAAACTCCAGGGACTAAGCCAGTTTCAACCAATATTTGAAACCCATTGCATATTCCCATAACCATACCTCCAGAGGTTGCAAAATTAATTACAGATTTCATTATCTTTGATTTAGAAGCCATACTTCCACATCTCAAATAATCTCCATAAGAGAAGCCTCCAGGTAGTACTACTAAATCACTTTTTGGAAGTTCAGTATCATCATGCCAAACCATTTTATTTTTAAAGCCAAATTTTTTTAAAGCAACATCCATATCTCTATCACAATTAGAACCTGGAAATGTAATGACAGATGATTTCATTAATTATTGTGCATCAATAATTTTATAATTTTCAATAACTAGATTAGCTAAAAGTTTTTTACACATTTCTTCAACTTTATCTTTAGCTTTTTTAGGATCATTTTCTTTGGTATCAATTTCAAAATATTTTCCTTGTCTAACTTCATTCAGGTTATTGAAGCCCATTCCATCTAATGTTTGATGAATAACTTTACCTTGTGGATCAAGTACATCTTTTTTAAGTGTGATGATTACTGAAATTTTCATTTACGCTTTCTTTTAACCGAAGACAGCTTTGTAACGTTTACGGCTGATAGATTTGATTGTTCATGAAGAATACCAAGTCTGCTTGCAACTTCTTTATAAGCAGGAATAAGATCTCCTAAATCTTTTCTAAATCTGTCTTTATCTAATTTTTTATCAGTAATACTGTCCCATAATCTGCATGTATCAGGGCTAATTTCATCAGCCAATATCACTTCATCTTTACCGTTAAACTTAATTCTTCCAAATTCTAATTTAAAATCAATTAACTTAATTCCAACACCTCTAAACATACCAATCATAAAGTCATTTATTCTTAAAATCATTTTTTTAACTTTTTCTATCTCTTTCTTTGAGGCCCAGTCAAAAGCTAAAATATGCTCTTCTGCAATTAAAGGATCTCCTAATTTGTCATCTTTTAAGCAATACTCAATAAGCGGTTCTTTTAAAACGGTACCATCTTCAATTCCTAATCTTTTAGTAATTGATCCTGATGCAACATTTCTTATAATAAATTCAATTGGAATAATTTCTACTAACTTAATAATTTGTTCACGCATATTAAGTCTTTTTACTAAATGATTTTTAATTCCAATTTGTGATAAATTTGAAAGGATATGTTCAGAAATTCTATTATTTAAAACACCTTTTCCTTCAATAATAGTTTTTTTTTGATTATTAAATGCAGTTGCATCGTCTTTAAAATATTGAATAACTAAATTTTTATCATTTGTTGCATAAATGATTTTAGCTTTACCTTCGTATAATTTTTTACCTTTTTTCATTATTTAAAAACTCTTCTAAAGATTAAATTGACATTTTTAAAGTGTTTTGAATAACTAAATATAGACTTTAATTTTTTAGTTGAAATTTTACTCATAATAAATTTGTCAGCAGAAATAACATCAAATAAGTTTAAATTTTCAGCAAAACATTGTTTTGCATAACCTTGAACCATTTTATAAGATTGTTCTCTACTTAAGCCAGATTTGGTTAATTCTAACATAACTTCTTGTGAAAAAATTAGTCCTTTTGTGATGTTTAAATTTTCTAACATTTTCTTAGGATAAACAATCATATTGTCTAAAATATTAGTTAATCTTACTAGTGCAAAATCAGTTGTAATATTAGCATCTGGCCCAATATTTCTTTCAACACTTGAGTGAGAAATATCTCTTTCATGCCATAGTGCAATATTTTCTAAAGCAGGTATCACAGCACTTCTAACCATTCGCGCAAGACCCGTTAAGTTTTCACTTAATATTGGGTTTTTTTTATGAGGCATTGCAGAAGAACCTTTTTGATTTTTTGAAAAGAATTCTTGTAATTCGTAAACTTCAGTTCTTTGCAAATGTCTAATCTCAATTGCAACTCTTTCAATAGATCCTGCAATAATACCTAAAACTGAAAAATAAAAAGCGTGTCTATCTCTTGGGATAACTTGAGTTGAAATAGGCTCAACTTTTAAACCTAATTTTTTTGCAACATGTTTTTCAATTCTCGGATCAACATTTGCAAATGTTCCAACTGCACCTGATATCGCACAAGTTGATACTTCGTTGATTGCATCCACTAATCTTTTTCTATTTCTTTTAAATTCTTCGTAAAACGAAGCCAATTTTAAACCAAATGTCACGGGTTCAGCGTGGATACCATGGCTTCTTCCCATACATGGAGTGAATTTATATTTCTTAGCTTGCTTCTTTAAAACCTTTAAGATTTGGTCAATATCTTTAAGGATTATTTTACCTGATTGAACCATTTGGATATTAAAACTCGTATCCAACACATCAGACGAGGTCATTCCTTGATGCAGGTATCTTGCTTTAATTCCTGCTCTTTCAGTAACTGACGTTAAAAATGCAATAACATCATGCTTAACCTCAGACTCTATTTTGTGAATTCTTTGAACGTTAATTTTAGCTTTTTTTCTAACAATGGATGCTACCCCTCTTGGTATTTGCCCAAGTTTTTCCATAGCTGCAGCTGCTTCAACTTCAACATCTAGCCAAATTTTATATTTATTTTCTTCTGACCAAATGTCAGTTAATTCTTTACGTGAGTATCTTTTTATCATTAATTATAAGTAAGGGGGCTTAGAATAACCTTTAGCAGATTCTGTAAAGATTTCATAACCATTTTCAGTAATTCCCAATGTATGCTCAAATTGTGCAGATAAAGATTTATCCTTTGTAACTGCGGTCCAACCATCATTTAACATTTTAACATCATATTTACCGGTATTAATCATGGGTTCAATCGTAAAAGTCATTCCTGGTCTTAGATCCATACCAGAATTTTTACTTCCATAGTGTAAGATATTTGGTGCTTCATGAAATGTTGTGCTTATGCCATGACCACAAAAATCTCTTACAACAGAAAAACCTTTTTCTTCAACAAAGGATTGAATTTCATATCCAATATCACCTAATCTTTTTCCAGGTTTTAATATTTTAATTGCTCTCATCATAGACTCATAAGTTACATCAATGAGATTATTTAATTTAACAGGAGTTGCTCCTATAGAAAACATTCTACTAGTGTCTCCATAATGCTCATCAACAATTGCTGTAACATCAACATTAATTGCATCGCCATCTCTTAAAATTCTATCAGAGGGAATACCATGACAAACAACATGGTTTAAAGATGTGCATAAAGATTTTGTGAAACCTCTATAATAAAGTGGAGCAGAGTATCCGCCATTGTCTCTAATAAATTCATAACCTAACTTATCAATATGATCTGTTGAGATACCTTCTTTAATATTATCTGTTAACATATCCAAAGTTTGCGCAGCTAATTTCCCTGCAATTCTCATTTTTTCAAATTTTTCTGTATAATCAGGCATCAATAATTTTAAGTTTTTTTTCAATAAAAATTTTCTTAGAACTTATATCACATCTATAAGCCAAAAAGTTAACACCTGCTTTTTTAGCTAGTAGATAATTTTTATAATACTCAGGATCAATATCCTTTGCTATTTTAAAATATTCCATATTTTGTATTTGAACTAAGAATAATAAGTAAGTTTTATAGCCTTTTTTTATGGCATCAATAAGGGTTAGTAAATGTTTTGAGCCACGGGAAGTTACTGCATCAGGAAATTCAGCAGTATTTTTATCTCTAAATAAAGTTACATTTTTAACTTCTACAAAACTTTTTTGTTTTTTTTTCTCTATTAGAAAATCAAACCTTGTTTCTTTGTTAAAAAATACCTCTGGTTTGATTAAATCATTATTTTTTAGCTCTTTGATCAAGTTATTCTCTAAGGCATGCTGCGCTATTCTATTAGCCATATGGGTGTTAACGCCTACTAAATTCTTCCTAGTCTTTATAATTTCAAGACCATATTTAAGCTTTCTTTTAGGATCATTGTTTGGAAGTAAGTAAACATCATTGCCTTCATCCAACAATCCTTTCATCGAGCCAGTGTTAGGACAGTGAGCTGTGACAATTTCTTTTTCTAGCTTAACGTCAGTAAAGAAACGTTTATATCGCTTGATTAGTTTGCCTTTTATTAAAGACTTGGTAAATTCCATTACTAAATTATACATTTAAAATGACTAAAATCACAAAAGTTAATGCCGCAATATTAATTATAGGAAACGAAATTTTATCAGGCAGAACCCAAGATACTAATACTTCAACACTAGCGATCTGGCTTAATACAATTGGAGTAAAGGTTGAAGAGGTTAGAGTTATTCCTGATATTGAAAAAACTATAATTGATACATTAAATTTTTTTAGAACAAATTATGATTATGTTTTTACATCTGGAGGAATTGGTCCAACACATGATGATATTACAGCTGAATCAGTTTCAAAAGCTTTTGGGATAAAATATGAAATTCACAAAGAAGCTTATAAAATTTTAGAAGCATATTATAAGCCAGGTGAGTTTAATGAAGGTAGACAAAAAATGGTTTGGATGCCTGAAAATGCAAATTTGATTTTAAACCCTACAAGTGGTGCCCCAGGTTTTAATGTTCAAAATGTATTTTGTTTACCAGGTGTGCCATCAATTTTAAAATCAATGTTGGGTGGTTTAACTAATAAGATTGTTGGTGGTGAACCCATCTTAAGTCTTACTATTAGCTTGAGAACTGTTGAAAGTGAAATAGCTAATTCATTAACAAAAGTGCAAGATAACAATAAAGATGTGGAAATTGGAAGTTATCCTTTTTTTCAAGCAGGAAAATTAGGTGTTTCAATTGTAATTAGATCTGAAGACCAATTAAAAATTGATAATTGTAATTTACAAATTTTAGAATTTGTTAATGAAAAGAAAATTGAAGTAGTGGATCGTTAAATGCTTTATTTTGCTTATGGAAGTAATCTTAACCACTTTCAAATGAAAAGAAGATGTAAAGACAGCGTTTATTTAAAAAAAATTAATTTAAAAGATTTTAATTTAACATTTAGAAGCAAGTATAGAGCGGCTGATATAGAGCATAAAAAAAATTCTATTGTACCAGGGGGTTTGTTTGAAATTTCAAAAAGTGATGAAAAGAAATTAGATCTTTATGAGGATTATCCAATTTTATATAAAAAAATCTTTTTTTATTATTATGGAAAAAAGGTAATGACATATTCAATGGTAAAAAAATCCCCTTTTAAATTTCCAACTGAACGTTATTTGAATGTTGTAAAACGTGGTTACAAAGATTGTAATTTAGATAAAAAATATTTGAATAAAGCTTTAATAATACAAGGCTAAAATTTGCATTAAAATACTATAAATTCTTGCTCAAATTATAAATTAGTGATTTACTAATTTTAAAATATTACGAATTTAACAATAATAAATTTATTTTATGAAAACTTATAATATTGCATCAATAGAAGGTGACGGAATTGGCAAAGAAGTTGTTCCAGAAGCTCATAAAGTTTTAAAAAAAATAGCTCAAAAGCATCAATTCAAACTAGCAATTGATGAATTTGATTTTGCTTCGTGTGATTATTATGAAAAGCATGGAAAAATGATGCCAGATAATTGGAAGGAAAAAATTGAAAAACATGATGCAATTTTTTTTGGAGCAGTTGGTATGCCTGATCGATACCCAGATCATATAACTTTATGGGGATCATTATTAAAATTTAGAAGAGAATTTGATCAATACATCAATTTAAGACCAGTAAAATTATTCCCTGGAGTTAAATCGCCATTAGCAGACAAAACACCTGGTGATATTGACATGATTATTATTAGAGAAAATACAGAAGGAGAATATTCATCTGTTGGAGGTAGAATGTATGAGGGTACAGAGCGAGAAATAGCTCTTCAAGAAACAATAATGTCTAAGCATGGTATTGATAGGGTACAAAAATTTGCTTTTGAAGTCGCAAAATCCCGTAAAAGAAAAAAATTAACTAGCGCAACAAAATCAAATGGTATTTCAATTACAATGCCATATTGGGATGAAAGATTTAATGCTAATAAAAAAGATTACACCGATATTAAAACTAACCAATTTCATATTGATATTTTGGTTGCAAGATTTGTACTAAACCCAGAGTGGTTTGATGTTGTTGTAGCTTCCAATTTATTCGGAGATATTTTGTCAGATTTAGGTCCTGCTTGTACGGGCACTATTGGTATTGCTCCATCTGGAAATATTAATCCAGAAAAAAAATTTCCATCTTTATTTGAGCCTGTTCATGGTTCAGCTCCAGATATCGCAGGTAAAGGTGTAGCAAATCCAATAGGGCAAATTTGGTCAGGAGCTTTAATGTTAGATTATCTTGGTGAAAAAGAGGCTGCTAATTCAATTATGTCAGCAATTGAAAAAACATTACTAGATAAAAAAAATAGAACAAAAGATTTAAATGGCGAAAGCAATACTCTTCAGTGTACTCAAGCTGTATTAGATAATTTGTAATTAAATTAAATGCTTAAAATAATTCCAAACAAAAAAGATATTGGAGCAGAAATTGATTGTGATTTAAAAAAACTTTCAAAAACAGATTTTAGAAAAATAAAATCAGCACTTCATAAATACGGTGTAATATTTTTTAAAAAACAAAATTTAACATCAGGATCATATTTAAAATTTGCAAAAAATTTTGGAAAATTAGCTAATTACCCAAGATTGAAAGGTTTAAGTAAAAAATATCCTCAAATTACAGTAGTTCAAAGAAAATCATCTGATAAAGGACCCAGCTTTGGTGAACAATTTCATACCGACTCAATTTATACAAAAAAACCACCAAGGTTTACAATGTTGTTATCTAAACTTGTTCCAAAAAAAGGTGCTGCTAATACTGAGTTTTGTTCTCAATATTTGGCTTTTAGAAATTTACCAATAAATATAAAAAAGAAATTAAAATTAGTTAAGGGTGTTTATTCGTCAGAAGGCCCAATATCTGTCACCACAAAAGAAAGAGTTAAAGAAAAAGGAAAAAAAATAAAAGAGCTAATATCTACTCATAAAATTTTCAAAAAAATAAATCTTAATTATGCAATTTATTGTAGTCCTGGACATTTTATGGGATTTAAACCACAAATTAAAGATCAGTTAAAATTAAAGAAATTTTTATTAAAACATCAAATTAAAAAAAAATTTCAATATTCATTAGAATGGGAAAAAAACCAATTAGCAATTTGGGATAATAGATCTATGTTGCATCAAGCAACACCTTTTAAGGGTAATAGAATAATGCACAGAATAACAATTCACTAATAAAATTAGATTATAAATTTACAGAATTTAGGTGTAATTTACTGTAGCTTTCGACTTAATATTTTATTA
>ERZ802822.2159-NODE-2159-length-11148-cov-5.248758_pt1 | contig 11148 bp, 12 predicted proteins | sample MGYA00345649_ERZ802822 | MGnify/ENA primary metagenome ERZ802822 (study PRJEB30503, sample SAMEA104212359) | marine metagenome | biome: Westerlies Biome; feature: [SRF] surface water layer (ENVO:00010504) within the epipelagic zone...; material: water... | reverse complement strand
ATATGAGTATCTACGGGAAAAGCTGGATGATTGAATCCTTGGCTCATAACTACCGATGCAGTTTTATGTCCTACGCCTGGCAAGGCTTCCAAGGCCTCAAAGCTCTCCGGGACTTTGCCGTCATATTTTTCACATAAAATCTTACTTAGTACTGAAATTGCTTTTGATTTTTTAGGAGACAAACCGCAAGGTTTAATAATTTTTCTGATTTCTTCAGGATCCACTAAGGCCATATCAAAAGGATTATCTGCCAGCGAGAAGAGTTCCGGTGTTACCTGATTCACTCGAATATCAGTACATTGTGCCGATAATAAAACAGCAACTAAAAGTGTATAGATTGAGTCATGATCCAGTGGAATAGGAGTTTCCGGATAGAGCTTTTGAAGCTCTTTACTGACATAAATAAATCTTTCTTCCTTATTCAAAACTTATTTCTTAGTTAATTTAGTTAGTATACTTGTTTAATGCTTGATGGAAGAGCCAAAAAAATAATCGCTTTTTTAAAAGAAAAGCTTACGGAAGAGACTGAGCCTTCAAGAGCCATGCTCAAAACCTATTCGGACTATATAAAAGGTGAAGCTACGGATGAAGAGTTAGATAAGGCAAATAATCAACTTAACGAAATACTTAAGGAATTAAGCCTAGGTCTGATGGCAGTAATTCCTTTTGCTCCTATAACAATTCCCATGATCGCAAAATTTGCTAAGAAACATAATATTGATCTTCTTCCAGAGTGGTTTAAAGATTCCTTAAAGTAGACTCTTATTGTCTCTTGTTTGTTACAAAGAAAAGATAGATTCCGGATAAGGCACTTAACAGAGCCAGGATTGAGAAGACCTTTAAGAAAATATTTCCTATATTGTCTCTTTCGTTCCAGTCCATGATATGTATTCCCCACATAAAGTCCCATATCCTCCATTGATTTGATCTAATCGCAACTATTTCTTCAGAGAAAGGATCTAAATAGACATTTATCTCTTCACTTTCCTTATTAATGGTTTCAATCATGTACAGAGGTAAAGACCTTCCTCTATATTCTGAACCTGCTTTATCTTCTGTTATTTCAACAACTGAGATGGGTTTTAAAAAAGTTTTATCAGCAACAATTAATAAAGCTTGTTGAGGTTCAATCTTATTACCTTTGGGAGTTTCTATTACTTCCGTAGTTCTTAAATATTGACTGCCTCTAACATCTTCAATCTTATTAAAGGAAAAATAAATGCCCGATATGGTCCACAGTAAAAGCTGAACTGAAATAGCTAAGCTCAGATACTTATGTATCTTTCTTGGGGACCTTATCAAGATTTTATTCCTATATGGCTTTTTGAAGTTTAGAGGCAATAATATCTTCTGCTTCAGACATAATGCGATCAATCAATTCTTGTACCGTAGGTATATCGCTCACCAAGCCAGCAACCATACCGCAAGACCATGCACCTGCTTCAGGCTCTCCCTCCATCATCACCTTTGGATAAACACCTGCTACTTCATCAATGATATCTTCAAATTTTAAGTCATCTCCAAGCGCTTTTTCTTTTGCCATAAGACTCTCAACAGCTGGATTATTTAAAACTCTTTCAGTATTCGTCAAAGATCGCATGATTAATCTGGTATCTAATTCGCTTGCGTTAACAATGGCTTCTTTTACATTTTGATGGACCGGCGCATCTTCTGTAGCAATAAAGCGAGTACCCATATTCATTCCTTCTGCACCAAGTGCCATAGCCGCAACTAAGCTTCTAGCATCTGCCATTCCACCAGAAGCAACAAAAGGAATATCTAGCTCATCAGCAGCTCTTGGAAGAAGAATAAAGTTAGGTATATCATCTTCCCCAGGATGACCTCCACACTCAAAACCATCAACTGAAACTGCATCACAGCCAATTGATTGAGCTTTTAGAGCATGCCTTACAGCAGTACACTTATGAATAACTTTTACATCAGCCTCTTTTAGCATCGGTAAATACTGAGCTGGATTATTACCAGCAGTCTCAACAACCTTAATACCAGCGTCAATTATTACTTTAAATAGAGCGGGATAATCAGGTGGAGTAAGTGTCGGGAGAAATGTCATATTAACACCTATAGGTTTATCAGTCATTTCCTTACACCTATCAATCTCCGCAGCAAGTTTTTCAGGGGTTCCTTGTGTTAAACCAGTAATTATTCCTAAACCCCCAGCATTAGAAACAGCAGCTGCCATTTCTGCCAAGCCAACAAAATGCATTCCGCCTTGTATAATAGGATGCTCAATATTCAAAAGTTCTGTAATTCTAGTTTTCATTTTAATTCTCCAAATCAATTAGCTGAATAACGACATTAAGTCTTTATCATTAGTTTTTAATATTTTATCAACCCATCCATGAAAATTTTGTCCACCGCTTTCATTTTTTCCAAACATGACACTATCAATCATTCCTGTTTTTAAACTTTTCTGAAGCCTTAAACCAGTTGAATAATCTTCTTCACGAACAACATATTCTAACAAATCAAATTGCTTTTCAGCTTCGACTTCTTGTTCTTTTGTTGGTTTTTTTTCCATTAAATAATACTGTGTCGTAAAAGATTCTTCAGGATTATCACCTGGCATAAGCTGAGATAACATTACCGCTCTCCCTCCTCCTCTGAAAGAGGCAATTGACACATTTGGAAAAATTGTCCAAACACCTGCCATAAGCATATCCATAGGCCAATCTTCAACTGGAATATCAAGGTCTGGAGTAACTACACCACCCTTTTCCGATGATGAAATTCTTGCTAATGGAGACACTACTCTTTGATGAGGTCCCCATTCATAATAATTGGCTTGATTAGAAATATCTTTCCCAAAAGTTTCACTATGTAAAACTGGTAAATGATAAAGATCTAAGTAACCATCATAAGCAACTTTCCAATTCGGTCCTTTTACAACCCGAGTACTAAAAACATGCCAATTTTCTAAATCAAATAATTCCAACATATTGTCATAACCTGATAAGAATTTTTCCATATCAAGATTTGAATTTGAATTTAAAATCACCCAAATAATGCCAGCTTTCTCAAGTATAGGTAAGGATATAAGGCTTTTACAATTTTTGTCTAAATCACCAAAATCTTGCTGAGACGATATTCCAATCAAAGAACCGTCTTCATTATAAGACCAACCGTGATATGGGCAGTTGAACCTTCTTTTATTTCCTAATCCATTTTCAACTAAAGCTGCACCACGATGTATACATGCATTAAGATAAGCTTTTATTTGACCATTAGAATTTCTTAAAATTAAAACAGGCACACCAAGGACATCAATTGATTTATAATCTCCAGCGTTTGGTATCTCTTTAGAAACTCCCAAAACAAGAGGAAGTCTCTTAAATATTAAATCAACTTCTTTTTGCCATCGAGATTTGTCAAAATAATTTGATGCTGGAATTTCGACAATATTATCAGCCAACTCCATAGTACCGGCTTCAGCATGCCTTTTATTATTCAAAGCCATATCAATTAATTTTTCTTTACTCATATCAACCTCTCTAAAGTACAATAAATAGAAAAAAATCTTCACAATCAATAATAAAATGAAATCTAAAGCTATTAACTTAAGCTCTTTTAACTGTAAGACCTCCATCAACAGCTAAAACTGCACCAGTTATAAAAGAAGAGGATGGTAAGCAAAAATTTAAAGTTGCATGAGCGACTTCTTCAGGGCTACCATATCTTCTTAGAGGTACCCTTCTTTTAGAGTATATATCTTTATCCTTTTGAGGAATTTTTTCTGTCATTGAAGTATTAATCGGTCCAGGACAAATACAGTTAACTGTTATGCCTAAGCTGCCCAATTCGACAGCTAACGATCTTGTTAATCCAATAACTCCATGTTTGGCAGAGGTATAAGGTGAGTGCTTAGGTGAAGCACCCAATCCCTCAGTTGATGAAATATTTACAATTCTAGGAAAAGGAGACTCTTTTAAATAGGGTAAGCATTCTCGGATAAGACGAACCTGACCCTTTAATAAAATATCATGAGTTTTATCCCAATAAATTTCATAATCATCATCATCAATATTGGTTGGTATTGCTATACCGGCATTATTAATAAGAATATCAAGCTTTTCAAATTTAGTTATTACTTCTCTTACTGTTTCGGCAATATTTTCCTTATCGCCAACATCTAAATAATGGCTAACTGATTTACCTCCACTATTATTTATCTCAATAGCAACCGAATCAGCATTTTTCTTATTAATATCTGTTACTATTGTTATCGCACCCTGATCAGCAAATAAGCGGGCTGTAGCCTCTCCCATTCCACTACCTGCACCAGTAATCATTACAACGCTCTCTTTTATAGATCTCGATAAATTAGTTAGTTTATTCATTTACCGTCCAAAGAATCTAAGAGTTTTACCATAAGTAGAAGTATACCTACAGCAACAATAACGCCAAACATAGATAACAAAAAACCTACCAATAAAACACTCCTAACATTTATTCATTCAAAACTAATTATATAAATTTTCAAGAAATATTAATTAACTAGCTAACTTTAATATCTCAATAATATCACTTTTTTTTGTTATAGGTCTAGGATTGGATAACACTGTTGGGTGCTTAACTCCATATTCAGCAATCTTATCCCATTGATCATTTCTAATACCAACATCACTTAGAGTTCTTGGCAAACCAAGATCAGATATTAATTCAGCAACTGCATCTGAGGCTGATAACTTTGGTCTACCTAAGGCATTAGCAATCCATTTTTGCTTTTCCTTATTGAATGACTCATTCCATTTTAAAACTGCAGGTAGCATTACGCATGATGTGTGTCCATGAGGAACAGAGCCTATTGAACCCAATAAATAACCAATACCATGACTTGCTCCCATGGATGTATTTCCTAAATTTTTAGCAATCATCCATACTGCTTTTTGAGATAATGATCTGGCAAAAATATCTTCTCTATCATTATAAGTATCTCTTAAAGACCGAGCGAATAATTGAAGAGAATTCAGAGCCATTGGAGGAATTAATGGATTAGTAGAAGATGAACATAAGCCCTCAATAGCATGATCAACTGATCGTATAGCTGTAGAAAGCCAAAGCCAGTCAGGAGTATGTAAAGTTAATTTTGGATCTAAAATTACAACCTGAGGACATATATCATTTCCTGTATACCTCTCTTTGAGCTGTTTTTTAGTATCCATCGCCCCTCCAATTATAGAATATTCTCCGCCAGATAATGTTGTTGGAATTGCTATTTGGCGTATTTTTGAGGCTTTTTTTTGATGTTTATTAGAAATTTTCTTTAAACCTTCGATAGTTGTGATGCCTAAAGAGTGACATAACTGAACAACCTTAACGGTGTCAATTGGAGTTCCCCCTCCAATAGTGATTATAATATCAGGATTATTCTGTTGAACAGAATTAGCACAATCGATAACATTTTCAAGAGGCGAATGAGGAATGCAACTATCAAACAGGCCTACAAATTTACTACCTAAAGTATTTTTAATTTTCAATATTTCATCAGTTTTATTTGATATAGTTGATGAAGAAACTATAAATACTCTTTCTACACCCAATCGATTAATTTCATTCAAAATAGCTTCCGTTGCGGGAGTATCCCAAATTACTCTATCGAGAGGTGAATATGTGTATGTATTTTCCATTTATTAATTTAAACATTTTTCATTTATCGGCAATGAATTCACCTATTACTTCTAGCGCCTCATTAGCCTCAGGAAGAAATGGAGCATATCCATGAAACACATGTACCATATCATCCCAGACCTCTAAACTTACATTACAACCAGCTTCTTTAGCTTTTTTAGCAATTTTTTTTGAGTCATCTATCAAAACCTCTCTACCACCTACTTGAATTAACATAGGGGGAAAGCCATCAAAGTTTCCATAAACAGGCGATGCATATGGATTTTTAACATCTAATTCATCGTTAACATAAAGATCTTTAAACGCAGCAATTGCGTCCTTTGAAATGTAAGGATCTAATCTTTCATTAATCTTATATGACTCTGATACAGGGTCAAGCTCAGCCCAAGGGCTTAGAGGTATTACAGCATTTGGAAGATCATTATTATCATCTTTTAAGGCTAAAGTTACTCCTATTGCTAAGCCACCACCAGCAGAATCCCCTGAAATAAAAGACTTTTGACATCTATTATTTCCGTTAGGACCATTTTCTAACATCCAATTAAAAGCTTTCTTTGAGTCATTTACTGCTGCAGGAAATTTATTTTCTGGCGCCAGGCTATAATCTATAACCAATACTGAACAGCCAGTAGCCTTTGCTATATGACTCGATAAAGATAAATAACCTCTAATTGTTCCTATTGCATAGCCACCACCATGCAAATATAAAATCCTCTTATTAGGATCAGAATTTTCAGTTGTAACCCATTGAGCATAAATACCATCTGCTACAATTGGAGAGGATTGCCCACAAGATTTAATACTTTCATCTGCTGAAAAATAATCATCATTAGTGTATCGAAAATGCCTCATTCCTATCGATTCATCGGTAATAGAAAAGAATGTTTTCACTAAATTTTCCTGATGCTTATATACAATTTTGCTTTCTTCTGAACTCATTTTACTTCCTTATAATAAATTATGACAGGCTCATTCCGCCATCTACTGTGATCATTTGCCCTGTTACATAAGATGCACCTTCGCTGCATAAAAAGCAGCATACTTCGCCCATATCCTTTGGTAGCCCCCAACGTTTTAATGGAATATTTTTTAATGAATTCTCGTATCTTTTTTCATTCCCAAAAGTTACTTCGGTTAATTTAGTCGCAACATAACCTGGGGCTATTCCATTTACCCTAATACCATTAATTGCCCATGCCTCAGCTAATGTTTTGATAAGGGTTAGCAAGCCGCCTTTAGAAGCTGAGTAAGCAGGATTACCTTTAACCGCATGATAGCTTGCGCCAGAACCAATAATAACAATTGAACCTTTGTTTCTAACTAAATTTTCATGAAAAAAACTACATGACGCCATTACAGAATTTAGATTTAAATCTATAATCTTTTTGAAGGTATCGATTTCAAATTCCTTACGATCATAAGCAACAATCCCTTGGGAGCATACCAAGGTATGAATATTCTTAAAAGGAAGCGATAGATTTTTTAAATTATCAGTCTCCGAAAGGTCGAGTTTTCTATAAAAACATTTTTTTATATTCTCGGTAATCTCCTCATCATAATCATCGATACTTTCTCGTGTACCTGTAATGCAAACATTAGCCCCTTTCTCAATGAAAGATTCTGCAATCCCTCTTCCAATTCCACTGCTTCCACCAATAATAACTATATTTTTTGACTTAAAATTCATTTAAAAACCTAACCTGAATACCCGCCATCAACAGGAAGTGATTGACCACTTATATAACCAGCATTATCAGATGCAAGAAAAACAACAGCATCAAATAATTCTTGAGGATCACCGGCCCTTCCAAGTGGTACCTGATTCATCCATTGATCTAAAATTCCACCAGGAGGTGAGTCAATTTCTTGAGATAGTCCAACGGCAATTAATCCAACAGCTACACAATTAGCTCTTATGCCATGATGTCCTTCTTCTCTTGCAATTGCAGTACACAAATGCTGAACACCTGCTTTTGGTATGGAAGATAAGCCATCAGTACTAATATACTTATGAATTGCTGCAGTCGTTAAAGCTGTTATAGAGCCTCCGCCACCTTCCTTTAATGCAGGAACAACTGCTCTTAATACATGATAAAAACCTTTAATATCTGCATCTAAGGTATAATATACATCCTCTGGTTTAGCCTCTAAAACAGGCATAATATGAAGAAAAGGTCCAGTGGCAAAAATAACAGAATGAATACGTCCAAATTTTTCTTTTGCCTCATTTACAAAACTTTGAACATTACTCATTTCTAGAAGATCAACACTTCCAATTAGTCCATTTCTTCCAATTCCTTCTATATTTTTTAAATTATTCTCAGCACTTTCTTTATTTTTATAATAAGTAAAGGCAACATCGCTTCCGCTTTCAGCAAGTAAATTTACGATTCCAGTACCTAAACCACCAGAACCTCCAAAAACAAGAGCGGCACCATTAGAAAATTTGTATTTTGTCATTATCTTCCCTCTTTTATTTAATTTATAAAATCATAAAAACTAAAAGCATTAAAGCTAATATATTCAAGTAATAATTATATCCCTTGGATTTAACTCAAATGCATTCATTAAAACATCTTTTATAGCTGGAGCTGCTTTTGCTTTTAGCTCAGCATCATCAGAAAAAGCATTACCCTGGTTAATACGATTCTCAATACCTTTAAGTATGCAAAATAGCTTAATTAGCGAAAAAATACAGGCATTTCTTAGTGATGTTATATCAATATTTTTACCATATGAGCCTTCATACCAGGATAAAAATTTCGAAGCAGAGGGAATTCCTTGTTTTTCCCAATCCTCACCTATTCCATATAATACACCGCTAGGTATTAACCAATTTATCATCTGAAAGCTTATATCAGCTAATGGTTCTCCAAAAGAAGAGAGTTCCCAGTCTAATATTGCTAAGCAATTATTATTATTATCAATCACAACATTATCTAATTTATAATCTCCATGAAGAAGCGATAAATCTCCGTGATCCGGAAGATCAGCAACTATTGATCTAAAAACTCTTTCAATATCCTTGTCAGGTTTATTTTTCTCATTAAAGATTTGATTATACCAAAGGGATAGATTTCTTTTCATAAAGCCATGATTTTTTTTAAAGGGTAGATTCAGATTATTAACATCAAAACTATGAAGCCTTCCTAAAGACTCAGCCAGTGATTTATATATATTATTTTTATCAGCTTTTGATTTTTCTTTAACAAATGGGTTATCAAAAATATCTCCATCAACAAATTCCATAACATAAAATTGTCTTCCAATTATAGAGCTATCTTCACAAAGAAAAACTGGTTTAGGAACAATAAAATCTTTATCTCTAAGAGCCTTTAAAACTAAAAACTCTCTATCAACACGATGAGCTCCTCTAACTAAATCACCGGTAGGCTGCATTCTTAGAACTTTAAATTGTAAATTCTTATCTTGGATTAAAAATGTTGGATTAGATTGACCATTTCCAATTACTTTTGGAAAAAAACTTTTATCAATATCTAGTTGATTAAGATTTAAATAATCTATAATTTTATAATAATCTTTTTCATTAATATTCATTTTATTTTACTGATTATATTGCTTTTCAATATTGGCAAACATTAATTCATACAGCCCTTCAAACATCGACTTCATCTCATCAGATGAAGAGCCGATAGGTATCCAATGACTTGATAGAGTAACGTCTGTTTCATGTTCTGAAAAAGTTATCAAGGACAATGAGGCGATATAATTTCTTACAGGCAAACAAGATTTATCAACTATTGAATAAACTAAAAAAGAATCATCAAACTTAGACTCTAAACGTTCAATAACCTGCCCAGGAAATTTTTGTTTTTTGCCAAGCGTCAAAAACCTTAAAGAGCCAACTTCATTACTCTCACCAACTACCTTATCAATGATTGGCGGAGGAAGAATACTTCCAACTTCTTTAAATGCTTCAAATCTTTTCCAAATATAACTTTTTGGAACCTTAACAATTCTCTGAAGTTTAGCTGATGAAACCTCCATATTTTAATGTCCTATAAAAGTATTAGGCAAGGATAAATAAAAAATAAAAAAAGTCGAATGCTTTAATTAATCTTCTATATTATTTTCTAATAATAATTACCTAAGCACGCTCTTGCTTAACTAAAGAGTTTAGATCATCGTCAGATTTAGCAGCCATAACCTTATCAACCCATTTGTGAAAATGTTGATTTCCCTGTTCATTGCGTCCAAACAAAACATGATCAAGACCACCTTTTTTAAGCCCAGGTTGAGCTGAGCTTCCCATAGCATAATCTTCTTGCATAACCACTTGTTGGAAAAAATCAAACTGCTCCTCTGCTGCCTCAGGATTAGTGGGTGGCTTTTCCATAATATAATATTGATTAGTTATACTCTCACCAACAGATTCTCCAGGAAGGATTTGTGAAATTAAAACACCTCTGCCACCTGCATCAAACGAAGCAATTGATGTCGTTGGAAATACAGTCCATACACCATAAGTTAAAGTTTCGGTATCCCATTCTGTCTCAGGTTTATCGATTAATTCAGCCATATATCCGAGAGTCTCTGTGGCTACATGACCCTTTTCTGTGGCTGGCGATTTAATATGCTGATGTGGTCCCCATGTATAATAAAGACCTCGGTTAGTTGCATCTACTCCAAAAGTTTCACGGTGTAAAACAGGTACATGGTAGTACTCAAGATAACCATCATAAGCAATCTTCCAATTTGGTCCAGAAAAGGTTCTTTTTGAAACATATACCCATTCAGAAAAAGTGAATGTTTCAAGCATTTTATCGTATCCCGCCAAGAAAGACTGGATATCAATTGTTGATTTAGGATTTATAATAGCCCAAATTAATCCAGCAGACTCATAAACAGGGAGGGTCCTTAACCCATAATCATTTTTATTAATTTCACCAAAATCTTCTTGAGCGCTTATAGCTATCAAGCTGCCTTTATTCGAAAAACTCCAACCATGGTAAGGGCAAGTAAACTTTCTTCTATTACCTTTTTCATTTTCCACGAGGCATGCTCCACGATGAGAGCATGCATTAATTAGTGCATGAACTTTACCTTTATCATCTCTACTTACTATTAAGGACATACCTGCTACAGATAATGTTTTATAATCGCCTGGATTAGGAATTTCACATGAAGGGCCTAAAACAATTGGTACTCGCTTAATTACTTGATTTAATTCAGCTTCAAAACGATCAGGATCAGTGTAATTTTCAGCAGGTAATTGCATTACCTCTTCTGCCTGTCTTAAAGTTCCTTCTTTTGCGTGCTTAATTACATCACGAGCAATAGGAATTAGAGAATCTCTTCCTCTTCTACCATCAACCTTTGCCATTACCCCCACCCCTCTTTTTATATTAAGTAACAATATTATTAATATAACTTAAATAAAAAAATATCATTTTTAAAAACTTAAGCTTTATTTTAAAAATTACATTAGTCTAGTCTGTATATTTAAATATTATAAGAATACAACATGTAAAATACTGC
>ERZ802822.2157-NODE-2157-length-11150-cov-14.403685_pt1 | contig 11150 bp, 11 predicted proteins | sample MGYA00345649_ERZ802822 | MGnify/ENA primary metagenome ERZ802822 (study PRJEB30503, sample SAMEA104212359) | marine metagenome | biome: Westerlies Biome; feature: [SRF] surface water layer (ENVO:00010504) within the epipelagic zone...; material: water... | reverse complement strand
AGCTTTTCCGAGGGTCCCGTAAGCTGCACCACGTAGGTCGTGGGGCCCACATCGATGATCTGCCCGCGGAAGATCTCGGCGGTACGCTTGACTTCGTCTCGCTGCGCATCCACCGCGCGGACCTTCACCAGCAGGGTGTCGCGCTCAACGTGCGCACCCTCTGTGAGATCCACCACCTTCACCACATCGACAATCTTGTTCAGGTGCTTGGTGATTTGCTCAATCTTAAGGTCATCACCCGTCGTGGTCACCGTCAGTCTCGACAAAGAGTGATCGTCAGTGGGCGCAACATTCAACGTTTCGATGTTGTAGCCGCGCTGTGAAAATAGCCCCACTACCCGCGACAACGCACCGGACTCATTTTCCAGCAGTACTGAGAGTATCCGCCTCATATCAGGTCCTCTCCGTCTTGCTGAGCCACATATCCTTCATCGCCCCATTGGGCGCGACCATCATCGGATACACGTGCTCGTCAGGGTCGATATGGATATCCATAAAGACCAGCTTGTCTTTCAGGGCAAAGGCCTCCTTCATCGCAGGCAGCAGGTCAGACTGAGATTTGACCTCCATGCCAACGTGCCCGTAAGCCTCCGCAAGCTTGACAAAATCAGGCAGCGACGCAGCGTAGTGACTCTCTGAATAACGGCCCTCGTACTGCATGTCCTGCCACTGCTTGACCATACCGAGGTAGTCATTGCGCAGGTTGATGATCTTCACCGGGCAGCCGTACTGACTGCAGGTAGAGAGCTCTTGAATATTCATCTGAATACTGCCCTCCCCTGTGACACAAGCCACATCGGCATCTGGCAGGGCAATCTTGATGCCCATGGCCGCGGGGAGGCCAAATCCCATGGTCCCGAGCCCGCCGGAATTAATCCATCGGCGCGGGTAGTCAAACTTGTAGTACTGCGCGGCAAACATCTGGTGTTGCCCGACATCTGATGTTACGTAGGCCTCGCCATTGGTCGCCTCATACAAGGCACAGATGGCGTCCTGGGGCATGATCGATGCCGACTCGCCATACTGACGCCCGTGCCAAAGACCGTGCGCCTCGCGCCAGCTGTCGATTTGCTGCCACCATTGCGCCAGCGCATCCGGGTCGGGCAATACCCGCTCGGCACTCTCCATCTGCAACGCAACCTGTTTGTCCAACTCCTGCAGAATGGTATCCACCGGTCCGACAATGGGGATGTCGACGGGCACAATCTTGGCGATCGACGCCGGATCGATATCAACGTGAATAATTTTGGCGCCCGGACAGAACTTGGAGACCGTGTTGGTGACGCGGTCGTCAAAACGCGCGCCCACCGCAAGGATGACATCCGAATGGTGCATCGCCATATTGGCCTCGTAGAAGCCATGCATACCCAGCATGCCGAGGAACTGTCGATCGGTACCTGGATACGCACCCAAGCCCATGAGCGTATTGGTCACGGGGGAGTTTAATCGGCGCGCCAGCGCGGTCAGTTGCTCGGAGCCCTCGCCCTGAATAACGCCACCCCCCGCATAAATGACTGGCCGCTTGGCACTGAGCAGCATGCGCGCCGCCTTGCGAATCTGACCCGAGTGGCCTTTGGCTGACGGTTGATAAGATCGCATGCTGACCGTTTCGGGGTACTCATACTCGAACTTATGCTCGGGGTGCGTCAGGTCTTTAGGAATATCGACTACCACCGGCCCGGGGCGCCCGGTGGAAGCAATGAAAAAAGCCTTTTTGATAGTCGAAGGAATGTCCTCCGACTTCTGCACCAGAAAGCTATGTTTCACGATGGGGCGGGAGACGCCGATCATGTCGGTCTCCTGAAACGCATCTTCACCGATGAGATGACTTTGGACCTGACCCGAAATCACAACCAACGGTATCGAGTCCATGTAGGCCGTAGCGATACCCGTGATCGCATTAGTCGCGCCGGGACCTGATGTCACCAGCACCACGCCGGGTTTGCCGGTAGCGCGCGCATAGCCATCAGCCGCATGGGTGGCAGCCTGCTCGTGGCGCACCAGAATATGCGGGACTTTCTCGGCCTTAAATAGGGCGTCATAGATGTGGAGCGCTGCTCCACCGGGGTAACCGAAGATGTACTCGACACCTTCATCTTCAAGGGCGCGGACGATCATTTCGCCGCCGGACAGCATTTCCATGGCCACTCTCCATCTCGTTGCATCAGAGGGTGGCGAAACGCTGTACGCAAAACGCCACCATCACCTGTCGCACGAGACACTGGCCGGATCGCTCCAGCTTCCCGCCAGATCGCGATCACGAAAGCCGTGTATCGGTGACCTGCGGGGTAACGCAGTGTCGAGCCCGAGTGGCAGAGGCCATGCCTCGCCTGACGGAACCCGCAAACAGCCTGTGAAACTATCCCGTTCCAGAGGTAGGCCAGAGGATGAGGGTACTCACCAATAGCCGTTGCCGCTCGCGTGACGAGCGAATTGTCTGGGCGCTGACTGCGCAAAGTCAAGGCATGTCGACAAATGACCATAATCAGCGTTGATGGCTCATGACCTGCGCGCTAGGGTTATGACTCCAAGCGAGGGCCATTCTATGGACAGAAAGCCAACGTTTTTCAATATCGTAACGTCTTCAATACTGTCGCTAATTTTGCAGGTACAGCCCGCAGGTGCGAGCCCCACCTATCGTTGGATCGACGACAATGGCAACCCCGTACTGAGCGATCGGCCGCCCCCGACTGGCACGCCCTACACGGAGATCGAAATTAAAACTGGGCTAAAGCGGTATCGCAAGTCCACCACTGCAGCACCCGAGCCACCGTCAGTCACAACCGAGCTGACAACGCAGCAGAGCACTGCCCTCGCAGCGGCGGATGTCGATGAGTCAGTGTTGCCCTCTGCATCCCAGAGCGAGTGCGCAGCGCTTTACGCTGATATCGAAAGACTGACGAATTACCCGCGAATCATTGTGCGTGATGAAGTCGGCGAGGAACATTTACTCAGCCCGGAAGAACGTGCAACCCGCCTCGAGGAAGCGCTGGCATTTGCGGAAACATTTTGTCGCCGCTGAAGGGTTGATTCAAAATCGACCTCTCACTCCTCAGCTTTAATCGGCGCGGGGGTTGGGGCTATGCTTCGCGCAGCAAATACCCAGCTTGTCAACGCTGACTCCCGAAGCGACAACAGCGCGAAAGAGAGCAACAACAACTGGATCACGACCAGCGTGATCACGAAAAATCCTGTTTCTCTGGAGGCGCTATGCCAACTTGAGCATCTTGTCATGACCCCGCCTTGTTTCGTGCCAGCAATGCCCTCTTAAACGACGGGGTGATCAGTGTTTTTCGTAGCTGAATCAGTTCTTCAAGCGCAGCCGTTGTCCCACTAGCCGCACCGACGGCCACTGTGACGACCGGCGTGCGGGCTCCTTCAGCTAGGACTGGGACATCAGCAAGCTGGGCATAGCCCAGTTCCCACGTCACGACGCCCTGAATCAACGCCTCGGGCGTGCTCCACTGATCCCCTTTCCCCGGGAATGCTTGTCTCATTACCAAGTCGCTGCTCCTGTCGCGAGTCTCCACCCGGGGTCGGTGGTAAATCAATATTTGACTGAGGCTCCCCCAGCCAAACTGCTCAAGACACTCGCGATCAGCTACGCCGCCGCCCCATTCCCCAACAACCCAGCCGGAATGAGAGGGCAATGCTTCCTGTTGTTTTGTGCACACGGCTGGCAGCAGGGCTTGCTGTGGGCACACATCACCACAAGTCTCGACCCGCTCGATGTACAGGGCCTGACTGCTGTCATTGGGGTCAACACAGTCGAGCGCTGCGAGATCAACGATCCAGATGCCCCCCCAAGTTGTGCTGACATCTCGCACTGAAGGTGGAGTGCACGGATCCGCACTGGTTGCCCCAAGCTGTAGCGATGCCCCTGCCGGCTGGGGCCACTGCGACGGTAATCCTGCGGTCGCCCCCATCCGCTCTAGGAACGTAAATAACTGGCCTGCCCGCGTCACCTGGTCACTGCGACGCTCCATGACCTGAGTCGTGGCTATCAGCTCCGCGGCAACCATGACGATGCCGGTCAACAAACTCAGGGCCAGAGCGGAAGCGACCAAGCACTCCACTAGTGACACACCGCCACAACGAGCATATTTTCCGGCGCTCTTAACCATCGGGCAAGTAACCATATGGCGAGTAACCCTGTCGTGAGGGAGACAAGGGCACCGGGAGCGCCCTGAATACGCTTATTCGCTCTCCGTCCGTTTCAGACCAGCTCAAGCGTATCTGGTTTGTACCGAGCACCTCGATGCGAGATGCCGGTAGATTCCGCAGGCCGGCCTCCAAGTAAAGGCAAAATCGTTGCTGATATTCCGTTGCGTCGCCGCAAGGTCCCGTTAGCTCCTGCAACGAGTGACTCGACATCACATAGCGCGCCTCAATTTCACTCAACAGGTTGTCCGCAATAACCAGATGGTACGCTGCGCTGTGTAGCGCAATGATTTCCTGTGTCAGAACAAGCGCACCCGTTAAGCCCGTCAAAGCGAGCGCGGCGGCGATGACGTAATCAATCAGCACGGATTGCTAATCAACCCAGGCTTCAGACACAGCGTCAGTGCGACTGCGGAGGCCAGTGTGATCAAGACTCAGCGCAGGCAGCGTCATCGAATCAAGGGGTAATAGTTCAAGTCGGTACGCGGCACTGCCTTGAGTCAAGACTGTCAACCGGTAGTGAGCAGCGATCTCTGGAGCGAGTGCTTGCAGGAGTGGCAGCTCACTGGCCTCGGCATACCGCTGGTGCCGTTGAAAGAACCTGAGCTGAAGAATCACCAAGCGATCGAGGGTGAGCTGCGCTTCATTGGTTACTGCTTCGGTTTGCACGTGGCGCCATGACGGGACCGCCATTAAGAGCAGCAGGCCCACGATAGTTAATACGAGCATCAACTCAATCAGGGTAAACCCTGTGCGCGCTTCAGAGCTCGGTCTCACGCCTTACGTTGCCCACCTTCACTGCTGGAAGGCCATCGTCTGATAAGGGGCATCTTGAGCACAGATCATTGGCCTGAACCGATGATCTGCGACAAGTGCAGAAGACTTACAGCGTCACGCAGCGTCTACTAGGGGGGGGGCTTTCACGAATCGCAACTCACCCCCCGACAGGGTCACCTCAATCGTATCTCCATGAATGAAATCACCCGCCAGCAACGCCTCAGCTAGCGGATTTTCAATCAACCTTTGAATGGCGCGCTTCAGCGGGCGGGCGCCGTAAACAGGGTCAAAGCCCTGATCGGCCAGATGCGCCATCACTTCATCACTCACCGACAGTGTCAGCGAGCGATCTGCCAGCCGGGCGCTCACCGCCTCCAACTGCAACGCCGCAATGTTGGCTATGTGCGACTGCTCGAGCGCGTGAAACACCACCGATTCATCGATTCGGTTGAGGAACTCAGGCCTAAAGTGGGTCGCCACATCCGCCATCACTTTGGCCTGAATGGTGGCTTTCAGCGCGCCTCTATCCGCAGTGGCATCGTTTTCCTCCAGGGCTTCCCGAATATGCACTGCGCCGAGGTTCGACGTCATCACCACCACCGTGTTGCGGAAATCCACCGTTCTACCCTGACCGTCGGTCAATCGCCCGTCTTCCAAAACCTGCAGCAGAATGTTGAAGACATCGGGGTGGGCCTTTTCGACTTCATCCAGAAGCAGTAATGAGTAGGGTCTGCGACGCACCGCCTCGGTGAGATACCCACCCTCCTCGTAACCCACGTAGCCGGGAGGCGCGCCAATCAGCCGCGCCACAGAGTGCTGCTCCATGAACTCGGACATATCGATACGGATCATCGCCTGTTCGCTGTCGAACAAATAGTCTGCCAGCGCCTTACATAGTTCGGTTTTGCCCACACCGGTTGGGCCCAAGAATAGAAACGAGCCATTGGGCCGCTGTGGATCTGCCAGCCCGGCTCGGGCGCGCCGCACCGCATTGGAGACCGCCACAACGGCTTCATCTTGCCCCACGACACGCTGATGCAGCGTCTCTTCCATGCGCAGTAACTTCTCACGGTCGCCTTCCAACATCTTGGAAATTGGAATACCGGTCCACTTTGACACCACTTCGGCGATCTCTTCTTCTGTCACACGGGAACGCAGCAGAGTAGGCTCAGGCGAGTCCTCCGCAGAAGCCGCCTGCAATCGCCGCTCAAGGTCGGGCAGCAAGCCATGCTGTATTTCCGACATTCTGGTCAGATCACCTGCCCGCCCCGCAACCTCTAAATCCAGCTTGGCTCGCTCGATGTCACTTTTAATCTGTGTCGCGCCCTGCACCGCCGCTTTTTCAGCTAGCCAGACCTCCTCAAGGTCCGCGTACTCGCGCTCGATCCCCGCGATCTGCTCGTCGAGCTGGGCCATCTCTTTTTCCGCCGCCACAGACTCCTCCTTTTTCACCGCCTCGCGCTCAATCTTCAGCTGAATCAGGCGGCGCTCGAGACGGTCCATGGCCTCGGGCTTGGAATCAATTTCCATTCTGATCCGACTGCCAGCCTCATCGATCAAGTCGATGGCTTTGTCAGGCAGCTGCCTATCCGTGATGTAACGCTGGCTAAGTTTTGCCGCAGCGATAATGGCGCTATCGGTAATATCAACACTGTGGTGCACCTCGTAGCGCTCCTTGAGGCCGCGCAGAATGGCGATGGTGTCCTCCTCGCTGGGCTCGTCCACCAGCACTTTCTGGAAGCGTCGCTCCAGCGCAGCATCTTTTTCCACATACTGGCGATATTCGTTCAAGGTGGTGGCACCGACACAGTGCAGCTCACCGCGCGCCAGCGCGGGTTTGAGCATATTGCCCGCATCCATTGATCCCTCGGCCTTGCCCGCCCCGACCATGGTGTGCAACTCGTCCACGAACAGGATGATGCGTCCCTCTTCCTTTGACAGCGCCTTGAGTACGGCCTTGAGCCGCTCCTCAAAATCACCGCGGAACTTGGCACCGGCCAACAGGGCTCCCAGATCCAACGCCAGAATGCGCTTGTCCTTGAGGCCCTCTGGTACCTCCCCATTGACCACGCGCTGGGCCAACCCTTCAACGATGGCGGTCTTGCCCACGCCCGGCTCGCCAATCAGCACGGGATTATTTTTGGTCCGTCGCTGCAACACCTGAATCGTTCGGCGAATCTCGTCATCTCGACCAATCACAGGGTCCAGCTCACCGGCTGCGGCACGCTCGGTTAGATCAACCGTATATTTTTCTAGCGCTTGGCGCGTCTCTTCCGACTCTGCCGACTGCACCGCCTCACCACCACGTGCCGATTCGATAGCCTTTCGAAGCGTTTGAGCGGTCACACCGGCCTCACTTAATAACGACGCCGTCGACTTTGACTCCAGCATTGCCAGCAATATGGCATCGGTCGACAGGTAGGTGTCGCCGGCCTGTTGAGACAACTTGTCTGCCCTATTCAGCAGCCGCTGTGTTTCCTGACTGACGTGAACGTCTTCATTGCCCGAAACCGTCGCCATCGCACCCAATGCGTTATCCACCGAGGCCTGCAGGGGCTCCACCGTGGCGCCCGCTGCCAACAGCAGGGCACGCGTGCCAGAGCCCGCGGGGTCCATCATGGCTTTCAGTAGGTGAAGTGGTTCGATAAAAGGGTGATCTCGGCCAATCGCGAGGGACTGTGCCTCACCTAAGGCCGCCTGTAACGAATGTGTCAGCTTGTCCATGCGCATCGCTCTCTCCTTGACCCCGCTTTGCGGGTCAGCTTTGTCTGAGAGAAATATGGGGGCCTAAAACCCTTTTTCAAGTGTGGACTTGTGACGCTCGAGGCTCAGCTCAACCAAACCAGCGTCGCCATGCGTCCCGTGGCGGGTCCCTCTCGGCGATGGGAAAAAAAAATCTCTGGCTCGCCATGAGTGCATCGATCCCCGCCGGCGATTGTGGACACTCCCGCCCGGCTGAGCCTAAGGCACGCCAGCGCCATGAGATCTGCCATCCAATGCCCCTGGCGTTTCGAGGGCTGAAAGCATTGGCCGCCCGCCTCGCCACACTGCTGCTCAAATGTTGTTTTCACCTCGGGGCCGACCTCATAGGCCGCTGCACTGATTGCCGGACCTAACCAAGCGGTCATCGATGCAGGCTCTGCTGGCATTGCAGAGAGCAGCGATTCCAATACCCCCGCGGCCAGACCCCGCCAACCCGCATGGGCAATGCCCACGCAAGTCTCATCCCCCGCCACTATTACCACGGGCAAACAGTCCGCCGTCAACACAGCCAGCGGCCGGTTGCGCTCATCGGTCCAGTGCGCATCCGCCTCGGGTACCACGCCCTCTGTAGCTTTCACCGTCCTGACGCCGTGTACTTGATTCAGCCAACAGACAGCATCGCCCGGCAGCACGTCGTCCAGCAGGCGGCGATTCTCTTCGACACTTTCGGCCTGATCGCCAACGTGGTCAGCCAAATTCAAGCTGTCGTATGGGGGTTGGCTAACCCCTCCCTCGCGGGTACTCACGCGGATCTCAACACCGTCGAGCGCTGGGTCGGGTGCCCAGAGTGGAAGCGATGCCATTAAGCCGGATCCTCCTCCGACAGACACTGGATAAGATCCGCCAGATCCGCGGGGATGGGGGCAGAGAAGTGCATCGACTCACAAGATCTTGGGTGGGCAAAGGTCAGCTCGCGGGCATGCAAAGCCTGTCGGGAAAAAGCAGTCAACGTCGACAACAACTGCTCACTCGCGCCAGCGGGGCGTGTCGCGCGCCCACCATAAACGGGATCTCCCACTAGTGGATGCTTACGCGCCGACAGATGCACTCTGATCTGATGCGTGCGACCCGATTCAAGACTGACATCGAGGAGGGTATGGGCCCCAAAATGCTTTGAGATCCGGTAGTGAGTCACGGCGGGCTTACCGTCGGGCACCACCGCCATTTTGGTTCGGGAGGTCGGGTGGCGCCCAATAGGTTCATCGATTGTGCCACCACCTGAGAACGTGCCGCGGCAGACCGCACTGTAGAGACGACTGACCGATCGATCCGCCAACTGCGTCACCAAAGACTTATGTGCCAAAGGTGATCGGGCCGCGAGCATGATCCCCGAGGTGTCTTTATCCAGACGATGCACAATGCCGCCCCGGGGCAGTGCCGCCATTTCTGGTGCATGCGCCAGCAGGCCGTTGACGAGGGTGCCACTGTGATGGCCAGCGGCCGGGTGCACCACAAGCCCCGCGGGCTTGTTCAGTACGATCACATGTTCATCTTCGTGCAGGATATTCAGAGGGAGCTTCTCGGGGACCCACTCCACCCTGTCTTCGGCCTCGGGCGTCAATAACAGCAGGTCGTCTACCGCGACCTTGTCACGGGGTTTAGCGGCACATTGGTTCCGCTGCAGACGCCCCACCTTGATCCATTCGGCCAGCCGGCTGCGCGAAAAATCGGTGAACAGCGCCGCCGCCACCGCATCGAGGCGCTGGCCATGCAGGGCCGGGGGCACCTTTGCAGATAGCGGCTCTTCGGCCGCTAAAACTTCCTCTTCCAAGCGCTGTGACTCCCGCACAGTTGCGTTTACACTACTGGCCCAGAATGTACCACGGTGGACGACTGCTCTTGGCATTCCGCACATTGTTAACTCGCAGCTTACTGCTAAGCATATTGCTTGTTTCCTCGGGTTGCTCTTGGTTTGGTGGCGATGACGACGACCTGATCGCCGACTCCGGAGAGCAGCAGCTATACCGGGAAGCGCAAAGGCACCTGAAGAATGAAAACTTCAGCCTCGCGGTACGTAGCCTGCAGATGCTTGAGAGCCGGTATCCGTTCGGGCGCTATGCCGAGCAAGCGCAATTAGAGCTGGTTTATGCCCACTATGGCGCCTATGAGTTCGAGGCGGCCACCGAAGCCGCCGACCGATTCATTCGGCTTCACCCCCGACATCCAAGCGTCGACTACGCCTTCTACATGAAGGGCCTCGCGGCCTACGACATCGAACCCGGATTTTTCTCACGCTTTATTCCTTCGGACGACACCAAGCGTGATGTCAGCCATATCCAGATTGCCTTTGCCGAGTTCTCTCAGTTACTGGCCCGCTATCCGGACAGCGCTTACGCTCCCGATGCCCGCCAGCGAATGGTGCACATGCGCAACATGCTTGCCCGTCACGAAATTCACGTGGCCAACTATTATTTCCGCCGCGGCGCTTACATGGCGGCTTTAAATCGCGGCAAGTATGTGGTCGAGCATATGCAACAGACGCCCAGCGTGGCCGATGGGCTCGCCATCATGGCCCAAGCCTATTTGCTGTTGGGTCTGAACGATTTGGCCGAGGACTCCATCGATGTCCTGTGCGAAAACTACCCTGACCACCCCAATCTGGCGTCGGGCTGCACTTTCGACAGCGTCTACACGATGGAGGGGCTGCAGCGGTCATGGATCAATCGAGCGACGCTGGGGTTATTTAATCCGCCCGAGCCGCCCCAGTTTAACTACCGTCCCAAATCCTGAAACGCAGCCCTGGGTGCTTTAACTGGAAGAGCGCCAGGCCCAAGTGATGGGATAGCGCCGATCACGACCAAACGCACGCCGCGAGATCCTGACACCCACTGGCGCCTGCCGGCGCTTGTACTCGTTGAGATCTACAAGCCTCACGACACGCTCAACGTCCTCCGGCGAGAACCCTGCGGCCACCATCTCCTGACGCGAGGCGTCCTGCTCCACGTACAGTTCGATGATCTGATCGAGCACTTCATATGGCGGCAGGCTGTCTTCATCTTTCTGGTCAGGGGCCAGCTCCGCCGAGGGTGCGCGGGTAATCACCCGTTCAGGGATGCACTCACCCAGCGTATTGCGATGTCTCGCCAACGCGTAGACCAGCATCTTTGGGCAGTCCTTGAGGACATCGAAGCCACCGGCCATATCTCCGTACAGAGTAGAATAACCCACCGCCAACTCACTCTTGTTACCAGTGGTCAATACCAGCAGATTTTTCTTGTTGGAGATCGACATGAGCAAAACGCCGCGACAACGTGCCTGCAGATTTTCCTCGGTGATATTAGCGGGCAAACCGGCAAACTCATCCGTCAGCGCCGTCATGAAGGCCTCATACAGGGGCTCAATCGACACATTACTGAAGCGCACGCCGAGCGCCTTGGCTTCCTCCGCCGCGTCCTCCACGCTCATGCTGGCGGTATAGCGAAACGGCATCATGACCGCCTCTACCCGCT
>ERZ802822.2156-NODE-2156-length-11151-cov-7.642677_pt1 | contig 11151 bp, 9 predicted proteins | sample MGYA00345649_ERZ802822 | MGnify/ENA primary metagenome ERZ802822 (study PRJEB30503, sample SAMEA104212359) | marine metagenome | biome: Westerlies Biome; feature: [SRF] surface water layer (ENVO:00010504) within the epipelagic zone...; material: water... | reverse complement strand
CGGTGCTTGTATTTTAAGATTATTGCTAGTAAGTAAAGGCAAGTCGTTGCTCTGCCGGTTTTATCAGGATGGTGTTATATGTCACAGAATCTGATCATTGCCCCGTCGATCTTGGCGGCTGATTTTAGCTGTATCGGTGATGAGGTCAGGGCAGTGGATGCTGCTGGTGCCGACTGGATTCATCTCGATGTGATGGATGGTCATTTTGTGCCAAATCTGACATTTGGCCCGCCTTTGATCAAATCCCTGCGCGGCCACAGCGACAAGCCCTTTGATGCCCATCTTATGGTATCAAACCCGGATGCCTTGCTCGCCGATTATGCCGCTGCCGGGGCAGACCGGATCACCGTTCATGCCGAAGCCTGTCCCCATCTTGACCGCAGTCTGGCACGGATTCGTGAATTGGGATGCAAGGCCGGGGTGGCGGTGAACCCGCATAGCGGGGTGGATGATCTTGTGCATGTGCTTGACCGGCTGGATTTGATTTTGGTGATGACGGTGAATCCGGGGTTTGGCGGACAGGATTTTATCGCCGCGATGACCGATAAAATTGCCCGGGTTAAAGCGCTGATCGGATCGCGCGCCATTGATATTCAGGTGGATGGCGGCATCACCGCTGCCACGACGCCTGCGGTGACCGCTGCTGGTGCCAATGTGCTGGTCGCCGGGTCGGCCATTTTCAAAGGCGATAATACAGCGGCTTATGCGGCCAATATTGCGGCGATCCACAGTGCCAGTGCGCTGTGATTTTTATTCACTTTGCTGATCATATGACGGGGCGCAGATGGGATTGCTGATCGACGGTGTGTGGTCGGACAAATGGTATGACACCGCCAAAACAGATGGGCGGTTTGTGCGGGAAAATGCCGGCTTTCGGCATTGGGTGACGGCTGATGGCGCGGCCGGGCCAAGCGGTGATGCCGGGTTCGCCGCGGAAAGCGGGCGCTATCACTTATATGTGTCGCATGCCTGCCCCTGGGCGCATCGCACTATTATTTTCCGTCATCTCAAACAGCTCACCGATCATATTTCGGTGTCGGTGGTGCATCCGTTAATGCTCGATCAAGGCTGGAGCTTTGATAGTGACGACCATGCCACGGGCGACCAACTTTATGGCAAAAAATTTCTGCATGAGGTCTATACTTATGGCCACCCACAGGCCAGTGGGCGGGTAACGGTGCCGGTGTTGTGGGACAAGCATAAGGCGTGCATTGTGTCGAATGAATCGGCCGAGATTATTCGCATGTTCAATGCGGCTTTTAATGCGCTGACAGGCAATCATGATGATTATTGGCCAGAACCGTTGCGCGACGAGATTGAAAGCGTCAATCAGGATATTTACGACAATATCAATAACGGTGTTTACAAAGCCGGCTTTGCCACCAGCGCCGCTGCCTATGAAGATGCGGTGCGCGCTGTGTTTGCCGCACTTGACCGGATGGAATCGCGGCTGCAACAAGGCCGCTATCTGATGGGATCACAACTGACTGAGGCGGATTGGCGCTTTTTCACCACATTGGTAAGGTTTGACCCGGTCTATGTCGGACATTTCAAATGCAATCTGCGGCGCATTGCGGATTATCCGGCGTTAACCGGTTACCTGCGCGATTTGTATCAGACCCCGGGCATTGCCGAAACCGTGGTGATGGATCACATCAAACAGCATTATTATCAGAGCCACCGGCAGATCAACCCGACTGCCATTGTGCCGCTCGGGCCGGTGCTTGATTACCATGCTCCACATGGGCGCGGCCAGCCCGGTTAATTATGTTGGTCTAATTATTTTGGGCTGGCGGTTTTTTGCGCGGGTTCCTGCCAAGATGTTGTTCGCCGCGTTCGGCTGCCAGCCGTATCTGTTTTTGCCGCTCGGCGAAACGTGCGGCGCGCTGCGGGCTGATGCTGGGCTTGCAATGCGGACAGCTGACACCATCCAGATAATCATCGCTTTGCAAATCGGCATCGCTGAGTGGCATACGGCAGGCATGACACATGTGATAGCTGCCTTGCCGCAATTTGTGATCAACTGCGACGCGCCCGTCAAAAACAAAACATTCGCCTTGCCATTTGCTCTGCTCTGCGGGCACCTCTTCGAAATATTTTAAAATGCCACCTTTCAGTTGATATACCTCGTCAAACCCATAGGTCTGCATCAGCGCTGTGGCCTTTTCACAGCGAATGCCACCGGTGCAATACATCGCCAGCTTTTTCGGACGTTTGGCTGCAGGTTGTTTGGCCAGCTCTGCCGCCCAATTTGGGAAATCACGAAAATTGGTGGTGTTCGGATCGACCGCGCCATCAAACATGCCAATCGCGGTTTCATATGTGTTGCGTGTATCGATCAGCATCACATCCGGGTCGCTTATCAGCGCGTTCCAGTCAGCTGGCTCAACATAGGTGCCGGTGGCTTTGGCAGGCTGAATATCGGGACAGCCCATGGTGACAATTTCCCGCTTTAACCGCACCTTCATCCGCAAAAATGGCTGAGTATTGCTGGCCGAAAATTTAAGCGACATGCGGTCAAACCGGCTGTCTGTCTGCAGCCATTCCAGCACTTGTTCCATTGCCGGCACCGGCGCGGCGATAGTGCCGTTGATGCCCTCATGCGCCAGCAAGATGGTGCCCGCTACGCCAGCCTGATCACAGCGGGCCTGTAACTGTGCGCGCAGATCCGGCGCATCATCCAGCTGCACGAATTTATACAGCGCGGCGACGACAAATGTGACGTCATTGCTGCGCCTCGCCAGCATCTGATGCATCATCTCTCGATAGTCTGACATTGGTCGTCGATATCCTGTTTTGAGCGATGTCCTGTTTAGGGCAACACCCTGTTTTGGGGAAGTTTTGGGCAAGTTAGCACCCTGCCCGATGAAAACCAAGATGTTGAAATCGGTGGCGGTGCCTGGCAGCAAAATTTATGGCCGGGCGGGCCTAGCTGGCGGGTTTTGCTGATGATCTGGCAAGATGCGGATCACCGGCCCATACATCAGCCAGCCAGCTTTGCAAAAACCCCGGGCCAGCCACGCTGATCAGCATATTGCGCAAGCGTCCGCGAGCCCCGCCAAACGCCATCACCTTGCCGCTGATATCGGCTTTGCGAACGACCGCAGATACCGCCATGGTGCGGTTGCGTGCATAGATGGCGAGGGCATTGTCAATGTCGCTGCTGTGGCAAAGGGCGTATTGCAGACTGGCCGCATCCTGCAGCGCCTGACCAGCGCCCTGTGCCAGATGCGGCGGCATAATATGGGCGGCGTCACCAGCCAGCGCGACCCGGCCGCGCCGCCAGCATACCGGGCTGCCAGCCGGGGGAAGCGATGTTTTTGTCCATTGAAACTGGCTGCTGGCAAGCTGTTCCAGCATTGGATCGGCGCGGAAAATCCGGGCTTGCCAATTACCGGCGGCCTGTCTGGCTGACAGGGTGACGGCAAAATTGATGCGCCTGCCACCGGCAATCGGGTAGTGCACAAGATGCGCCCCCTGACCAAGCCATAAATTGCTGGCTGGCTGGGCAAAAGCCGCTGGCAGATCGTCGGCATCAATGTCTGCCCGCATGGTTACCCGCATATCGCCCCGCATACCAGCCCGCATATCACCCCGGGCAGACTGATAATCTGCGCCCGGTGTGGCACCGGTGACAAAGCGCCGGCCAAAGCCGTTCATCCCGTCGGCGGCAATCAATGCGGTCGCCTGCATGCTGCGGCCATCATCGCAGACCAGCGCGACGCCGTCATCTTGCGTAACCGCCTGATTGATCAGCCTGGCATGCAAGGTGATGCAGGTGCGCGCGGCAACAGCATCCTGTAATAGACGCAACATATCAGCGCGGCTGATACTGGCATACTGATGCGTCAGTGGCAGGCGCGTTAAGGTGGCTCCGCTGGCAAGGTCGCGCACAATGATATGGTCGAGCCGTGTGGCGTATTGCATCGCCGCATCACCCAGACCAAGCTGGTCAAGTGCCTGCCAGCCATTCGGTGCCAGTTGAATGCCGCCGGGCGGGGCTGTTGCTGGCGCGGCCCCGCAAAGCGCCACATCATGACCGGCATTGGCGGCTGCCAAAGCGGCGCTGAGTCCGGCGATGCCGTTACCGCTGACCATGATTGTCATCTGTTGCGCCCCTGCAGGTGTTTAAAAAACAATGTTCAAATAAAAAGCGATCACCCTACCCCATGCACCGGGTCAGGTGATCGCTGCTAGGCTAGAGCGTGTCGGTCATGCGTGCAACCAGCGATGACCGGTCACGGTTACTTTGCGTCAAGCTCTGCATCTAGTGATTTGCGGAATTTATCGACAATCTCGTCAACATGTTTGCGCTCGGCGACAAAGGCCGGTGCAATAATCGCGTTATCACCAGTGAATTTGACATGCAGGCCATTCCAGAACATGGTTTTCTGCATCTGTCCACCACGGTGTCCGGCGACACCATCTGATACCAGCTCAACACCGGCCATCAGGCCAATGCCGCGGATATCGGCAACCAGTGGATGATCCTGCAAGCTCCAGACCGCGTCGAGGAAGTAATCTTCGAGTTCCGCTGCCCGGTCAAACAGACCTTCGCTTTCATAGATCTTCTGTGTGGCTATCCCGGCTGCACAGGCTGCCGGATGCGCCGAATAGGTGTAGCCATGGAAAAATTCGATCGCATTTTCCGGTGCCGCATTTGTGACGGTGTCATAGATTTCATCAGTCACCGCGACGCCGCCCATGGGAATGGCACCATTTGTCAGCGCCTTTGCCATGGTAATAATGTCGGGCTTAACGTTGAATTTCTGTGTGGCAAAAGCGGTGCCCATCCGGCCAAAACCGGTGATGACCTCGTCAAATACCAGCAATAACCCGTGCTTCGTGCAGATTTCACGGACTTTTTCCAGATAGCCAACCGGTGGCACCAATGTGCCGGTCGATCCGGCAACAGGTTCGATGAACACCGCTGCCAGGGTGCTGCCACCCAGATTTTCGGCAATGCGTTCCAGATCCATAGCCAGTTCGGCGCCGGTCTTTGGCTGGCCTTTTGAAAACCGCTGATCTTCTTGCCAGGTGTGGCGGATCAATGAAATATTGGGCAGCGTCAGGCCGAAGGTTTCACGGTTGCGCACCATGCCGGCGAGCGATACGCCGCCCATATTCACCCCATGATAGGCGCGTTCACGGCTGATCAGACGGTTCCGCTGGGCTTGGCCGCGGGCGCGCTGATAGGCCAGAATTACCTTAATCGCCGTTTCGACTGACTCTGATCCGGAATTGGTAAAGAACACATGATTGAACTCATCTGGCAAAATCCGGCAGACGCGCTCGGCCAGTTCGAAAGAACCGGGATGGCCTAGCTGGAAATGCGGTGTGTAGTCATTGGTCAGCATCTGTTGATACACCGCCTCGGCAATTTCGCGGCGGCCATGACCAAGTGGCGTACAAAACAGGCCAGATGAACCGTCGATCACCTCGCCACCTTTATAATCCCACATATACATGCCATCCGATTTCACCACAATACGCGGGTCTTTTTTGAAGTCGCGATTGGCGGTGAATGGCATCCAATGGCTTTCTAATGAATTTACGTCATATGACATCGGCTTGTTTCCTTCAAAAATGTGACCTTTTGCGGGGTCAGTTGCCAAAATTTCCTATGGTGCCGAACCCGGGCTTGCGGCCGCAAATGCTGCCGGTGCTGGATTCTCGCACGCACAAATAAACCCTATCGAACAAATCTACCATTTTACAGCGCGCACCATCGCCGGTGATGGCTGTCTTTGCCGGTGGTTGCCGGAAAATTACCATGACAAAAGCGACGGATCACAGCAAGCATCGCTTATAGTGCCAGTTGCGGCATTGACTGGTACCAGATAAACAGCTTCAATGGCCGCTATCGGTCTGGCTTGCGGGTTTTGTGCGGGCGGCTTTTGGTGCAGGCGGCTGTAACGGGCAGAATGGTGGCAACAGTGAACGAGCATTTGATCATTACATTGGATAATGCCTCCGGCATCAGCTTGCAGGCGCAAATCCGACAATCGGTTGTTGAGGCCATTTTGGGCCACTCGATTTTACCGGGTGACAAATTGCCATCCAGCCGGGCGCTGGCCAAACAATTAAAAATATCGCGCAATACGGTGATTCTGGCCTATCAGGCGTTGGTTGATACCGGCTATTTGCGGCCGCGCGAACGCTCTGGCTATGTGGTCAGCGATGATGCGCCAATCACCCGTCTGGTTGATACGCCGGGCGACCAACCGCCGTCTGATGTGGATCGTGACAGCCCCGGTCAGCCAGAGATATTGCCGGAAACTTTGCCTGGAACTTTGCCGGAAACTTTACCCGACAATGCGGCAGGTCATGTCGATTGGGATCAAAAGCTGGTGCATTCCTACAGCTATATCCGGCCGGTGCAAAAGCCGGTGAACTGGCGTGAATTTCCTTATCCCTTTGTCTATGGTCAGGTCGATGACGAATTATTTTCGCATTCGGAATGGCGCGATTGCGCACGACAGGCGCTGGGCATGCGCAATTTCTCGACGATGGCCGGTGATTTTGGCCAGCATGATGATTCGATGCTGGTCAATTATATCTGTTCGCGCAGCCTGCCACGCCGCGGCATCAAAGCCCGGCCTGAACAGATTTTGGTCACTTTGGGTGCGCAGAACGCGCTGTATCTGATCGCCCAGCTGTTGATTGACCAGCAGAAACAGGTGGTGATTGAAAACCCATGCTATCCTGATCTGCGTGACATTTTGTTGCAGCGTACACAGCATATCACCCCGCTGGATGTTGATGCCGAAGGGCTGGTTCTGGATGAGACAGTTTTGTCGCAGACCGATGCGGTATTTATCACCCCCAGCCACCAATGCCCGACCACCTATACCATGCCGGCAAGCCGCCGCCGGCAATTATTGTCGATGGCAAAGCGGCATGATTTTCTGATTGTCGAGGATGATTATGAATTCGAGATGAATTTTCTGGAATCGCCAACCCCGGCATTGAAATCGCAGGATGTTGACGGCCGTGTCATTTATGTTGGCAGCCTGTCAAAATCGGTCTTTCCGGGTCTGCGTCTTGGCTATCTGGTGGCACCGGAACATGTCATCAAGCAGGCGCGCGCCTTGCGGCATTTGATTTTGCGGCATCCGCCGGGGCATGCGCAGCGCACGCTGGCCTATTTTATGGCGCTGGGGCATTATGACGCGCAGATCCGGCGGTTGCGGCGGCATCTTGCCGAGCGCCGGCGGGTGTTGCAACAAGCGATGGATACCGAGCCGCTGTTTTCACAGGCAGCCGCGCATTTTGGCGGCACCAGTTTCTGGGTGCATGGGCCGGACTGGCTGGATGCGCGGGTGCTGGCACAGCGCGCCATGGCCGGGGGTGTGCTGATTGAGCCAGGCGATGTGTTTTTCCGCTCTGAGGCGGCGCCACTGAATTATTTTCGGCTGTCCTATTCGGCCATTTCCACCGATCGCATTGGCGAGGGTTTCAAGCGGCTTGTTAAAGCAGTTAATTCCCTAGTTTAGCATCCACTAGTAGTTAGTGACTAACTATAAGCCCTGTGCCGTTTTGACGGATGCAAACGTTAATTTGCAAAGATCGTCCAAGAGGTCGTGCTCTGAGGTGTTGTTTTCAATCAACTTTATTAGAGGGCGGATGCTATCTGGGCGATAATCCAGGCTTCGGTTCTTTGGTCTGAAACTTTGATTAATGTCTTTAATGAAATAGAACGGTTCTGGCCGCAAATGATCGCCAATGCTGAAACCAACTATTATTCTTTGCCCAGTCGTTTCAGAGAAAAAAGCTGTGTATTCTAGTGTAAAGGTTTCCGGTTCCAGAACAACTTTAGCGGGCTGATGCAAAATGGACGCGATTGGGCTCAATGATGCTGGCATCTGTTGGAGTATTTTCAAGCTGGTCATTAAACAATCATTGAGAGCATGAAGTTCCAGATCATATAACGATGCATTGTGATCCTGCGTATCACCCATCAGCATCAACGGTGAGTGAAAAGGCAGGGATGAAGTGAATTTTGACTGATCTAAATCTCGATGAAGCAGTTCTACTAGATACCAAGCCTCAGCAAAGGCAGGCGTCCTGTCATCAAAGCAGAAACTGTGTGGGACCTGTAAGCCGTCTTCACAAAAATATATTTCAAGTTCACGAATGTTCAAGCCAATTTGAAATTTATTTTCGAAATAGCGTGTCCGGAAATCTTGGGAATTGCTATCACACAAAAGGCTGAGATGCTGATTTTGTGGCATGACATCAAGGAAGCTATTGGCACCTCTTGCTGTCCAGAATAATGCGTTATGTGCCTCGACACATGCATCGCGAAACTGCTTTGTTGCAAATATTTTTGGTTCAGGCCAGGCTGCTGATAGGCTCAAAAGTGTCTCATTTCTGGTATTTTTTATGAATTTTACCATTCATAATCATCGTCGTCATCATTATCATCATCAAAAAATGTTGATTCATCGATATCACTGTCCTCATCAAAATCATATTCGAGCTGTTCAGTGACGAACACCATGATGTTGTCACCCTCAACTTTCACATTATAGGTTTTTAGCGGTAGTTCCGCTTCATCCTGGAGTTCAAGAGTCTCGAGGTCCCAAGACCAAAGATGTTTTGTGCACGTCAACTTACACCCGACCACAAGCCCAGACTCTTCAAGAGGCTCTTCCAAATGCGGACAAACCGGAGGGATAGCGACATAACCAGTTTTGTGGTGTGCAACTGCGATTGGTATGCCGCCCCCAATTCGGGCCCAAACTTTCTTGATTGAACCTACCGGGATCTCGCTCTTTTCACAGACCTTTGTCCAAGCCATTCGTTATTCTTTCTGACGTCTCTGGTGTTTAGTTGTTTGGGAGCGCCTGCGCCCGCTGCCTGATTTTACAGAGGCCAATGTGAACCTTTGTCCAGACGTCTGTTATCGAGCTTTGTCTCGCGATTAATAAATTTAGGCTCCCCATCAATGATAGAAAACTTGTCGATATATTTCCCAATCACGAATAGGCGGCTCTCTCCAGAGTCGAGGTGAGAATTAATGCCATCAAGCATGTTTTGATATATCGTGACCGAACTTATTGCGGTTGCGGTCTTGCCGTCATCTGCGATGTCGATTGAGTAAACAGAAGTGTGCCTGTGTAACGGTGAATGATCGGTGTTGTGCTTTGGCAGCATGTCCATCAAACCGACGAGTTCTTTTTTATCACCGCTAAAATAAGTCATATTTTTGTTTATTTCTGGGCTGAACGAGGTGATTGCGTAGGTGAAAGTTTCATCACAAAGTTCAAACCACCCTGACCAATTGTTTTCGTCCAGAGCGAGCGTTGCCTTGTAGATTGTTTTTTCTATTTTTCTTTCTAAATCAAGCATAAGATCATCTTTCATTATTGTCTTACAGGTTGCTTCAGTCTCTGTTTGTCTGTTTGCCAAAAACGGCTTTGTGGACGCTACTAGGTAATTTTACGATCTTGCGCCGCCGCTATCGATTGGTGAATAAGACGGTTTCGCTATCTGCTTAGGGTCGGGAAAACGTTTAGTGTCCAGACATTGTCTTGCTTCCATGTAGGTAGCTGGGTCATTAACAACTTCAACTGCTACTAATTCGTCTCCCCGGAAGCTCCAAAATGACACAGCGCCGTCGCGTTTTCCAAGTCTTTCAACTTGATAGACGCTTTCGTCTTGAACAGGAACGATTCCAACCGATTGTAGCTTTACATCATATTGGTCTGACCAAAACCAGGGCGTTTGGATGTTTGGACTGTCTGCGCCAGTGATTGACGCAGCAGCTACTGCAGCGGTTTCTTGGGCGTTGTGGACGGACTCAACCGCAATGGTTTGTTCGCGCCGAAGGGCAACATCGCCAATGGCAAAAATGTCTTTGTCACTCGTTCTCATCTCATTGTTCACCAGTATGGCGCCGCCGGTATCAAATTGCGTTTCCAGCCCTGCCTCTACCGCAAGGTGGCTATCTGGGTAAACGCCAATACCGGTTATCAGCATATCCCCGCTAATAACTCTACCATCTGATAACGTTACACTCGTAAAGATGCCAGATTCTTGGTTTATGCCCTCAACGCCGACGTTGGTGATAACCGTTACACCATTATCTTGGTGCAACTTGTTGAGATAGTTGGCCAGTGGTTTGCTTGCAACTCTGGCAAGGATGCGCTCTCCCGCTTCAATCACTGTTATGTCCATGCCTTTTTTTCGCAGTGACGCTGCAACTTCAAGACCAATATACCCACCACCGATAATAACAATTGAGTCAGCGTTATTTGAAGCTTGGCGGATGGCGTTTGCGTCAGCTGGTTGGCGCAAAACAAATGCATTACCAATGCCCTTTGAGCTAGGCAATTCTTTTGGGACTGACCCACTTGCGATAACAAGTTTATCATATTTTACGACATCACCGTTGTTTACTGTTATGGTTTTGTCATCTTTATCAATTTTATGAACTACGCTTTGCGTTTTAAGTTTTACTTTATTCGCTTTGTACCATTTTTTTTGTCGCAGCAATGACTTCGACTCGACGGTCTCGCCACCACCGAGCAAAAAGCCTTTTGACAAAGGCGGGCGCTCCATTGGTCCGCCGACCTGTCTGTCGAATATTGAAATGTTGCCAATAAAACCGTTTTTGCGGAGTCTGTCCGCCATTGATATGCCCGCATGACTGGCACCGATAACCACTATATGAGGCCCTGTCAGGGCCTTGTTTGTGCCCTGGTCACTATCTTTGTCACTAGTGCTTTTTTCAGTGATGCGGTGTAACCCCTCTGGATGGGTGTCCATCCACATCGCCCACTCTTCCAAATAATGTTTTGAGAGCAAACTTTCTTTTGGCTCTTCACTTGGAGCTGAGTTTGGAATTCTAAATGGCCCATGGCTCAAATTGTAATATTTGGAGCGCACTGCGCGGTCCGCTTGGCTCTCTGTCTGCGGCACCAGACCCCGATGCTCTATCATAATGCGGTTTTTGTCGACAGGTGTTACCATTGACACGTTAAGCACGGGTCCGCTTAATTCAAAACGATAACCGGGGAAGAGGTAAACACCCGTTACCTGTTTAGAGTTTGGATGGGGAAACTGCTCTGAGGGGTGATGTTTTTGATCGTCTCCGGTTACAACACAATGTCCGTATTTAAATACAGATCCGGCTTTCGTCTTTTT
>ERZ802822.2155-NODE-2155-length-11152-cov-7.871242_pt1 | contig 11152 bp, 10 predicted proteins | sample MGYA00345649_ERZ802822 | MGnify/ENA primary metagenome ERZ802822 (study PRJEB30503, sample SAMEA104212359) | marine metagenome | biome: Westerlies Biome; feature: [SRF] surface water layer (ENVO:00010504) within the epipelagic zone...; material: water... | reverse complement strand
AGAAAGATTATTGAGTCTATGAAAAAGATGTCATTTACCTCAAGAGATACTGCGAATGCTTCTGAAATTTTTAATGAAATGATAAAAGATAAGAATTGTTCTATTTTCCTTACTATAGCTGGTTCAACCTCTGCCGCAGGATGCATGAAGTTATATTCAGATTTAGTAAAATATAACATGGTTGATGCCATTGTAGCTACAGGAGCTTCGATTATAGATATGGATTTTTTTGAAGCCTTAGGTTTTAAACACTACCAAGGAAATCAGTTCCAAGATGATAAAATTTTAAGAGAAAATTATATAGATAGAATATATGATACTTACATAGATGAGGAACAATTGCAGATTTGTGATAAAGCTATATGTGATATCGCAAATAGTTTACCTCCTAAGGTCTATACTTCAAGAGAATTTATAAGAGAAATAGGAAAATATCTCAAAAAAAACGGAAAAAAGAAAATAGAACAGTTTAATATAGATCTTGACAAATTAAGGGTTAATGATTGTTTTTATATATTGTCTAGTATTCCAATAGGAACATTTGATAAAAAAATGATGCTAGTAAAGAAAATAAAATAGAAGAAACAAATAAAGCAAAAAACTGAGTGGAAAAATGACTCATTGATTTAAAAATAAATTGTATCAACCGATAAAAAATAAAGAGGGAAAACACTCTAAAAATTAACTCTTCATAAATTCCAGCTCCCAGTGACAAAATTAGATTAAATTGTATATTTTCGACAGAAATATCCATTAAATAGAGTCCCATATTTCCGAGTAAAACGAATAACAATAAAGCATAAATTGAAGATTCAAGTAACATCATAGCCAAATATGATTTATATATGGTAAAAGAATCATAATTTTTCTTTTGATAATAGGCTATGATGAAAAATACTAATAAGAATAGGCTCGAAGATATATAAAAAATATCAAACCCTAATGCTGAAATTGCTTCTTCTATTAAAATATCTGCTCCATTTTTAATATAACTAAATTCGGTACCTCTCATCAAAAAAAGACCTAATTCGTATATTAAAAACATTGGTAAGGTAATGATAAAACTATAAAAAGGAGATTCAGACTTCTGAAAATAATCTTTGATCATATCAAATCTTTAAAACAGCTAATAATGCCTCTTGTGGAACTTCAACTCTTCCTATCATTCTCATTCTCTTTTTTCCTTTTTTCTGCTTTTGTAACAGTTTGTTTTTACGAGTAACATCTCCACCATAAAGTTTTTCGGTTACATTTTTTCTAAAAGGAGCAATATTAGTTCGAGCTATTACTCTTGTACCAATAGATGCTTGAATTGGAATTTGAATCTGATGTCTAGGAATCAACTCTTTAAGCTTTTGACAAAGAGCTAGTCCCCTATGATAAGAATCCTTTTTTGAGCAAATCATAGATAAGGCATCTACAGGCTCTTTATTAATTAAAATATCCAACTTATCTAATTTACTCTCCTTATACTCTTTGAAGGTATAATCAAAAGATGCATAACCTTTTGATCCAGACTTAATACTATCATAGAAATCAAATAATATTTCACCTAAAGGGAGTTCATATATTAATTGAACTTTAGAACTGGAAAGATAAGAGGTAGATTTATACTTCCCTCTCTTCTCTTGACAGATTTTCATGACATTTCCTATGTAATCTACCGGAGTTAAAATTTCTGCTGTAACAATTGGCTCCATTATGCTTTCTAAAACCTTGGGCTCTGGTAATAAAGCCGGTCTTTGTACTTCTATCTGACTACCATCTCTAAGATTAGCAAGATACTTAACATTTGGACTAGTAGTAACAATTGAGAGATTAAATTCTCGCTCTAATCTTTCTTGAATTATTTCCATATGTAATAGGCCCAAGAAACCACATCGATAACCAAAACCCAATGCATCACTTACCTCTGGCTCGAATGATAAAGAAGCATCATTAAGTTTAAGTTTTTCTAATGCAGTTCTTAAATCATCATATTCTGCAGCATCTGCTGGAAATAGCCCTGAGAAAACCATCGGTTTAATTTTCTGAAATCCAGGAAGCGCATTTTTACAAGGCTTATTTACATTAGTTACAGTATCACCCGGTAAAACATGTTCAATATCTCTAACATTTGCAATAATATAACCGACTTCACCAGTTTTTAAAGATTCAGATTTCTTTCTATCAATTACAAAATGTCCCACTTCATCAACATCATAATAGGTATTGTGAGAAAAAAATTTAATTTTACTTCCACGACTAATGGATCCTTCATAAACACGAATATAAGCTACTACGCCACGATATCTGTCATATTTTGAGTCAAAAATCAACGCTTTAAAAGCATCATCTTTTGGAGGGTCTGGAGGTGGAATTTTTTCAATAATTGTATCTATTATTGTCTGAATCCCTTCTCCAGTTTTTGCACTGGCCAATAAAATATCTTCTTCGTTGCAACTTGTAAGTTCAATTATTTGATTTGTTACGTTTTCAATATCTGCATTTGGTAAGTCAACTTTATTGATGACAGGGATAATTGTTAGATCATTTTCAAGTGCTAACAAATAATTAGTTACAGTCTGAGCTTCTATTCCTTGTGCGGCATCTACAATTAGCAATGCTCCTTCACTAGCAGATAGCGTTCTTGATACTTCATATGTAAAATCAACGTGACCTGGAGTATCAATAAGATTTAATATATGTTCTTTATAATTAATACGGATTGAATGACTCTTAATAGTAATTCCTCTCTCACGTTCTAGTTCCATATTATCAAGAACTTGATCTTGCATATTTTTTTTAGAAATTGTACCAGTATCTTCTAATAATCTATCAGCTAAAGTTGATTTACCATGGTCAATATGAGCAATGATACAAAAATTTCTTATTGAACTAATATCACTCATCAAAATGATTCACTATCGGTATTCTTCTACCCATTCCAAAAGCTTTTTTACTTATACGTAATACCGGTGCAGCTTGTCTTCTTTTATGTTCATTACGATTAATTCTTAATGCAATATCAGCTAGATCAGGGTTGCGACTCATATCTTTTGATAAATCCTCTCCTAATACTATTTTATCAACTACAGGACTAATTAAATCATAATCGAATGGATCTACTTGATTTGGAGCTAGTTCAGCAGATGGAGGCTTTGTAATAGAGCTTTCAGGAATGACATTATTACTTATTTTATTTTTCCATTTTGCAAGATTATAAACTTCTGTTTTTGACAAATCACCAATAGCTGATAATCCACCACTCATATCTCCATAAAGTGTACAATAACCCAAAGCAAGTTCCGTTTTATTCCCTGTCGACAGAACTAAGCATCCAAACTTGTTGGAAAATGCCATTAATATATTGCCTCTGATCCTTGACTGAATATTCTCTTCTGCGACATTACTTTCTAGTCCTTTGAATTTAGGATTAAGTACTTCTAAATAACTTTCAAATAGACTATCTATGTCAACAGTATCAAAGTGTGCATTTAAATTATTTGCTAAATTTTTGGCATCAGCTTTGCTATGTTCACTTGAAAATCTTGAAGGCATAGAAACCAAGTAAACATTATCCGAACCAAGAGCATCAACAGCAAGACATGCAACTAATGCAGAATCTATTCCTCCACTTAAGCCTATTACGGCTTTTTTATGACCTGTTTTGGAGAAATAGTCTTTAATTCCAAGAGTTAGTGCATTATAAATATCACTATTAATATCTAAATTTCTATTATTAATTGGCTTAGAATTCATGTCAACAATAACTAAATCTTCTTCAAAACTTTTACCCTCAGCTATCAAATTCATATCTGAGTTAAATACCATAGAATTCCCATCGAAAATAAGTTCATCTTGTCCTCCGACAAGATTACAATAAATAAAAGAGCATTTAGCGTCGCTGAATTTTTTCATTATTAAATCTTTTCGAATATTTTTACGATTCTTGTGGTAGGGAGAAGCTGAAATATTTATGATAAGATCTGGACTCATTGAAACGATTTCTTCTGATAATTTTCTGTCATAATTGTCTTCCCATAAATCTTCACATATTTGAACTATACAATCAAAATTTTCTCCATTAACATTAATTTTGAAGTCACCAATTTGAGAGCCATTTTCAAAATAACGATTTTCATCAAAAACATCATAATTAGGTAGGAGAATTTTATGGTAAACTTTAACTATTTTACCTTCTTCACAAACTGCCGCTGCATTAAATAAATTTCCATTCTTTTCATCAATAAAACCTACAATACATGGGGAAGAAACTTTTTTAGAAAAATTATTTATTACTTCTAAATTTTTTTTAACAAAAGATTTTGAGAAAAGTAAGTCTTGTGGAGGATATCCTGTAGTAACCATTTCAGGAAAAACTACTAAATTTGCACCTTTATCAAGAGCTTCATTATAATTTTCTAGTAATTTTTGATAATTATAATCAAAATTTCCTAGCTTAGGATTGATCTGGCAGATACCAACTTTTATTGATTTAGACAATTTTTTACTTCCGTTATTAATGAATCAACAGAATTCGTATTAATAGATTTTGGTATATCCCAACTATTATATGCAATTAAAGGCTTATCTTGTGCTAGAGTAAACGCTATTTCACTTAGAGTTCCATAAGCTCCAGAAATTGCTACTCCAACATCGCAATTATAGCTGATTAAAGCATTTCTTGTGATATCAAGGCCTGTTGAAATTGGAATAGATAAAAAATCATTACCAGATTTAAAATCTTTATCTTTGAGAATTCCAATACAAACACCATTATTAATTGAAACTCCTTTGGCAATAGCCTCCATTACTCCTTCGCCTCCACCACAGAATACTAACCAATTCTCTTCTGCCATTCTTTTACCAATCTCAACCGTATCTTTATAAATTGAATCGGTGATAACTCTTCCACCAAAAACAGCGATTCTTCCTTTAAATTTCATTATGGCTCTAGCCTCCCCATAGTTCTAGGAAAAGGGATAGTTTGTCTAATGTGATCAATTCCACAAACCCAAGCTACTAATCTTTCTAATCCAAGACCAAAGCCCGAGTGGGGGACAGAACCGTATTTCCTCAAATCAAGATACCATTTAAAAGCATCTAATGGAAGATCATGTTCATTAATACGCTTTACAAGAACGTCATAATCATCTTCTCTCTGTGCTCCACCAACAATCTCTCCATATCCTTCAGGAGCTATAACATCAACTCCTAATGCAAACTTATCAGATTTATCTCTTTTCATATAAAATGCTTTTGTTTCATGAGGCCATGAATGGACCATTACCGGCTTGTCAAACTGCGCAGCTAGTACTTCTTCGTCTGGTGCTCCAAAATCACTACCATATTGAAATTCATGTCCTTTTTTAGATAAAATAGCGACAGCCTCATCATAAGATATACGAGGAAATGGAGCTGATATATTTTCAAGCTTTGAAACGTCTCTTTCTAAAATTTTTAATTCATCTACACAATTATCTAAAGTATCCTTAATTACATTAGACATAAATTCTTCAATAATATCCATATTTTGGTTTATATCGCAGTATGCCATTTCAGGCTCTACCATCCAAAATTCTGTTAAATGTTTCCTAGTCTTTGATTTTTCTGCTCTAAAAACTGGTCCAAAACAATATGTTTTACCAAAAGCTATTGCACCTGCCTCTTGATATAACTGCCCACTTTGAGATAAATACGCAGAGCGATTAAAGTAGTCTGTTTCAAAAAGCGTTGTTGTACCTTCAACTGCATTTGCAGTAAATATAGGCGAGTCAATTAATACAAAATCTCTGTCGTCAAAAAAGTTTCTTATTGACCTAATTAATTGATGTCTAATTTTCATTATTGCGAATTGCTTTTTAGATCTTAACCATAAATGTCTATTGTCCATTAAAAAACTAACCCCATGCTCTTTTAAGGATATAGGGTATTCATCAGCTATGTGGACTACATCGATATCAGTAACAAGTATTTCAACACCACTATCAGATCTAGTGTCAGCTTGCACAGTTCCTTTAATTTTTAATGAAGACTCTTGAGTTAATGAATTTTCTAGTTTAAAAACTTTATCTGAAACATCATTTTTTGTTACTACACACTGCACATAACCTGTGCCGTCTCTAACAATTACAAACCAGATTTTTCCAATTGATCTAATATTATAAACCCATCCATTAATTTGAACGTCTTTACCAATAGAATTTTTTAAATTTTTAATGCTTATTTCGCTCATAACCTTACCATGTTGAAAGTACTGTATTCACAATATCAACTGCAATTTTATTAATTGCAACATTAATCGCTAATTCCCTTGAATCTCCAAATTCATCACTATCATCTCCGTCAATAATTCCGTCATTGTCGTTATCTAATCCATCAGATGAGGGATCGTTGTCGATACTGTAAGTACCAAATGCAGAAAATGTTTTGTCGAATAATATATTTTCATCATTATTATCTACCCACGAAACCTTAACAGCGAGTGAAAATCTATACTCACTTACTTGTTCGTTATTATTGAAAGAATATGGTCCATCTGATACAGAACTAATTACTCCATTAATAATGCTGTCACTATCGATATCATTTGTTATTTTGACAATATTTTGACTACCTATCTCTTGAATAATACCTGATGTTAATTTTTCTGATAATTCAAACTCTACTGTTTCATTAATAAATAATGGTACAGATACATTCTTAATATTGGGAGGAATAGATCCTGCCATTGAATAATAAGCACATCCAAACAATAAAAAAATTAAGTTGAGGCTAATTATCTTTGTTAATCTTTTTTTCAATTCCATAGTCATTTATTTTTCTGTAAAGAGTTCTTTCGCTCATATCTAGCGATTTTGCGGCCGCTCTTCTATTATTATTGTAGTGCTCTAATGTACGAATAATCATTTCTTTTTCTAAGTCTCTAGTATTAAAAGCTCCAATAGCTTCACCCTTAATTAAATTATCATTATCAGGGCTGTTGATTTCATTATCGTGGATACGATTTCCAAAATCTGCATTTATATTTCTAGGAGAATTTAAGCTGGAAAAATCAGATTGTTTTATCAATAATTTCATATCTTCGATATCTTGCCTAAGGAATAATAATTGTCTTAATATTAATTCTCTTTCCGCTTGATCTGGATCTCGATTAACTAATACTGGTAACGCTGGGTTATCAGAGAAATCTACTATATTTTCATTCTCTAACTGCTTTTCGATAATTTCACCTGTAATTCTCTCACCTTTTTGAAGAATCAATACACTTTCCACAAAATTTTTCAATTCTCTAACATTACCAGGCCATTCACATTTTTGCATAGCTTTTATTGCTTCTGGAGTAAATCCTTTATATTTAATATTGTTCGTTCTACTAAATTGTAGCGCAAACCTATCTACCAATAATCTGATATCGCTTTTTCTTTGTCGCAATGGAGGTAAATTAATTGTCACTGTCTTAAGCCTATAATAAAGGTCTTGTCGAAACTTTCCCTCTTTTACTAGCTTCGCTAAATCTTTATTTGTAGCAGCTATAACTCTAGTATCTGTTTTTTTTGATAGAGAATCACCTACCCTCATGTACTCTCCAGCTTCCAGCACTCTTAATACTTTCACCTGAGTTTCTAAAGGCATATCTCCAATTTCATCAAGAAATATTGTTCCTTTGTCTGCAGTCTCAAAATAGCCTTTCCTAGAGTCACTAGCATCTGTATAAGCACCTTTTTTATGACCAAATAGCTCGCTTTCAATAATCCCTTCTGGAATAGCTCCACAGTTAACAATAACTAATTCTTTCGATGATCTTCTGCTTCCTAAGTGTATTGCCTTACTAATAAGCTCTTTTCCAGTTCCAGACTCTCCATTTATCAACACAGATATATCTACATCTGCAACTTGACTCACCATATCTAAAACATGATTAATTTCATCACTTTCTCCGATAATGCCTGACTTTTGTTTAATTAATTCAATATTCATTATTAACCTCTTAGCTACTTATTTTAATTTCTTTTTCTAATTTTTTAATTTCATCCCTTAAGCTGGCTGCCTTTTCAAATTCTAAGTTGTCAGCAGCTTCCAACATCTCTTGTCTGATCATTTCTAAAACCACTTTCTTATCTTCATTTAAGAATCGATCAGTTTTTATATCCCTTTTAATTTCAATTTCATTATCTCTGAATGACTCTGCTACGCTTGTGCTTTCCATTATCTCATCAATAGATTTTTGAATAGACTTTGGTATAATATTATTTTTCTTATTAAAGGCAAGCTGTATATCTCTTCGTCTATTAGTTTCATCTAGTAAATACTGCATTGAATCAGTAACCCTATCTCCATACAGAATAACCTTGCCATCTATATGTCTCGCCGCTCTACCTGAAGTCTGTACAAGAGAGCTTTTTGACCTTAAAAATCCTTCTTTATCTGCATCTAGTATTGCAACCAAAGAAACCTCTGGAAGATCAAGACCTTCCCTCAAAAGATTTATACCAACTAAAACATCAAAATCTCCTAATCGAAGATCTCTTAGTATTTTTACTCTTTCAATAGTTTTAACCTCTGAATGTAAGTATCTAACCCTTATACCTACTGTACTTAAGTACTCTGAAAGATCTTCTGACATTTTTTTTGTCAAAGTAGTCACTAAGCATCTTTCTTTTTTTAATACACGAGTCTTTATTTCGCTTATTAAGTCATCTATCTGCCCAGCAGAAGGCTTAACAATAATCTCAGGGTCAACTAAACCTGTAGGACGATTAATGAGCTCTATTATTGCACCAGACGATAGCTCAAGCTCTTTATCTGCAGGAGTTGCAGAAGCATATATTATCTGATTTTGAATTGATTCAAATTCTTCAGATCTCAATGGCCTATTATCAAATGCCGCTGGAAGTCTAAATCCATGCTCAATCAAATTTTCTTTTCTTTTTCTGTCACCATTATACATACCCTTTATTTGGGGAAGAGTAACATGAGATTCATCAATAATAGTTAAAAAATCTTTTGGAAAGAAATCTATCAAAGTTGAAGGTCTCTCCCCTTCTTTTCTTCCATCAAAATATCTAGAATAATTTTCAATACCAGAACAATAGCCTATTTCATCAATCATTTCTATATCAAAATTTGTTCGTTGTGTTATTCTCTGTTCTTCTAAAAATTTCTCATTTTTATTGAAAAATTTTATTCTATCTTTCAAATCTTTTTTTATCTCTTTAATTACCCTTTTATTTTTAGATTTATCAGATACGAAATGTCTTGCAGGAAAAAGATGAGATTCATCTACTTCTGCAATTTCTTCACCAGTTAAAGGATTAAAAGTAACAATAGATTGAATAGTATCTGAAAAAATATCTACACGTATAGCTGTTTCTTCATATGCTGGAAATATTTCAAAAATATCTCCCATAATTCTAAAATTACATCTCTCTAGAACTTGGTCATTTCTTTTATAATAAATATCAATTAATGCTTCAGTCAGATTTCTTCGACTTATCGAATCATTCTTTTTAAGATGAACTACTTGACTCTTCCATTCTTTAGGAGATCCTAAACCATATATACATGATACCGAACTAACAACAATTACATCTTTTCTTTGTAATAATGAACTGGTTGCCTTTAATCTAAGACGATCAATTTCGTCATTCATTGAAAAATCTTTTTCTATAAATGTATCAGTAATTGGCATATAAGATTCAGGTTGGTAGTAGTCATAATAACTAATAAAATATTCTACCGCGTTATTTGGAAATAAACTTTTGAATTCTCCATATAATTGTGCTGCTAATGTTTTATTATGAGAAATAATCAATGTGGGTTTTTGAATCTTTTCAATGACTTTTCCTACAGTATATGTTTTACCGGAACCTGTAACACCTAATAATGTTTGATGGTTTAAGTTATTTTTTATTCCATCAACAAGCTCATTTATTGCTTCAGGCTGATCACCAGATGGTTGAAAATTTGAAACTAATTTAAAGTCTGCCATATTGTCTAATAAATATAATGTTTATTAACGAAAATAACAATTTATAAAGTATGACAATAGGTTTTATTTTTTAGAGTCTAAAGTAAAGAAAAATCGTATATAATCTAGCAAACTTATGAACAGTAAAACTGATGAAATAAGAATTAAATATTCAGTTAAATAAAATAAATATACCAAATCTAGAGCATATATTGATAAAACGATTCCAAGAAAACATACACCTGTTTTTCCTAAGATATTTGAACCATATATCTTTTCTATTTTTGGTAAATAAATGAGAGAAAATATTAATATCGTCATTTGTCTAGCAAAATAAAAAATACAAAACCAATCAGCGATATCTCCTCTTCTATTTAATAGAATTATAAATGCAAATAAAGTTATTCCATCTGCAATAGGATCTAATGCCTTTCCAAGCTCAGAGTGTTGATTTAATTTTCTTGCTGCAACGCCGTCTAAGAAATCTGATAGAAGAGAGATAAAAAGAATGATATAAAAATAAATTTTCATATCAAGATTGAAAGTAATAATCATTGGAGCAATTAATAAAAATCTTAAATAGGTAATTAAATTTGGGATAAGGAAGATGTCACTATATTTAAAAAGATTACTCACTACACTATCCTTGATAAAAGCTTATCTGTTGAGCCTATATTATTTTGTATAACTTTTCTAGAAGACTTACTTGCAAAATTATAAATATTTGTTTGGCTAAGCTTATTGAAAGATTCCATTAACTCATCAGTTGAATTAACAGCATAAGCTGAAGAAGCTCTTAATAACTCTTCAGCTTCAAAAAAATTGCCGTTTGAGTAATTTGGTCCAAAAATAACTGGATTAGAAGCAACGGCAGGCTCCATAATATTATGTATGCCGTTTTTTGAAAATCCTCCACCTATATACACTATATATGCTTATAGACAGGGTATGTGTACATGCCAAATAGGGTGCATCGGACCAAAAAAGTGAAAATCAATGTACATTACAAAATAGAAACATTACGAAAAATTACAAACATACAAAGACACTCCTTCATGGTGTTTACTCTACAGGACATGTGTTAAAAATGGCTAAGTCCAGCCAAAATATGACCCATTTTACCCAGGGCCTGAATTTTGTGACCTAAATAACCCAGGGCCAGAATGTGACCGAAATAACCTAGGGTCCCGCTTCTGATGT
>ERZ802822.2154-NODE-2154-length-11160-cov-14.294686_pt1 | contig 11160 bp, 8 predicted proteins | sample MGYA00345649_ERZ802822 | MGnify/ENA primary metagenome ERZ802822 (study PRJEB30503, sample SAMEA104212359) | marine metagenome | biome: Westerlies Biome; feature: [SRF] surface water layer (ENVO:00010504) within the epipelagic zone...; material: water... | reverse complement strand
TGGAACGAATTGGATAGAGGTCAATAACTCTGAAAATATTTACATAAAAGACAATACAGTAGATAAAGACGGTGATGAAATTAATGACACAAATGTTACACTCCAACAATTCGTCGAAAATACTAATAATCAAGACCTAAACCTCTCAGGAAACACCCTAAGTATTTCTAATGACTCTTCAACTGTTGACTTATCTCCATATCTTGACAATTCAGATAATCAGGATGTGTCTACAACCCTTATAAGTACATTGCTTGCTATAAACATTTCTGCAGATCCCGATCCTTTGAATAATGCCGATATTGACCTTACGCCAGCAGTTAAAATTGCCGAAACACTAACTACAATATCCCAAGATGTTTCAACAGGTGTGATTACCTATAACGACGAAGTTGGGGGTAGCTCCACTTTAGACGTGCGAAAAGCTTATTTTAGGCCCAATGGTGACAACACATACACCTTAACAGATGATTATAATGTTTCCAGAACAGACATTCCCTCTACAGCTTATGTTGATAATTTAATTGGATTTAATGTTGACCCCGATATGAACTTTCCACACCCTTTAGATATGGATAGTAATATATATACAATAGACGAAGTGGACTTAATCTCTAGTAGAATTTTAGCTTCTAATCTATTTTATATAAATTTTCCTGGCCCTGATGGCAATAGCACTCAAATTTCAAAATTAATGATAAGAGTTGCTGACTTGACTCCATCAGATAAGGGTAAAATTATAAAACTTGTTGAAAATGAAAATATCACAAATGGTAATAATAGTGCTCCAACTTCAGGGTCTCCGAGTAATTGGAAAAAATATAAAGAGATATTAATTTATAATGATTCTGGGACTACTGATATTTTGAATGGTGGCATTTTAAATTATCTAAAAAAAACTAAAGAAAAAGATAGTTTGTGGAAAGGCGAATGTTTTGTTTTCGATAATAGAATCAGTCTTACACATGGTTTGAAAGTTGGAAGTTACTCCATGTGTAGTGGTTGTAGGAAACCAATTTCACCAAAAAATAAAAAATCTAAAAAATATGAAGAAGGTGTTTCTTGCCCAAATTGTCACGATAATTTAACCGAGTCTCAAAAAGCCAGATTTAGAATGAGACAAAAACAAATTAATCTTGCTAAAAAGAGTGGATCAAAGCATATATTCCAGAAAGAATTTAAATAGAAAATATATTGTCCAAACAAATAAATTTAATAAAAGATCCTATTTGGAACCTACTGAGAAAAGTAACTATACCTGCTAGTGTAGGTTCATTATTTCAAACCTTTTATAACTTAGTTGATACTTGGTTCGCAGGTAGAATTTCTGCAGAAGCCATAGGAGCTATTGCTAAATCTTTTCCGATATATTTTACTATTATAGCTGTTGGTGTTGGAATAGGTGCTGCAACAAATGCAATGATTGGTAATTCGATAGGTGAAAAAAAACAACGTGTAGCTTCAATGTATATTGCTCAATCTTTGATCTTTGCTCTATTAATTTCAATTGTAGTTACGCTTTTTGGTCTAAATGCGTCTAATTTTCTCTTAGCTGTTATGGGTTCTGATACTGCAGCTATTGCACTCACACGAGAATATTTAGATATTATTTTTTATGGAACATTTATAGTGATGATACAAATATCTTTAAATGGAACATTAAACGCTCAAGGTGATACTAAAAGTTATAGAAATACATTAATATTTAGTTTTTTTTTAAATATTTTTTTAAATCCATTATTTATATGGGGCTATGGTATTATTCCTGCATTTGGCATTGCAGGCCTTGCTATCGCTACCGTAATTTCTCAATCAATTGGAACAATTTATTTAGCATATAAAGTCAATCAATGTAAAATAAGAAAGTATTTGAAGCTAGTATGCTTTATTCCTAAGTTTGATTATTTAATTCCTTTAGCGAAACAATCTATTCCAATTATGTTTAGTATGTTGTTTATTGGGGTTGGTATATTTAATATTTTATATTTTATTGGACAATTTGGAGATTTAGCAACAGCTGGTTATGGAGCCGCTTTAAGAGTTGAACAAGTTTTCTTGTTACCAGTGATTGGTCTTAATACTGCCGTACTATCAATTGGTGGACAGAATTTTGGTGCAAAAAAATTTAATCGTATAAGAGAATTGTATACTAAGGCTCTTTTATTTGGCTCATCTTTTATGGCTGGAGCAGGAATAATATTATTTTTTGGTGCAGAATTTTTTGTATCTCAATTTACAGATAACGCAGAAGCAATTAAACATGGGGCCATATATCTTAAGGTTGCAGCTTTTATTGGTCCTATTTATCCAATATTCTTTATTACAACAGCTGTTTTTCAAGCTCTTAAGAAACCAATTTACAGTCTTTATTTAAGCATTTTACGGTTAACTGCATTTCCATTTCTGTCTTTGTGGTATGTGATAAATATTAGAGGTGGTGATTATAATGATATATTTTATACAATAATGGCAACTAATTGGTTTATGGGTATTGCTCTAATCATCTTCATTGGATATTTCTTAAATAATGTATTTAAGCAAAAAAAAAGTCATTTTAGTTATTAGTGTTTCTGCAATAGTTTTTTTTTTAACTTACACAGATGTCAAATCACAAAATCTTAAGATCACAGATGGTGATACAATTAAAATTAATGGAGAAAAAATAAGATTTAGTGGCATTGATACACCTGAACTAAAACAAACCTGCCTTAAAGAAGGTGTAAAAAATTTCTGTGGAAAAGAAGCCAAACAAATACTTATAGATAAGATTGCTGATAATAAAATTTCCTGTATTAGAGAGGGTAAAGATCGATATAAAAGAACACTGGCTGAATGTTTTGTAAATGACGAAAGTTTATCAAGTTATTTAGTTAGAAGAGGTTATGCATTTGCATACAGAAAATATTCTAAAAAGTTTGTAATTGATGAAGATTATGCAAGAGTAAACAAGTTAGGGATGTGGTCTATGGAATTTGAATATCCTTGGCATTTTAGAAGAAATAATTAATTATTAGAATCTTGTTTTAATTTTCTTTCGAGTTTTCTTACAAAATAAGAAACTATCAAAATTAAAACTAAATATTCTAATATTAAGAAAGTATATATTTCTAAAGGTCTATAAGTTGTCACAACTAGCTCATTAGCTTTTCTTGTTAGATCACCAATTCCAATAATAGAAACTAGTGAGGACATTTTTAAAACATAAACAAATTGATTACCTAATGCTGGTAAAATATTCTTTATTGCTTGTGGTAAAATTACTAATCTTAACCTTTTAAAGAAATTTAATCCTAGCGAACTTCCAGCTTCCCATTGTGCTTTTTTAATTGAGTTAATACCAGCTCTAAAAATTTCAGCTTGAAATGCACTTTCACTAATTGCTAATGCAATAATACCTGACGTGAAAGGACTAAAACTTATTCCTGTCATAATAGGTAAACCATAATAAACCCATAAAATTAATACTAATAAAGGAATAGCTCTTACTATCTCGACATAAGCTATGTTTATATAAGTTAGAAATTTATTCTTAGCTAATGATGGTATTGCAACAATAAATCCCAAGAACATTGAAATAATTATAGAAATAACAGATATGTATATTGTTACACCAATACCACTAAGAAGAAATTTTAAGTTAGTTAATCCGTTAACTTTATCTGGTGAAAGTATATACCAAGCCCACTCATGATCGGTACCACACGAGGTTAATAATAAGGGTAATAAAAAAATTAGTTTTTTCACTAATTAAATTATACCCTTAAAATTATTAATTTAAATTTTATAAGCTTTTAAGTTCGTATTTTTCTAGAAGTGCATCAAAGAAACCAGAAGTTTTTTTAATTTCAATCCACTGATTCATGTAATTCATCCATACTTGATCACTTTGGTCAACCATCATTGCTAATGCAGCTGGATTTTTACCACCATCTTGAACAATAGCTAATTGTGGGTATTTAATAACAAGTTTATTAGCCTCTGTTGAACTAGTAATATGTCCGTCTGCTCTTCCAGCCAAAACTTCTTGAAAGTCCCTAGCTGGAGACTCAATCGATACTAATTTTGATTTAGGAAAAAATTCTTTAGCTTTAGCTTCTTGAGATGTTCCAAGTGTAGTCGCTATGGTAACATCACTATTATTCAACGAGTCCCAAGTAGAAAATCTAGACAAGTTCTTCTTTAGAACCAAGGGCACTGTTCCATATTTGTAGTAAGAAGTTGTAAAACCTGCAACTAGTGCTCTCTTAGCTGTTTTGGTTACACTTGTTGAGATATCATATCTATTTGAAGTAATTCCTGAAACTATAGTTTTCCATTCAGTTGGTACAAAAGTTATTTTAACTCCCATATCTTTTGCAAGTTCATTCATTACATCAATGTCAAAACCCTCGTACTTGTTAGTAGCTGGATCCTTCATTGACATTGGATCCCAGTCTCCTGTAGTTCCAACTTTTAATTCACCAGTAGATAAAATTTTATTTAATTTTGATTCAGCGTTAACTGAAAATGGCAACAATAGCAGTAAAGTAATTAATATTAGCTTTTTCATATTGTAACAGTATCCTTTTTTTGTTTGATTTAAAAAAAAACTTATATCTAAATGATGAGTTAATGCCTTTATAACCTTGACGCACTATCGTTAATCCATGACATTAAATGTTCAGAAAACGAGCGTCTAACAAACAAATTTACCGAATTAATTTGATTGTGATGAATTATCACATCTATCTGCGCAAGTAATGTTTGAGTAGATGAACCTTTTATGGATCTAAAATCATTAAAGTTAAATGGGCTACCCGTGCACAATAGATCAAATATTTTTTCACCATTTAGATTAATCATTACAAGTTGATCCGAAACATCTGTTACTGAACCTAAATTAGTCTTAGAAATCTTATTAAATAACAATTTTTCAATTTCGTAATCGTTATTTTCTTTATTAACTGTCCTATTAGAAACTAACATCCACTCATCTGGCGAAAGCCATATAGCAGTATAATTTTCGCTTGATGCTGATGTGTTAGCCTCTAATGGTAAAATTATATTAATATTTTGACCTATTGTAGTAAGAAAATCTCTACTTTTTCCTCTTAAATTTAACTTCATCAGTGGAGAAATTTCACTAACAGTTAAACCTGAATATTTTTTCACTTCTTTTATTGGTGATGTATAATTAAGCATTTAATTTTTTATTCTCCTTATCTAGAAAAATAGGATCAACTACAGTCACATTGATTGTTTTATCCTCCATTGGAATAAATAATTTTTTACCCATCATATTTTTTCCACCCTTCACAACAGCTAATGCAATAGATTTCCCTAAGTTTGGGCTAAAATAACTTGAAGTTACATGTCCTAACATTTTAACAGGAGTTTGATCCAATTCTGAAATAATTTGAGCTCCTTCTTCTAAAACTGTGTTTGGATCATCTGTTAATAATCCAACCATTTGCTTACGATCTTCTCGCATAGTATCTGATCTGTAGAGTGATCTTTTTCCAATAAAATCATATTTCTTTTTACTAACAACCCAATCCATTTGAAGATCAATTGGGGTCATAGTTCCATCTGTATCCTGTCCCACAATAATAAAACCTTTTTCAGCTCTTAATAAGTGCATTGTTTCGGTTCCGTAAGGAGTGATGTTAAATTCTTTACCAGCATCCATACATTGTTCCCATAATGATTTTCCATAACTTGCTTGAATATTAATTTCATAACTAAGCTCACCAGTGAAGCTAATTCTCATTATTCTACAATTAATTTTTCCAATTTTTTCTTCTTTAAAAGACATGTGTGGGAAGTTTTCATCTGAAAGGTCTAAATCTGGAATTAATTTATTAAGTATTTTTTTACTATTAGGCCCACCTATTGTTGCTGTTGCAAAATGATCTGTTACAGATGTTAAATAAACATCTAGTTCAGGCCATTCTGTCTGTAAATAATCTTCAAGTTTACTCAATACATTTGCAGCACCACCTGTCGTAGTAGTCATGATATAATGATTTTCTCCAAGTCTAGTTGTTACCCCATCATCATAAACCATCCCATCTTCATTAAGCATTAATCCATATCTACACTTTCCAATACCAAGTTTTGACCAAGCATTTGTGTAAACTCTATTTAAAAATTCTGAAGCATCACTTCCTTGAATATCAATTTTTCCAAGTGTTGATGCATCTAAAATTCCAGCACTCTCCCTTGTGGCTTTACTCTCTCTTTGAACAGCTTCATACATGCTTTCATTGCCCCTAGGGTAGTACCACGCTCTTTTCCATTGACCAACATTTTCAAATTCTGCATTATTATTTATATGCCAATCATTCATTGGCGTTCTTCTGAATATGTCGAAATATTCTCCAACATTTCTTCCAACAATAGTTCCAAATGTTAAAGGAGTGTAGGGTGGTCTAAAAGTTGTTGTTCCAACTTCACCCATTTTTACACCTGTTGTATCTGCAATAATTCCTAAAGCATGCATATTTCCAAGTTTGCCCTGGTCGGTACCCATTCCAGTAGTTGTGTACCTTTTAACATGTTCAATAGATCTAAAACCCTCTCTAAGAGCTAATTTAATATCTTTAGCTGTTGCATCATTTTGATAGTCTACAAATGGTTTTGTTTTACCAACGATTTTATCAGATGGAAGAAGCCAAATATTTTTTTTACTAGTTTCTTTTGATGTTTCTACATTCATATTATCAAAGCCAGTTTTTTCTATTTTAAGAAAATCTTTTAGAATATCTGAAGAATTTTTAATAATTTCATCTAATTCAAAATCACCATTACAAGATCCAATACTTACTTGTTCTGAAGGATATTTATTAGGAATAAATACTTGATCTTTCTCTCTAAACTTTAATTTACCACCAGACTGAGTAAACAAATGCACAGCAGGAGTCCATCCACCTGACATTCCTAAGCAGTCACAATCAAGAACAATTTTATTAGAATTAGCAAAAGATTGACCGTCTTTAGATAACTCCATTATAGAAATCTGTTTTAATCTCTTATACCCATGTGTATCAACAATTGTATGGGACCAATATATTTTTAAACCTAAGTCTTGAGCTTCTTTGACAATAGAAGAATTAGAGTTTTCTCTAATATCAATAATACAATGAACATTAATTCCCTTTTTTAATAATGATATCGCACTTTCATAAGCAGTGTCATTATTGGTAAAGAAAATATTATTTTTACCACAAATAACACCATAATAGTCAGCATATTTTTTAACTGCAGAAGAAAGCATTATTCCTGGTCTATCATTGTTATTAAAAACTAATGGTCGCTCCAAAGAACCTGTTGCAACTATAACTTTTTTTGCTCTAATTTTTAATAGTCTTTGTCTAACTTTATTTTCTTTTTCATCTTTACTTAAATGGTCAGTCAAATTTTCTCTTGCTAGCAAATAGTTGTAACCATGATAGGCCGCCACACTTGTTCTAGTTTTGATTTCTAAATTATCCAATTTTTTTAATTCCTCAATTTCATCATTTAACCATTCAGAAGAAATCTTGTTATCTATTTTAAATTTTTCTGAATTTTGATAAATAGTCATTCCACCAAGTTCATTTTTTTCATCTAACAAAAGAGTATTTAAATTATTTTTGGCAGCAGTTTTGGCAGCCATAATTCCTGATATTCCGGCTCCAATAACCAAAACATCACAATGGATATATCTATGTTCATAAATATCTGTATCTGGTTTTGTTGGTGATCTTCCAAGACCTGCTGAATGCCTTATAGCAATTTCATATTTTTCCCAGAAACTTGCTGGCCACATAAATGTTTTATAATAAAATCCTGCGGGTAAAAGAGGCGATAAGAAGTTGTTAATTCCACCAATATCAAAATTAACACTAGGCCAACAGTTTTGGCTTTTTGCTTCTAAACCATTATATATTTCAACTTCAGTAGCCCTTACGTTGGGTTCTGTAATAGCCTTATCATTTCCAACTTGAACAATTGCATTAGGTTCTTCTGAGCCTGAGGTCATTATTCCTCTGGGTCTATGGTATTTGAAACTTCTTCCAACTAAATGAATATCATTTGCTAATAGTGCTGATGCTAACGTATCTCCTTTAAAACCATAATAAGTTTTACCATTAAATTTAAATGATATTCTTGATGTTTCATCAATAAAATTACTACTTTTAACTCTTAAATTTTGAGACATCTGTTTATCCTTTGGGAGGTTTTTCACCCATTTTATAAATTAACTTAATCTCATCATTTGAAGTATCTCTAATCATATTAAACCATTTTCTGCACCCGTGAGCATGGTTCCATCTTTCAAATTGTATACCTTTGATATTTTTTCTCATGAATAAATATTCAGCCCACTCATCATCACTTAATTCGGTAGGTTGTTTAGGTCTTTCTATGTGAGCTTCACCACCAGCTATAAATTCACTTTGGTCTCTTTCACCACAATATGGACAATTAATTAAAAACATTAGTGAGCAACTGCCGCAGCCCCATGTTCATCAACAAGGTCACCACTTACAAATCTATTTAAATTAAAGGCTGCATTAAGTTTGTGTGGCTCATCATTTGCAATTGTATGTGCAAATAAATCTCCAGAGCCTGGTGTTGCTTTAAATCCACCTGTTCCCCAACCACAATTAAAATATAAACCTTTAACTGAAGTTTTACTTAAGATCGGACTTGCATCTGGACAAATATCCACAATACCTCCCCATTGTCTCAACATTCTCATTCGACTAAAAATTGGATAAAGTTCTAATATTGCATTGAGTGTTCCTTCAACAATTTGATGACTTCCTTTTTGTGAATACGATACGTAGTCATCTGTTCCAGCACCAATCACCAATTCACCCTTGTCAGATTGACTTACATAAGCATGAACAGCGTTCGACATAACGACTGTATCAATGATTGGTTTTACTGGTTCTGAAACTAAAGCTTGTAAAGGTTTGCTTTCTAATGGCAAGCGTAAGCCAGCCATATTTGCAATAACACTAGAGTGTCCTGCTGCAACTACACCAATTTTTTTAGTTTTTATAAAACCTTTTGTAGTTTCAATACCTTCAACACTATCACCATTTCTTTTAATTCCTTTTACTTCACAGTTTTGAATTATATCAACACCCATTTCATCAGCGCCTCTTGCGTAACCCCAAGCAACTGCATCATGTCTTGCTGTTCCAGCTCTTCTTTGTAACGTTCCACCAAGTACTGGATATCTAATGTCAGTAGATGTATTTATTATTGGGCAAAATTTTTTAACTTCTTCAGTACTTAAATAAACTGCATCAATTCCATTTAATCGATTTGCGTGTGTCCTTCTTTTTAAATCTCTAACATCTTGCAGATTATGTGCAAGATTCATAACACCTCTTTGGCTAAACATAACATTGTAATTTAATTCTTGAGATAAACCTTCCCAGATTTTTAAAGCATGATCATAAAGACCTGCACTTGCATCCCATAAATAATTTGATCTTATAATTGTAGTATTTCTTCCAGTATTTCCACCACCAATCCAACCTTTTTCAACAACAGCAATATTCTTCATATTATGTTTCTTAGCTAAATAATAAGCTGTTGCTAATCCGTGACCACCTCCACCAACAATTACTGCATCATATTCTTTTTTAGGTTGTGGGTCATTCCATGCTTTTTGCCAATTTTCATGATAGCTAAAAGCGTTTTTAATTAGTGAAAATATTGAGTATTTGTTTATCATAAATAATATAATTTCATTATAAATACTAAATATTAAAAGTTTTCCAAGTATAATAAAGTCATGTTAAAACACCATACTATAAAAGAAATCACTAAAAATTATTGTTTATTATTAATCTTTAGTAATAAATTTTAATTACTTATTTAAATTTTTTTTAATCTTTTATACAATGAATAGGTAAATTTAATTTGTTTTAGGAGGTAAAATGAAAAAATTAATAATAATCATAATATCCACTCTTTGTATAAGCAGTTATGTGACTGCAGAAAATTATCTTGTTTGGGGAACTACTAGGGGAGATGGTGCTGGTACAACTAATTCTGGAACTTCATTTGACTGCTCAGCTCAAGCTGGGGGATTTGGTACTGTATCAAGAGATCTTTGGTCAGTAAATTCATCTACTGGCGCATCAACAAACATCGCAAGTTTTGATACAGGAAATTGTGATGGATTAACTGACTCAGGAGTTAATTTTAATACAGGATCTTACGTAGATAAAAATACAGGAAATTTTTATGCTTTGCAGGATGACAATACTTTTAAAGTTTATAATGGAACTACAGGCACATTAGTATCTAGCACAGCCACACCATCAATTGCTAATGCAACAATAGTTGGATTATCTCATACAGGAACATCTCATATAGTTGATCCAGATGGATTTAAAATGTTAGAAAAAAGATCAGATGGTTCTATCCATATAGGAGAAAATTCTTTAGTAACTAGAGAGGAAAATGGACGACAATCTTTATATGCTGTTGACGCAACTGGAAGCAGTATTGATCTTGATGTTAACAATGGATCTGATTTACTTGTTAATGGAACAAGTGTAATGAATTCTATTAAAGCAACTACTGCTCTTGGTGCTGCATTTACATCGATAACTTTTCCAAAAGACACAGGTAGATTTTCTTGTGGTGTAGGGCTAGGGCACTATAGTTCTGAAAATGCTCTTGCTACTTCGTGTGGTAAAAAAATTAATGATGATATGAGTATTTCAGCAGGTGGATCTCATTTGATTAATAGTCCAGATAATCTTGGAGATTTGCCTAAATATGCCTTAAAAATTGGTTTTTCATATTCCTTTGGAAATAAAAAAAAAAAAGTAGCTAAGAATAAAGTAAATAATTTTGATAATATTTCAGTTAATAGAGTTAGTTTATTAGAAAGGCAAGTTCTTGCACTAAAAGAGGAAATAAAAGAATTAAGTGAAATGAAATTTGAAATAGTTAAATTGAAAGTGGAACTTGAAAAACAAAAAAGATTAGCAACAAATGTTAGTTATTAATTTAATACAACGAACTTATTTTAATTATTAATATTAATTTATAAATATTGAATATTGAATATATTGGGTATATCAGTACTTTTGTGGAAGAGTGGGTGAGAGGCTGAAACCAGTCGTTTGCTAAATGACCGTGCGGGGAAACTTGTACCGAGGGTTC
>ERZ802822.2152-NODE-2152-length-11182-cov-5.417380_pt1 | contig 11182 bp, 9 predicted proteins | sample MGYA00345649_ERZ802822 | MGnify/ENA primary metagenome ERZ802822 (study PRJEB30503, sample SAMEA104212359) | marine metagenome | biome: Westerlies Biome; feature: [SRF] surface water layer (ENVO:00010504) within the epipelagic zone...; material: water... | reverse complement strand
GTGGTGGTTTCGGACGACGCACAACCTGTTGTGTTGAATTCTTATCAGGTGAGCCAAAAGCTATGACAAAAGCAGAAAAAGAGGTTCTTGAAGCACGAGACCTCTCCTCAACACCTGGACTTCGGCTGTCTTGTCAAATCGAATGCAATGAGGATATGGAAATCAAAGCAATAAGTCGCCTGGAAGGTTCCGGAAGAGCAGATGCCGGTGGCCGCCCGGGAGACGAAATCGAACCGCCACCTGACTGGTGTTAAAAGACACTACAAGCCACACGGCAGTCCGAAAAAAGAATTGATGCCGCAGCTACAAGGCGCCTGCATCACGCACGATGCTCACAACTACTTGTTGCGAGTGGTCTCCAGCGAGATGCCTGTTATGAAACAAGCCCAATCATACGATGAATGAATTCGTATGATTCTTTGGCCGTTTCATACCACCTATGGCCCTGGCGTGGCAGCTCGACATGCAAGCCACCTTGATAGCGAGCGGCGAGAAGTTCACGGAAAATAGGGACATAATCGATATCACCTTTTCCTAAAGGCAAATGTTCGTGACGGCAGACAATCATGTCATCTAGATGAACATTCACAATACGATCAGCAACATCACGCACAGTAGCTGCTAATGGCCTTTCCCCCAGACATTCAAGGTGGCCAATATCGACTGTAAGACCAAGCGACTTAGGTCGACCCAATCTCTCAAACAATTCTTCCGCACGAGCGACTGTATCGATAAACATTCCTGGCTCTGGTTCAAAGCCGAGCACGACACCACAACGACTGGCATGGTCAAGAACTTCCCCAACACCGTCAGTTAATTTCCGCCACAGCAATGTTTCGTCAGCATCAGAGCAAACAGCACCAGACCACAGAGACACGCAGTCCGCGTTCAGTTCTCCTGCTAACTCAATTGCCCGTCGCAGAAATTCGATCCTTCGGTTGCAATCATCCTGGGCATCCGAAAGAAGCGTCGGATGGTGCTTTCTTTTTGAATCAAGAAGATGACGAGCTCCCGTTTCGACAACACATCTCATCTGAGCCTTTGCCAGGGCGTGCTGCCAAACACGAACCTCCGACGCAAACGTTTTCTCGTATGGATTGAGTATGTTTCGATCAGGCGTAATCGCCAGCGATGCATACCCTTGCTCGCAAAGGAGTGACAGCGCATCCAGTGGATCAACGTCACCGAAACTATTTGTGCTGTACCCAGCTTTCATTGGACATCCTGCTCACGTAACTGCTGCAATACGGCGACCAAGGACAAACCACACTAACAGGGCCAGTACTGTTACGGCCCATTGCTCCCCACAGAACGCGAGCACCAGTACTGCATCAAGTGTGATAAGAGACATAATTGCATTACCAACTGCCGACTGCATGCGTTGCGGCACCGGATTGATAATAGCTTGGACGCAACGGATGAGGATTGAAACCCCGAGCACACCCCACAGTGCAAGCCATGCAATAAGCCGGCCTGCGACAAGCCAGTGCGGGACGTTGGCGGCCTCCACTTCCATACTGACCAATGGTGCCAAACCAGCAACAAGAAGCCCAATCGACATAATAAGTGCACCCGCAAACAGTTGGGGTCGCCTTCCAACACCAGCCTCATCCCGAGCGAACAACGTGATGCCCATCACATACACACCCATCCCGCAGGGAATCATCCATAGCGGGAACGATGCCGAACCGGCAATAACCATTCCGAGAGACCAGTTAAGTGCACGGCACCCCCCCATGAACAAAGGCCCCAACCACGTACCTTTGGCATAGCAGTTATAGCCACAGATTGCTGCGGTGAGCATTACCCCAATAACGGCAGGAGCCCCGTCACGCATAGACACTGAAGCGACACATGCCAGGACAACACCGAACAAGAGAAGTCCGATGGATACAAATTGAGCGAGTTCAAAAGAAACCTGCTTGCTTGGAAGTGGCCTATGGGGACGCTCTGTTTGATCGATCTGAAGATCCACGACATCGTTCTGGACCATTCCGCCAGCGTACAGACACAACGATGATGCTATTGCCAGCCAACCACCGAGTGGAAGATTTTCATACTGATAGAACCCCCCAACAATCAGAAACCCTGCCAACGGATCAGCAATCGCTGTGGCAAGATTCGGTACACGTATCAGTTTCAACCAACTGACTATCGCTGATATATCCGTTGGCTTGGTAGGAGGCTGTGACATTCCTGAAAACTACTTAGCTTGAGGCACTACGGTATCTGGCCAAAGCGGCCTGAAAAACTATTCTCGACAGGCCAATTGAAATGCCTGCTGCAGCAAACGTCAGTACAACCATTCCCCACGCTTCTCCTGACAGTGGACGGGCGAGAGTACCCGCAGGCACATTCACGACGAGCAATATCGGAATAACAAAGGTACAGACTGTACGTAACGGATCACCCCAGGGACCGGCATATATTTCGGCAGGATATCGTGAAAAATTCGTTATATAAAACCAAAAGTCATACAAACTCTGGTTCCTACCCATCAGTATCGTTGCGGCTGCAAGCATAATAATAAGTCCGTACAAGATCGCCACACCGCAGACAATAAGCAGCGGGTAAAGCAGCCATGCAATGAGTGGCGGTGCAACAGGAAAGCGGAGGACAGCCCAAATAAGTAGGCCCAGCCCAACAAGACCGTTCGCCATCGACGAGAAATCAAATCTATGCATCGACAGGAGAAACTGAGCATCGAGAGGCCTTACAAGAACCGAATCAAGACCACCTGTTCGAACCATTTCTGTAAGTTCCGAAGCGCTGGGCATGAACAAGGTCTGAACGATTGCATTGATAATCAGACCAGTAGCAACAAACGCGAAAAACGGCTCACGCGACCAGCCACTTCCGCGACCTATCTCCGGTGTAAAGCTAAAGATCAATAAGTAAAACGCGAGATTCATTGACATCCACCCAAGGCTGGTCAGGCACTCGAGCAGGAAATTCACCCGGAATGTCATGTCTCGCACAAGACAGGCTCGTGCAAACGTTGAAAAAATTTTGATGTATCGTCTCATGAGAATCGTCCCGGAAATTAACCACCAAAACCGCTATATCGTTTTGTGCCTCGCCACCATACAAAACGACAAACTCCTATCATGATGACGAGCCAGACAATTTCGATGAGAATTCCTCTCACGAGCTCCCAGCCTGTAATCTTGCCAAGCCACACCGCGGCAGGAAAATAGGCGGTGTACTCGAACGGCAGCAATCGCACGATATCTGCAAGGCTTACTCCCGTTAGCCCCGTTGGAATGTCTGCAAGCATATCGATAGGAAACATATGCCCCGAAAGCAGATACTGAAACAACATGTACGCAAAAATAATGCTGGAAACCTCAAGAAACCAAAATCCGATCATTCCTAGAGTTGCCTCCAAGAAAAATCCAAGCAGGAATGAGAGCAGTAAAGACAGAATGTAGGCGGCGATCGTAAGACCGTCGGGCGCTGGAGGAAAATAACCTCGACAGAAAAATAGAACTGCAGCGAATGGAAGTATCGCCACGATGTAGTAAACAAGTTTGTGAGCAATGCGGGAAGCAAGCAGAAAACCAATATAATCGACCGGCTGAATCAGATACTTCTTCACAGATCCGTCCCGAATACTACGAGAGATACCGCCTGCCAAACTTGGCATACTTGAGAAAGCTCGAGTTACCATCGTAAGCAGATAGTACGCAACAATGTTGTCACGAGAGTACCCAGCGATATCTGTACGGCTCGAGGCCGCGAAGACAGCCGTCCAGAGAAAAACTTGCGTGACGATCGGCAGGAAACGCATCACCGTACCCAACGCAAAGTCGGTACGATAAGCCAGTCGTTCCTCAAGGCAGATGACAAGCATTCGCCACCACGACCGCACCCCTGAGAACCAGCCGTGCGAAGCCTGCAGACTGCGCTCGGAATTTGCAGTGGTACTCATACTGCTCCAACTTCCTGCTCTGGATCTGTGCCTGCTTGCCGTTTTGCTGCGCCACGAAACAGACCAGCAACAATTTCTTCCAAGGGCACGTCCTCGACAGACACATCTCTGACCGGTTGGCTCGCTAATAGTTTTGGCAAGACATCTGCTATCCGTGATCGATCAATTCGCAACGACACACGAGGACCATGCACCTCACATGAAAATCCAAATCGTTCCATTTCTCCAGCGGCAGGAGGGTTTTCAAGATCAAGTGTCACGACCTTATGCGTTGTAAAACGATCAACGATTTGCTCAAGCGAACCGTCATAAAGAATACTGCCATGCGTCACGACCACCACACGCTCACAAAGGGCAGCAACGTCTTTCATATAGTGCGTTGTCAAGACGACAGTAACCGACTGCTGCTTTTGGATATGCCTGAGAAACTCATGAATCGTGTGCTGCGCAACCACATCAAGACCGATTGTTGGTTCATCGAGAAACAACACCTCAGGCTCGTGTAGTAGTGCTGCAATAAGTTCTAACTTCATCCGCTCCCCGAGCGAGAGTTCCCGCACTGGCTGCCCAAGAAGATGAGAAACTCCCAACATGTCGACAAGTTCATCGCGGATTTTTGCAAATCGAATTGGGTCTATCCGATAAATCTCTTGATGGAGGCGGAAACTCTCCGCCGCTGGCAAATCCCACCAGAGCTGATTTTTTTGGCCCATCACAAGGGCAAACCGCCTGCGGAAATCGTCGGCTCGATCCCATGGCACATGTCCCAAAACACGGGCAGTTCCCCGAGTAGGCGTAATAATTCCCGAGAGCAGCTTTAAAAATGTTGTTTTACCAGCTCCATTTGGCCCAAGCATCGCGAGGAATTCACCACGGCCAACGCTCAGATCCACCCCTCGCAAGGCATGGATTATTCTATTTTTTCGGTGAAAGAGACCCCGCACGCTCGCCCAGAGGCCTTCCGGCTTGTCGTAAACGCGATATTCTTTGGCAAGATCATTGACCTCGATTACGCGGTCACTTTTTGTTTCACTGCTGGTGTGCATATGCGGAAGTATAGGCCAAAACGATAGACTTGCCGCTCTTGAAACATTTACCGGAGATTTCCACACGGAAAACTAGCGATGTATCGAATTGGAATTGGTCATGATACGCACAGACTGGAGCCCGGAAATGGGCTCTGGCTTGGTGGCGTAAAAATTCCTCATAGCCAGTCTGCCGTCGGTCACAGTGATGCTGATGTGCTTCTGCATGCCATAACCGATGCAATCCTCGGAGCAGCTGCTCTTGGTGACATTGGTGAACTTTTCCCAGATGATGATCCGGAAAATAAAGACCGGTCTTCAAGTTCGATGCTAGCAATAGCACGTGATCACGTGCGGAACGCGAGCTGGACTATCGTGAATATGGATTGCATTATTTTTGCTCAAAAGCCAAAAATCCTCCCGCATAGAGAGGTCATCAGGAAACATATCTCCGAGCTAATGGCTCTTGATATCGATCAAGTCTGGCTTAAGGCCAAGACTGGCGAAGCTGTTGGACCGATCGGAGAAGAGCAAGCAATTGCTGCAGAATGCATTGTATTGCTTGAAACGCAGGCGGCATTCAACAAAACCTAAAGACACTGTAGATTTCTGAAACACCAGGGAGCCACACTGAAATATGGCGGAAATAAATCAATCCACTCATAACTTTCCGAATAGTAAACTGTACAACACATTAAGCCACCAGAAAGAACACTTCAAAACAGTTGTTCCTGGCAAGGTTGGCATGTATCTCTGCGGACCAACGGTCTACAAGCCGAGTCACATTGGACACATGGTTGGTCCGGTTATTTTCGACACAATCAAACGGCATCTTGTCTATTCAGGATGGGACGTCACGTGGGTTGTAAACATCACAGATGTTGACGACAAACTGATCACCGAGAGTAAAAACCGCGGCATGTCGATGGCCGCTCTGGCTGAGGAAATGACCACCGACTATCTGGATAACCTATCCGCCCTGGGCGTCGATGGCATTGATACCATGCCAAAGGCAACTGACCACATTGAAGGCATTATTCAGTTCATTGCAGGCCTCGTTGAGAAAGATTTTGCGTATCCGGCAGATGGTGATGTCTATTTTGATGTGGCCAAAGATAAGGATTATGGAAAACTAACAAACCGTACTCTCGAAAAAACGCAGGGAGAAGGTGGTGCTACCGCTGACAGAAAGCGGTCGGCTGCCGACTTTGCACTTTGGAAAAAGGCAAAGTCTGGTGAGCCTTCCTGGGAAAGCCCCTGGGGCCCGGGACGACCCGGCTGGCATATTGAATGCTCGGCAATGAGTGAGGCTCTTCTTGGGAGCCATTTCGATATTCACGGAGGTGGGCTCGATTTAGTCTTTCCTCACCATGAAAACGAAATCGCGCAGAGTGAATCACTCCATGATTGCCCTATGGCCACATATTGGATGCATAACGGGCTCATGCAGGCTGCAGGGGCAGCAGGAAAGGTCGGCGGTCGCCCACGAGATAGCAGCGACACTCCCGACGATCTAGCTGCTACAAAAATATCAAAGTCGACTGGAGCTGAACCTTTCCGAGAACTCCTTACCCGCCATCGACCAGAAGCGATTAAACTTCTGCTCCTGTCAACACATTACCGAAGCCCCATTCACTTTGGTGAAGAACCTCTTGGAGAATCTGCTCGAGCCCTAGAAGCATTCGAGAGACTTTTCAGCCGCTATGAACGGCTCTGCGGAAATTCGTACTACACACTTTCAGCACGCAATCGTCGTGATGGCAATGCCGCTATTTCAGATTTTCATGGACGTGTCGGAGAACACGTCACCGCATTGCGAAATCGTTTCCTGGAAGCGATGGATGACGACTTCAATACTGCGATAGCAGTGGCCACCTTGTTCGACTTTGTTCGATTCATCAACAAATTTATTGACAGCGAGGGGCTTGAGAAGAAAGCAGACCACGACTTTGAAACTCTCAATGGTCTTATGCTCTTAATGCGAGAACTCACAAGCACTCTAGGGCTGTTTCTTACTCCACCAGCAGAAGTGTCTACAGGGGCTGACGGCAAACTGCTGGACTCTTTGATGCAACTGATCATTGAACTACGATCTCGCGCACGTCAGGCGAAAGATTTTGCGACAGCAGACCTTATCCGTGACACGCTGAATGAGGCCGAAATCCAATTAGAGGATCGCGCTGACGGAACTGACTGGAGCATCAAATAAATGAACTCCCAACTGCTCGTCATCGTTCATTAAGTGCCACTATTACGTCGCAGGAAGTTCGATCTGAACTGGCTCACCAGAAGCGTCCTTCTCTTCACGGGCGGCCATATCACGGATTTCCTGAGATATTTTCATTGAGCAATACTTCGGGCCACACATGCTGCAAAACTGAGCAGACTTAAACGTTTCTTGAGGCAACGTTTCATCGTGGTATCGCTTTGCTGTTTCCGGATCCAGAGACAGACGAAACTGCTCATTCCAATCGAAGTTGAAGCGGGCATGTGACAGTGCATCATCCCGAGAGCGAGCACCCTTTCGGTGCCTTGCAAGATCTGCCGCATGAGCAGCAATCTTGTAAGCGATGACCCCTTGCTTCACGTCCTCTGCATCAGGCAAACCAAGATGTTCCTTCGGTGTCACATAGCAAAGCATTGCTGCACCACTCCAGCCTGCCAGCGCCGCACCTATCGCACTCGTAATGTGGTCATAGCCAGGAGCAATGTCAGTAACAAGTGGACCGAGCACGTAAAATGGTGCTTCATCACATTCTTCCATCTGGCGTTTGACATTCATATCAATCTGGTCCATCGGGACGTGCCCAGGACCCTCAACCATGACTTGACACCCTTTCGACCAGCCTCGTCGAGTCAATTCACCAAGAACGTGCAATTCTGCAAACTGGGCCTCGTCACTCGCGTCTGCGATTGCACCAGGGCGAAGACCATCACCAAGGCTCCAGGTCACGTCGTACTGTCTAAAGATGTCACACAAATCATCAAAATGTGTATACAGTGGATTTTGCTCTTTGTGAGTCATCATCCACCGGGCAATAAGAGATCCACCACGACTGACGATACCCGTGACTCTGTTCATTGTAAGGTGAAGGTGTTCTTGCAAAAGGCCGGCATGCACTGTCATGTAATCAACGCCTTGCTGAGCCTGCTTTTCACACATGTCAAGAAAATGCTGAGGCTTCATCTCATCAATATCACCACCAAGTTCCTCAAGCATCTGATAGATCGGAACTGTTCCAATTGGTACTGGAGATGCGTCGATGATTGCTCGCCGAATACTGTCTATGTCTTTTCCGGTCGAAAGATCCATCACCGTGTCTGCACCGTAGTGCACTGCCATATGAAGTTTCTCGAGTTCTGTTGACTCGTCACTTGTCACTGCCGAATTACCAATATTTGCATTAATTTTCGTCAGGGCTGCGATACCAATCGCCATTGGCTCAAGGCATTTCGTGAGATGGACCGTGTTGGCAGGGATAACCATTCTTCCACGAGCAACTTCGCTACAGACCACGTCTTCTGACAAGTTCTCACGCTCGGCAATGAATTTCATCTCGGGTGTAACTTCGTTCTCACGAGCGCGTTCAAGCTGTGTCATGAATTTTCTCCAAATGATTGGCATGAATGGGTGTATGGTGAGCGATATGTCGCCACCACTGTATCACAATGATGAAAAACAGTCTGCTTTCAGTTAGCCTGCTAGAGCGTCTTCAAATATTCAAGCACTGCAGTCCTCTCAGATTCGTTCAACGCCTCAGGATAGACATGCCCTCCAGCTGATTTCCCAGGTTTTGTGGTATCAAAAAATTGCCGCCGCTGCGCAGAAGACATCCCGTCTGAAACGGCCGCAGCGAACTCCTTTTGGCTCCGTTCCTCAGTTTCCAGACCCACTTTTTTCGTATCGTAGCCAACAGGCGTCCGGCACCAAACAGATGGACGATTTTCCGGATGAAGAACATGCCACAATGTTGGAACTGAACCATTATGAAAATACGGTGCTGAGGCCCACACTCCATCAAGGGGCGGAGCCACGTAACCCTCTGGGCATTGACGAGTACCGATCGATGCTGCATCACGACCAAAATGACCAAACCAACTCTCATTGAGAGCATTCCTCTCAACGTTTGTTAAGGCATCAAAACGAACTCGATCAGTCCCAATATCATCAATCGGTATGACCACCTCCGGGTATTCATCATGTTCCCCGTACGACCCGTGGCAGCGACCACAGTGCTCGCGAAAGACTCTCTCACCTGTGCTCGCCAAGTTTTTATCAATATCCCAACGCCATTTCGGTGATTGCAGTGACTCGAGCCACGCCTCAACATGCTCGAAATCCGGCTCCCAATCCAAAAACTTCTTGGGACCATTTTCCCGAACCAACAGAAACTGCATAAGCATGCGGCTTCCTTGTGGGGCAAACCCATCGGCGTACAGGGTGTTGCGCTTGCGGTAATGCCACCACGGCGGTGCATCCATATCATGGTGAATAAGATCAAATCGGGGGGTACGTGAGATGATATTCAAGGCAGCGTCTCTGTGATGCATAAGAGCAACACCAAACATCACTGCATTCGTCGTACCGGTTGTTGTGCCAAGTGGCAACAGAAGTGACCCAACATCCATATGCCCAAACGACTTTCCCTGAGCAATTTTTACCAACCGTACTTCTTCCGTAAATGTCTCGAGTGCGTAGTTCGTATTTGGGATTCCAGGAACCATCTCACCGGCTACCTGTCCCTGGTGGCAGGCAAGACAACTCATGGTCCAGTTGCCACTGGAATCGACGACATACTGTACTGAACGAGACGGATCGCTCGGATGAGGGAGCAGGCCATACCGATCCATGGCCATCTGCCGGCGCTCTGCCACCGAGGCCTGTTCTGCCTGCGATTTCAAGTGCTCTGGCCACACTGTCCAAAGTGCATCAAACACTTCCTGGTCGAGATCTGCAGGGAGATATGCCTTCTCGAGCAGCACTTGGAGTCCTTTTTCAGGACTTCCTCCACTGACAACACTACCGGGAGTGGCGTAAGCGATTACTACAAGCAACAAAATTACTTTTTTCATCAACTTTTTTGGCAAGGGAAATTCAGGGGACCATACTTTCATGGCATACTTGTTTACCGAGGATTCAGTTACCTCAATCAATGTGTTCCAGTTTGATGACGCCATAGGCCACATTATAGCCGCTCCAACCGCATTGTCCGACCACCTGCAGACCAGTCGATGAACCATCATGGTTACCGCGAACCCTATCCTCCTCCCGGAACTTCGTAGCCTGCTTCACGAGCAGGACGCGGTGGGCATTCGTGAAGTCGCAGAAGAATTGCATCCAGCAACAGTCGCTGAGTTTTCTGAAGGCCTTGATGACCATGAAATCTGGCACCTGCTCGACTCACTTCCTGTTGAGCAGCGAGCAGAAATTTTTCCGTACTATCCACTCGCCAGACAAATCCAACTCATAGAAGATGCAAACAATTCTCAACTGGGACCACTCCTGGAAGGAATGGCCCCCGACAATCGTGACGACCTCCTTCGTGAACTAGACCCAAGTTTCGTCGAAGCCATTCTTCCACTTGTCGCCAAAGCCGAGCGACATGACATCCGAATGCTCCTGTCCTGCCCGGAAGACTCTGCAGGAAGTCTTATGACAACGGAGTACGCGTCCCTGCCCGCTGACATACCAGCTGGTGAGGCGATTGCGAGACTTCGCACTCAGGCACCAAATAGTGAATCGATCTACTACATCTACATCTTGGAGTCAGACCGTACCCTTGTCGGTTTTATTTCACTCCGTGATTTGATACTCGCGAACCCAACTTCTCTTGTGGCTGACCTGATGCAACGAGACATTATCAGCGTCAAAGTTGACGAACCCACTGAAGAGGTCGTACAAAAGCTCGCTCGATTCGACTTCATTGCCATACCAGTCGTTGACAACCAAAATCGTCTCGTTGGCATTGTCACTCATGATGATGTACTTGATACCGTCCGTGAAGAGGCCACTGAAGATGCTCAGATGAGTGCCGCCGTTGCCCCACTGAGCGAAGGATATCTTGAGACCGCGCTGATCACCATGACATGGAAGCGTGGAGTGTGGCTGACCATTCTTTTTTTCACAGCTGCCGTAACAGCAATGGTATTGGCGCGAACGCCCTTTCCTCATGTCTGGCTCATTGCCTTCATTCCTCTTGTGCTCGCCAGCGGCGGCAACCCGGGC
>ERZ802822.2151-NODE-2151-length-11182-cov-8.111571_pt1 | contig 11182 bp, 13 predicted proteins | sample MGYA00345649_ERZ802822 | MGnify/ENA primary metagenome ERZ802822 (study PRJEB30503, sample SAMEA104212359) | marine metagenome | biome: Westerlies Biome; feature: [SRF] surface water layer (ENVO:00010504) within the epipelagic zone...; material: water... | reverse complement strand
GCTCCTTCCGATCTTCTTCGATTTCAGAACTCCTCAATTCAGTATGGATCTCCAATGGTAAAGAAACATTTTCAACCAAGTTCATTGCCCCCCACAACGCACCTCCCTGGAAAAGAACGCCGTACTTTCTAAAAATAGAATTTTTCTCCTGGGTTTTTAAAGACCAAAGATCAACTGAATCAACTAATACTTTGCCTTCAATTGGAGGAAGCAGTCCAATCATGGATTTCAGCAGAGTGCTTTTGCCACAGCCACTACCTCCCATTACGACCAAGCATTCTCCTTTCTTGGCAGAAAAAGAAACATTCTCCAAAACCTGATAATCTCCATAGGATAACTTCAGGTCTTCAACTTCTAAAATTGGCCTAATTTTTGACCGTGCAAGACTCATCGTAAATCTAAATAGTTAAAGAGCACCTCAAACATAGCATCTGAAATAACAATTAAGGTAATTGCCACAACTACGGAAGAGGTAACCGAGCGACCAAGCGAAGCGGAGTCATTTCCACAATGCAAACCTTTGTAGCAACCAACCAACCCGATAACCAGTCCAAAAACCACGCTCTTAATTAGACCGGAGTATACTTCCCACATATTTTGCAATGCAACCTGGGTCTGTTCAAAATAATGAATCATGGAAAAATCCATAACCATCGTACCAACCACCAATCCACCCAGTATTCCAACAAGATCAGCGTAAATTGTTAACAACGGAATCATGAGCAATATGGATAATGTTCTCGGCAAAATCAAAAATTCCATTGGAGACAGCCCAAAGGTTCGTAGTGAGTCAATTTCCTCATTCAATTTCATGCTTCCAATCTCAGCGGCGAAAGATGCCCCGGTTCGTCCGGCCATAATAATTGCCACCATTAACGCTCCCATTTCACGAACCATTGCAAGGCAAACCAAATCAGCCACATAAATTTTTTCACTATAATTATTTTGAGTTACTTGATTTCCATTCTGATTATATAATGAGAAATCGTTTATTCTGTGATATTTTTTAACATATCTTAAATCTTCTTCATATAATTCATCACTAACCATTGAGGGGCTATAAATAGGTAGTTTTTTTGTAGGGCTTTGAACATAGTTAAAAGATGAAACTCCAACTATTGAAAAAACAATAAAAAACAGAATTAATAGTCCATATCTTTTTAAAAATTTATTTATCATAAGGCCTATCAAAATTAAGTCATTTATAAAATCTAAAATATTTTTTCTGAGTTTTTTTGTGACAACAAAAAAGTTTACTTTTGAATCCAATTTTTATGGAAATAATTTTAATAAAAGGAGCCCAATTAATTTTAAGCTTATCTATTCTTGTAATTCTTCATGAGTTAGGGCATTATATTCCTGCCAAATTATTTGGATGTAGAGTTGAAAAATTTTATTTGTTTTTTGACTGGCCATTTGCATTATTTAAGAAAAAAATTGGTGAAACAGAATTTGGTGTTGGAGCTTTTCCACTTGGAGGATATGTTAAAATTTCTGGTATAGTTGATGAGAGCTTTGATACAGAGCATGCTGACTCAGAACCAAAAGAGTGGGAGTTTAGATCAAAACCTGCATGGCAACGATTAATTATTTTATTAGGAGGAGTTACTATTAATTTTATCCTTGGGTTTTTACTTTATATGATGATTATGTTCGTTTGGGGAAAAACTGTAGTTTCAGAAGAAAATCTCAATTCTGGTTTCAAAGTTTCCGAACTTATGCAAGAGGTTGGTTTTGAAGATGGAGATAAGATATTAACTGTCGACGGAAAAGAAATTGTTGATCAGTTTGATATAAATAAAATGCTTTTTACTAGAGGAATTTCTCAAGTTCAAGCTCTGTCTTTAAACGGTCAAAGAAAAACAATTAATATTCCTGAAGATATTGGAACACAGATGATGGAATCTGGTCAGATATTATTATTTATTCCAATTCCGGACTTGGTTATTGACTCTGTAATATCTGATATGCCTGCATCATATGCTGGATTACAAAAAGGGGATATTATTAGTAGAGTAAATGGCTCTAAAATATTAAACCCTGATGATTTTGATTCTCAAAAATCAATTAATGCTGATTATATAGAATTAGAAATATCAAGAAATGGTAATTTATTTGATGCTGTAGTCCCTTTCGATTCTGATGAAAAACTTATCGGAATTAATATTGGATCTCAAATGATAAGTCCAACAAATTTAGATTATGGTTTCTTTGAAAGCATCTCAGTTGGGTTTGATTATGGCTACTGGACATTATATGATTATGTTAGTCAATTTCAGTTTGTTTTTACTAAAGCTGGTGCTTCACAGCTTGGAGGTTTTGGTACAATTGGAAAAATTTTTCCAGCGGCTTGGGATTGGCAAAGGTTTTGGGAAACTACAGCACTATTATCTATAATCTTAGCTTTTATGAACTTGCTACCTATTCCAGCTCTTGATGGAGGACATGTTATGTTTGTACTATATGAAATTGTTAGTGGAAGAAAGCCAAATGAAAAGTTTATGGAGTATGCTACATTGGCAGGTGTAATTTTACTTATTGGTGTATTCATATATGCCAATGGAATGGATGTTGTCAGAGCAGTAAACTAATTATTCTTTCTCTTATTTGAATACCCAAAAATTAAATTTATATTTGCCTTCACAAAATTCCTCCTTAGCTCAGTTGGTTAGAGCATCTGACTGTTAATCAGAGGGTCCTTGGTTCGAGTCCAAGAGGGGGAGCTTAAGTTCAATTAGTGTTTACCAGAACAATATTAAAGCTTCACTCATAGTGAGGCTTTTTTTGTAGTTTAAAGAAGTTTAGTTTTATCTTTTTTTATTCAAGAGTATATTAAATCCATAAACTTGATGTAGGATGGCTGCCATAAATGTTAATACAATTGATTTTTGAGCGATCACTTGTAGCATAAGGTCTGCTTCACTATATATTTTTCCTGGGCCAATCTGAGGACCAAAAAATATAATTCTCAAATAAACAAATAGCACTATACAAAAAGCTATATAGCCAAGAACATAGGTGTTGCTAAGGAAATTAGAATGGTAAATCGTAAGGCTATGAAGAATACATAGAAAGAAGAGAGTTAGAAAGGCATAATTTGCAAAAAACACATGCGCCCCAAAATCAAGATCGTGAGGCACAAATCCAACTCCAGCATAAAAGAATCCTGCTAGTAATCCTACAGGCATGGTAATTTTGGAATAAAAAATTGACTTGCTAGAGTCCCCGATAAGACCAAAGACTTTTTTAAAATTAAAGTAAAAGAGCATTAATGTAGCCCCAATCAAAATCAAACTTCCATTAAATAAAAGCATGGACGGGGTGTTATCTTTTTGAATAATAGCTAAATTTGTTTCGTCTGTGTTTGTTTTTAAACTTCCTAATTCACTCAGAAAATTATGGGTAAAAGAGTAGTTATCTGATTGATATTCAATAATTTCTTTTTGAGATCCTGGATAAATTAATGCAGCAATGATAGAGCAAAAAAAGAATATTGTAATTGATATAATGGGAAGTTTGACTAAATAAAACCTTGCTTTTTTCATAAGTCTAAAAAATTAAAAATAAATTCGCTAACATACTTTCTCATATCTTGAGGACTAAAGAAAGTGGGCTCTAAAAATTAATCTTTACAACATTTCTCATCATCACATCTACAATATTTTAAATTATATACATGTAATCCTGCTAGAGAAGTTGCAACAGCATAGGTGTAGAGTTCTGGAATAGATGTAATTTCAAAAAATTCATTTAAAATTAAAGTTGAAAGAATAAGCCAAGCTGAAAATAATAAAACTTTTACAATTAGTTTTGTTGAATTTTTAACTGTATGATATACGGCTAAAAAGGAAATCAATAAAAAAAGAAAATTCAAAGATTGCCATAAAAAAGGAATCTTTTGAGTAAGAGTTAGTGTAGTAGCTTGAGACAAGAATAGTAAAGGAGTAAAAAAACAGTGTAGCATACAAAGACTACTAGCTGTTACACCTATATGATCTGAATTTACATCAATTATTTTCATAAACTGACTTCAAATATAAGTCTTTTATCTATTTTTGGTTCTTAATTTTAAATCAATAATTATGAAAAAAATATTATTAGTATTTACAATGATATTTTCTGTGGCTGTTTTTTCTCAAAAAGAGGCTAACGGAAAACTTTATATTGAACATCCTGCTATTGAAATAGTAAACCAATTTAACGAAGCATACACTTCGGGTGATCTTGATAAACTAAAAGAACTCGTAACAGAAAATTTTCAAGTTCGAACTTTACAGGATAGAAAGTCCAATGATATTAATTGGATTTTAGGAACATCAAATTATTTAAGTAAAAATATCACAGACTTTCAAATAAAACATTATGGGGGGTCTTACCCAGATGTATTAGAATATAAGCAAGATGGAATAGTTGATGTTAAAACATATGAATATACAACTGGATATGATAAGAATACTGGTTTAGATATTGATATGCCCAGATACGCTACATACAGAATGAATGCAAAAGGAGATAAAATTGCTGGACTTTGGATCAATGATGATCAAGCTTTATGGCAAAAAAACTGGGATGCATACGAGACTAAAGAAAATGGTGTAATTTATAAAGATCATCCTTTAGTATCTAAAGTTAGACTACTATATCAATCATATAAGACAGGTGATGTAGAAAAGATTAAAGCTAATTACACTGAGAATACAATGTTTTATGATGTGATGAACTCAGAAATTGATAAGTTTAAAACTTTAGATGAGGAGTTTGCTCAGTTTGATCAGTATATGGAGACTTTAGAAATAGTAAATATTAGAGAGAGTGGTTTTCCTGATGTTTTAGATTATGATGGAGACGGAGCAGTTGTTATTTCCTGGGCTGATTTCACTTTCAAAAATAAAAAGTCAGGTAACATAAAAACAATTAGCCAACATATTCAGCATTGGTTCAACGAAAAAGGAGAAATCGTTAGAGAGGATTACTATTTTAATCCTGCTCAACTTCCTCAATAATAAAATTTTAAGAATAATTAATAACCCTCATTCTTTAATGGGGGTTTTTTAGTTCCCTCTTCCAACTTTTCTAACACCTGTCATCTTTGCTTTCCCCACACCTTTTGATTGAAGCTTACTATTAAAATTTTTCTTAGAATTTTTATTTGAACTCTTAGATAGACGTTTCCCGTTAGTTTCTTTATTATCGTTTTTATTTCCAAAAAATTTACTTCCCATATTATTTTACTTTGAATAGACATCATTAAATTAAAAAGAATATTTCAATCCCTCAAAAATGAATTAAACTATTTATAAAATTATTAACAACCATACTGAGTGATCTGGTATTTAATTTTTATAAATTCGAGTTATGTACAAATATATAGCGTTAATATGTCTTACATTAATCTCTTGTAGTAAAAGCGATGAAAGTGATATTTCAACAAATAATACCTTGGTAAATAATGAGGTTGCATTTGTAAATTCAGGAAAGATTTATTTTGAGAATAATACATGTAAATGTCCAGATGCTTCAAATGGAGATAAAGATATTATTAGCGGTGTTACATATACTGCAGTCAATAATTCTTCAATTAAGGATGAGATTAAAAATGGGAATATATACTTATGTACAACATTAGTAACTAATATGTCTGGAACTTCCGTTTCAAGCATATTTCAGAATTTTTTTAATAACAACTCGTTTAATTCAAATATTAGTTTCTGGGATGTTTCTAATGTAACGAATATGGACGGTATGTTTTATAACGCTGACACTTTCAATCAAGATATTTCTAATTGGAATACTTCAAAAGTTGATAATATGGGTAGCATGTTTAAAAATGCATCTTCATTTAATCAAAATATTTCTAATTGGAATACTGCAAAAGTTACTAAAATGTTAGATTTATTTAGAGGAGCAAGCGCTTTTAATCAAAATATTTCTAACTGGGATACTTCAAGTGCTACAAGCATGTCAAAAATGTTTGAAAATGCTACATCATTTAATCAAAATATTTCTATTTGGTGTGTTTCTAATATTACCGAAGAGCCTGAAAATTTTTCAGTGAATTCACCTCTTTTAGATTCCTACAAACCATTGTGGGGTTCATGTCCTGAATAATTTGATTCACTATCTTTGGTAAATGAAAATCACGAAAATACTATTAATATATTTATCGATTTTAATCTCTTCTTGTACCTCTGAAGATAAAGTTGAAGACTCTTGTGTAGATGAATCTATGATTGAGGAATTTAGTGTTTGTATTGAAATCTATCAGCCTGTATGTGGATGTGATGGAGTAACATATCCTAACTCTTGTTATGCAGCAAATTTTAATGGCATAACATCATACACAAATGGAAGTTGCAATTAAATAGATGGTTTAAATCTAGTTATTAACTGCCTATTATTTTAAGAAACATATATTTCCAAATTAGGTATAATAGATGTCCTAGGATTAGTCCAAAAGCCATGACTTTTTTAACATTTTTATCTCCTTTAAAAAATTTCAGTTTATCAACAACTATATAAGAAATGAAAATGCTTATTAAAATCCATAATCCAAAAGCAGTATAATCAATTAATGTGAAATTCATAATATTACTTTATTATTAATTCTGATTTTAAAGATCCTACCATTAAATCAAACTTACCGGTTTCCACAACATGTTTGTTTTGATAATTAACAAAGCCTAAGTCCTTGACTTGTATTTCAAATTTTACATTCTTAATTTCACCAGGTTTTAATTTTATTTTCTTGAATGCTCTAAGCCTTTTAATATCTGGTGTCAAACTAGCATAATGGTCTTTCGAATAAACTTGAATTACTTCTTTTCCTTCGATTTCTCCTGTATTTTTAATATCAACTGATAAATAAATATTTTCATTTTTTGAAAATTGATTTGAGTTTAATTTTAAATTACTATACTCAAAACTTGTATATGATAACCCAAATCCAAAGTCATACAAATTATTAACCTCCCCCACATAATTATATGCGCCTTGGGCATTATTTTGAACTTCAGCAGGTTTATAGTTATATGGAATTAATGAATTTGAATAAAGAGGGTAACTGTAAGGAAGTTTTCCAGATGGATTTACTGAGCCATAAAGGATATCTGCTAAAGCATCTCCCCCAAAATTTCCTGGAAGGTAAATGTTAATTACTGCATTCACTTTAGATTCTATTTCAGAAATCAACCTAGGCCTTCCAATATTTAAAACTAACACAACTGGCTTTCCAGACTTTATTATTTCATTAGCAAAATCTATTTGAAGTCTGTTTAGATTAATATCGTTTAAGTCACCTGGTTTCTCAGTATAGGTGTTTTCTCCTAGACAAAGAACAATAATATCAGCCTCTTCATTAGCATATTTAATTGCTTCTTTTTTCTGATCAACGTATTGATCATAATATTCAAATTTTGGCTCTTTATCATAATCCTCATTAATAGGGTAAGTAACTCCTGGGATATATTTTACATCTGAGTCTATAAATTTATTTTTAATTGCTTCATAAATAGTATTATGATCTCCAGCAAAAAAATCAGTTTTCTCTCCCTGCCATGAATAAGTCCATGCTCCATTTAATGTTCTCATTGTATCACCATTTGGGCCAGTAACAAGAATTTTATTTTTATTTTTTATTGGTAAGATTGAATTTTCATTTTTCAAAAGAGTCATAGATTCTACTGCTGCATCATAGGCATAATTTTGATGTTTTTGAGAACCAAAATCACTGTAATCTGGTTTATTCTTTTTGTCAAATAAACCTAATTCTATTTTTAGTTTTAAAATTCTTCTAACAGACTCGTCAATTCTAGCTTCACTTATCTCCCCTTCTTTAACCAATTCTAAAAGGTTATCACAAAACTCTTCATAGTCATATGGAATCATTGACATATCAATCCCAGCATTTATCGCAATTTTAATTGCTTCTTTTCGAGATTCTGCAACTTTATCTCTATCATGAAGCTTGTTGATGTCCTCCCAGTCAGTTAAAATTATTCCATCAAAGCCAAGCTCATCTCTTAATAGGTTAGTTAAAAGGTATTTGTCTGCGTGAACAGGGATCCCATTTATTAAACCAGAATTAATCATTATTGTTTTTGCACCCTGACTAATTGCTTTTTCAAAAGCAGGAAGATGTAGTTCGCGAAGAACATGTTCTGGTATATAACTTGGGGTTCTATCTTTTCCAGAAATTGTAGTTTGATATCCTAAAAAGTGTTTTATGCTAGTTGCTACGACAAAATCATTATTCATGTTATTATCAATTCCTTGCTGTCCCTCTAATGAAGCTAAACCCATCTGTGTCGTTAGATAAGGGTCTTCACCAAATGTCTCAAATTGACGTGGAAATCTAGGGTCTTGACCTAAGTCAAGGACAGGTGAAAAGTTCCATGGTATTCCTGCTGCACGTGTTTCATATGCTGTAACCATTCCCATATTAAAAGAGTTTTTTATATCCCAAGTTGCAGCCGTACCTATTTGCTGAGGGAACATAGTGGCACCATCAATATAGGTAGCTCCATGAATACCATCTATACCGTATAATATCGGGATAGCAGTTTCAGAAGATAAAGCATAACTTTGAATTTCATCAATAATTTTATTCCAGGTAGAAATATCTCTTGCTCGATTATTAGTTGTGTTTAAAATAGATCCTACGTGATATTTATTTATTGCTTTTTCAATCCTGTCTTTATCTATTTGTAAAGGTTCAAAAGAACTCCATTTATCAGGACCATTAGCAATTACAGTTAAATTAATTTGAGCCATTTGACCAATTTTCTGTTCAACAGACATATCTGACATAATAGAGTCAATTCTTTTATCTATATCAGAATTTGTAGAGCTTGATATTAAAACAAATGAGAAAATAAAAAGAGTTAGATTTTTCATAAGTTGTGTCAATTAATATATAATTCAAATTTAATTAAATAGAAAGTGGTTATTGTCTATTTAGTTGTTGAGCTTTAATTCTGACTTTTGGTAAAAATTATTTTTCATTAATTAATTCCCACTCATATAGATAAGTCTCTCCATCATATAATAGTTCAACACTGAATGTTTGCTGCATTCCATCATAAGTAGTATTTAAAATTCCTGAATAACTATTCCCTTCATCATAAACCAAGTCAAAGGAATTTAGAATAATATCCGACTTATTCAAATTGGCATATTCAGCAATATCATTAATCAAGCTTGGCCCCAAATCATCCTCAATTTCACTAACAGAAAGCCTAGTTGAACAGGCAATCAATAAAGTAAAGAATATAATAATTATACTTTTTCTCATTGTGTAAGTGAATTTAGAGCTTCTTGTTTTATTCTTTCTTTATTTAATATACTATCTCTTAGAAATGATTTACGATCAAAATCAGAATCCGTAACATTAATCTTCATTAACTCTCTGTTCACAGTGTATATTTCAAAATTAAACAGAGCTTGATTCAAAAATTCTAGAGCTTTAATTTCATTTGAGACACCTCCTAGACTATTGTCTTTATTAAGTGCACTAGAATAAACAGATATGATTTCATCAGCAATTAATTGGTAAGCTTCAATAGATGCAGAATTTAATTCGGACGAGGAAAGTTCTTTGGTTTCATAGGTTGATTCGCCAGATTGACTGAAGTTATAACTATCTAAATAATATATTTCATTTCCACAACTAAAAATAAAAAAAGATAAGAGTAAAATTTTTCTCATATCTAAAATTAAAAAAATATCAGAAATTAAATTGTTTTATAAAAGAATCTTTTAAAATATATAAGGGTACAATATAAATATTGGGGCACTAACTAACTCTATATTAATTTAATTAATTTATAAAAGATATAGTAATATAGAAATATCTATAAAACTAGAAAAACAAAAAATTTATAGTTGAGTATATACAATCATTATTAGGGTGTAACTTTTAAAACAAATAAGTTATCTTTATTCAGAACTAAATAAATGAAAAAGTTAAAAAAATACTTATTAATAAGCTATCTCTTTGGGTTAATATTTTTTATAATCAACAACTTTAATTTTGAATTCTTTATACTTATTGACCCAATTATAATAGTACTTATTCTTAATATTCCCTCCTTAGTAATTGGCTCACTTTTTTATATACTCAAAAGAAAACTATTCTGGATTTTTTATGGAATAACATTTTTTTTAATATCATCTCTATTTATTATTTGGACAGCTATTGAGATTTACACTGGAAGTGATTGGGGTAAAATTCTTTAGAAATTAATCTAATTCCTTAATCATAATATTTCTAAACTCGATCGGATGACCTTCAGATTGAAGTGATAGATACCCCTCCTTTAATGGTTCATCTACATTATCTAAAAAATTATCAGATAAATATGTTCCACCGAACCTAATGTTTGAGTATGAAATAACGGTATCCTTATCAATAATATGATGAATTATTGAATCTGAGTAAACAACTAGATTAACGCTAACCCAATCATCTTCATGATAGGTTTTTGAATTAGAGCTTATACAGTGCATAGAAGCTTTAAATCTTGGTTCAATGTTGTAATTAGATGTATTTATATCAACCTCTGTGCCAGGGGAACACATGTTTAATGTAGGTCTATCACCTTGCCCTGATCCACCAAGAAACTGAGCTTCAACACTTACTGGAAAACCTTGGTCAATAAACATTTGTTTGGGGTCCTCAGAATGTAACATTACTCCACTATTCTTATATGACCATGATTCATTTCTTATATGTTCTCCATAAAATTTATACTCTAATTTTAGATGGTAATTTTTAAATTTTTTCTTGGTATAAAACAGATGTCCAAATTCTTTATCAAATGAATCATACTCATCATACGACACCTTAATAGTTCCATCACCAACCACAAAAGTATTTTTATGATTATTATTAAATTCATATCCAGATATTTTCATTTCCCATCCGTCAAGAGTTTCTCCATCAAAAAGAGTTATCCAAGCACTACTATCGCTCTTACAGTTAATTAATAAAAAGGATATTATAAATAAAAAGTTTCTCATTATCCTAAGGTATAATTTTAAAACCTTTTTTCATAAATTGTTACAATGAAAAAAAACTCTAATATTATATTCATTAATCTTATTTGCTTTTCCTAATATTATTCATTCTCAAGATGATAATCGAAAAGCCCTCGAAAAAGTATTTAAGGATTGGCGTGAATTTGAA
>ERZ802822.2149-NODE-2149-length-11190-cov-8.144965_pt1 | contig 11190 bp, 12 predicted proteins | sample MGYA00345649_ERZ802822 | MGnify/ENA primary metagenome ERZ802822 (study PRJEB30503, sample SAMEA104212359) | marine metagenome | biome: Westerlies Biome; feature: [SRF] surface water layer (ENVO:00010504) within the epipelagic zone...; material: water... | reverse complement strand
GGTAAAGCGGTGAATTGGCCCAGTGGTGTTGGTGCCAAGGGCAATGCTGGTGTTGCGGCTGTGATCAAGAAGCGGGAGGGGGCCATCGGTTATCTCAATCAGTCGTACATCCGTGGTTCGATCAAAGCAGCTGCACTGCAAAATCTTGCTGGTGAGTTCGTCAAGCCAAGCGTTGAGGCAGGTGCGATTGCTTTGAATCAGATCACACTCGATCAGAATCTGGCCGGGGATAATCCAAATCCAACGGCAGCTGGTGCTTATCCAATCGCCACACTCACCTGGGTGTTGGCCTATGCGCGGGGTAATGGCCCTGACGCTGCCACGATCAAGGACGTGTTCAACTTCATGTTGAGTGATGAGGCGCAGAATGTGGCTCCACGGCTTGGTTTTGTGCCTTTGCGTGGAGATATTCTGGCGAAGTCGAAAGCTGCGGTGAATAAAATCGGGGAGTGATGGTTACACTTGGTTGAATACGATTCACTGATTCTTTGATTGATTATGGATAAGGATGCCGCATCAAAGATGATCAATGACATGCAGGAGCGATTCCCAGGACTGACTCCTGAATTGGCAGCCCAGACGATTTTGGCCGAGTCCCTGAAAGCCTGTCAGTCATTGATGGATCTCACGCTTTTGCCCATTGATCCACGGGTGCTCAACCAGCTTCTGGAGGGTGGGTTGATTAACAAAGCTGAATGGGAGCGCGTGATGGCCATGTTGGATCCCACGTCTGTGACTCCACCTATTGACCCCTCCGGACAATGAAGTTTGAACCCAATCTGAATTTGACCCAAAATGACCATCGCAACTTTTCTTTTTTTGAGGACGGGCCGGAACATTTTCAAACCCCAGGTAAAGGCTGATATCACCCAAATCGATTCGCCAAAGGTTGTTGCCATATCGTCAATGTCCGACTCTGGTGAAATCCACGTCGGACCTCGCGGTGGCAAATACCGTTTTGACGCTCATGGCCGCAAGGTCTACTTGAAATCAGCTTGATGTCAGGCTCGGCGGGCATCAATGATGCGGGCCAATTCCAGGACATAGCCGGCGGTGCACCAGCGGCCATGGCTGCGGGAACGATTTTCATGATCGGAGCGGATCTCGGCGGTTTCCGCCATCAGCAGATCCAGGTCGCCCTGAGGAAGGTCATACAGCTCCTGGAGTTCCACTTCGCGGTTGAGCAGATGGCTGCGGAACCATTTGCGCACCTGTTCCTGCGGCGGGATGTCGCTGGTCATGGGCTACTACTTCCAACGTGTTTCATTGTCCAGCCATGAGGGTTCTCAGCTGGTTGGAATTTGATCAGGCCGTGCAAAGCCTGGTTGAACAGTTGTCTTCGGCGTCGTTTGCGGGTGTTTATGGCGTGCCACGCGGTGGACTTTGTCTAGCCGTGGCCTTGAGCCATGCGCTCGAGCGACCGTTGTTGGCTGAGCCCCAGCCCGATGCGTTGATCGTGGACGATGTCTATGAGACCGGCCGCACCTTGGAAGCGCTGCATACCCGCTTTCCCAAGGCCAGTTTTGTGGTTTGGGTAAGCAAGCGCCCACCCCAGTGGTGGGACGCGGTGGTTGTCACAGACAGCTCCGAGTGGTTGCTGTTCCCCTGGGAAAACGCCGCCCAGGCCCTCGCCGATGAGCAGACTTATCGCAGCTCCCGGGGGGTGGGCTGATGGCCAAGCCCACGATCTATCTCGCTTCCCCTTACGGATTTTCAGCACAGTGGAAGCGTCTGCTGCTGCCGGAATTCATCAGAGCTCTTGAAGGGCTGGGTCTTGAAGTTTGGGAACCGTTCGCCCGCAACGGCCAGGTGGATGTGGCCCAGCCGGGCTGGGCGCACCAGGTGGCGCAGCGCGATTTGCAGGATGTGAGGGATGCCGATGGCCTATTCGCGATCGTGAACGGAACGCCGCCCGATGAGGGGGTGATGGTGGAACTGGGTGCAGCGATCGCCCTGGGTAAACCCACCTTTTTGTTCCGCGACGACTTCAGGCGTTGTACGGATTCCGAAGATTACCCGCTCAACCTGATGCTGTTCGCCGGTCTGCCGGCGCAGGGTTGGCAGGACTTCGTTTACACCAGTCTTGAGCAGATCGCCGACCCCGGAAAAGCCATGGCACGCTGGGCGCGCGATTGCTGAGGACAGGCTTCCTTCTTGGTGATCGCGTGATCAGCTTTCTTGAGCCACGGTCAACAAACACGCTCTCAAGCGAGTGATTCAAGCGCTCATTTCAATAAAAAGCGGCTGGGTTGGAGCTGTTGTGAGGGTTGGTTGAACCAGGTCGGCCTCATGTCGTGAGGTGGATTGATTGTGCTGACGAATCAAGGTCTTGTTTGAGTTGAATCAAAAGCGGATGGGCTCTGAGATCCTCGCTCTCGCCCGCCAACTGCTCCAATGCGGCGAGATTGCCGCCATCAATCGCTCGTTTCATGATGCGATTCCATGCATCCAGGGCTTCGATCTGGGTTTGTCGAAGCGAGCATCGTCGATCATAAAGTTCGTAAATGACCGTGCTTTTACTTTTGCCTTTTACTTTGACTTCGCTAATCATACGAAAGGCAAACCGATGCAAGGCTTTCTCTTGCTCAAGTTGTGTCAAGAGTGCATGGCTAACAATAATGTTGGTTTTATATGTTTTGTTTGCACCCTCAAGACGGCTCGCCAGGTTCACTGTATCTCCCACTATGGTGTAATTGAATCGATCTACTGCGCCAACATTGCCAACAATGGCTTCTCCGTAGTGCAGACCGATTCGAGTGTTGAATTTCAGTGGTGCATTCTGTTGGGCCCACTCATCCCTTAATCGATTGCTGGCATTACGGAGAGCGATGGCTGTTTCGCAGGCCAGCTCGCATGGATTTGTCAGAGGAGTGGGCATCCCCCACATCACCATCAATGAATCGCCGATATACTTATCAATCGTGCCCTTATTCGCGATCACATGATTAGTGAGCTCTGTGAAATATTCATTCAGATAACGGAATAAATCCTGCGTCTGAACTGATTCTGTGTACGACGTGAAATTATCAATATCGGTGAACATCACTGCAACATGTTCAGTTGTACCGCCCAATTCAGCCCGCCTGTCGTTCAGAAGAAGTGACCGAACAACTTCATTTGGTAGATATCGAGAAAATGATTCGATAGCGCGTGTAAGTCGATTGGTTGCCAGTGAGACATTATTGATCTCGCAGATCCAGGCCTTTTGGATGATATATTTTTTGCTCAGGTTTATGTCCAGGTCGCTCAAAGCTTGAATGCGTGAGATGATTTGATTCAACGGCCGCGTGAGCTGACGGCACACGAAATAAATCGCGATACTGGTAATCAGCAAAGTTGAAAGTTGGAGGATCAACAGCTGAAAAAGGGCTTTGTTTAATGGATCAAAGATGGTTTGCTTATCGATTGCATTGACAGCAATCCAGTTCGAGTTACCGGCTACTGACGTCATCGCGTACGTCAGTAGTGTATTTCCATCCAGATTGATTTCTTGAAAGCTATTAAAGTTGCCACGACGTGTCACCAGCTTATTCAATCTCCCCCAAGCTGTGGTTGATAAACGGCGTGGAGACTGAATTGAGATCCGAACAAATCTAGAATCCGTCGCTGTTGGGAAAACGATATTGCCACTTTCGAAAATAAGGTAAGTCACACGGCCCTTATAGTCACCGCGGTGGAATTCAAGGTAGTCAGGATCTTCGCTCACTCTTGTTGCACCTGAGCTATTGGGAATGACCTGATCATTAAGTGTTTCGTCACTTCTCATTTGATCAGTTCCAGCAATCCCAATGGCTGCTCCCAGTTTTTCCAGTGGCAGACAGAAGCTCAGTGTTCCGATGACTTCAGACTTATCACCAGGATTGGCTGACTTAAGGATTGGCTGATCAGCACTCAGGCATCCCTCGGTTCTGATTCCTGCTTGTAGGAAAGCCACGCTCCAGCTGAATTGTCCATTCCGGGCTTTCTTGAAGCCTTCGTAATCTTTGTGTCTCAGTTCAAGAAGCTTTTTCTGATGCGATGATTGTTCTGAATCAAGGCTTGTGTAGACCAAGTTCCCTTGACGATCAAAGACCCGCCATACTCTGTTGGGCGTCAAGCGTTTGACTTGCCGCAATGTTGCCTCGATTTGTGTGTCGTCCAGGTTGATTATTCCAGGTTGTTTGCTTAATGTATCCATCAGTAAAACAGTCGACTCTTTCCACTGGTTTATGTTGCTTACCAGACCTGTTACCTGATCTCTGTTTCTAAGGTGTGTATTGCGAATCAGTCGCTCTGATGTTGTGCGAAAGATGACTACATTCCCGACTGAAAATAGAAGTATGATTACAAATGTGATTTGGGCTGTAAACGTAAATTGAAGTGTTTTTATTACTCTGAATTTGTTTTTCAGAGGCATTACTGGCTTGAGCCACTTTTGAAATTGAAGAGACATGTAAATCTATAGATCTTTTTTTGAGCTCTGAGTTTTCAACTGTTTTAATGCAAGAAAAGCAAGGCCAGATATCGAGAGCCCGGTGATTAGAATTTTGATTAATAGACGCCGAGATCCCTCGAATAATACAGACTGTTCTCTCTCAATCAAGAGACCCATGTTGGCCTCGGGAATGTATTGGTAAGCACCCACGACGGGTTTTCGTTGATGATTCAGATAAAGGTATGGCCCGGGTCTGTCGTTAAGTGCATTGTTAATACCCTCGCTTTTTAATGCTGGGTATTGGTTTGGCTCAAGTGGATTGTAAATTTCAGTAATTCGACTTAATGACGTGTAGGCAACGGCATGGGTACTCTCCGGAGGTGAGAGGTTGCTGGGTTGATCTTGTATGAACATTGAGCCATGCAACATTTTTGGATTGATATCAACAGAATAATATCCACGGCGCTTGTTTGTATTATCCCGAATTGGTAGGGCAATAGTCGTTGTTGGACGTCCCGCGCGAGGATCCTTGAAAAATCGCAGGCTAACATCACTTGATTTTTCGGGATCAATGTAGGTTGTTGTATTTTGGACGGGTTGGTAACGACCTGTTTTTGTTGTTTCTGTTGACAAGGCAATAATGGCTCCTGCTGTGAGGATTGATATGCTTTCTGCCTTTAAATCTGTTTGAAACAGGCCTATCGTGTCAAAATCACCATCGGGATTTGAGGTGGTATTTTGTCGGCTTGGGCGAAAACGTTTTTTAGATGACAATACTTTGATGCTTTTTTCTTTGAACTCGGGACTTTTCAAGTGTTGGGTAATTGATATGATAAGTGAGTTTTTTGCTTCTGAAAAAGCGTTTGCCCTTTCAGTTAAAACTTGCTTTTGCGCTTCATATGCCTGACGCCCGGATGTTCTTGTATCGTTGAAATATGTCATGAGGCCAATCGAGCTCGTGACAGTGAGTGAGACAATGAGAATCTCGGTGCAAGACATTTGTGAAATTTTCATGATCTTTCCCACTTCTTGAAGATTGACTCAATCGACTCGATGGCGTTATCAACAGCAACATCAACTGGAGTGTTGTTAACGCAGACTTGTTCGATGGCTTGAGCCCAAATATTGAGTCGCCTGACCTCTGTGTAGGCTGGGTTGAGTATTTGGTAAGCAAGTTTGTAATTTTCTACAGTTTCGCGAGATGCCTGAATATGTGTATTTCGCAATTCATTCCAAAATGGATTTTCTAGAATTCGCTGTGAAACGGGTAGATAACGCCCTTGTGATCCTTCAACGTAGGCCGATAGGTTTTCAGGTTTAATCAGATTGCGTGCGTAGGATTTAGCCTCTTTGGCTTTGTTTGTGTCAAAGATAAACATCTGTTTAACCGAAATGTCTGTACGAACCTTTTTGCCAGTTATCCCTTTTGGCCAGCCGACTGATGCAATCCTTTCGTAGTAGGCGACTTCATCGGCTGTCTGAGAGCCCGGAATTGATAATGTGGGATTGGCTGTCATCAGAGACAAGCTGCTCAGGAAATTAATATTGTTGTCCACGTCACCCCATTCGGTTGCTTTTGCGGGTACCCAGCCTTTTTTGTAAAAGCTGGTGTAATTTTCCATTGCCTTGATGACTTTTTTGCGTTCTTCGGGCTTTCTTAACAACAGCTCTCCGGATGTGTTGATAATCTTGGCTTCGTGAGCTTCCAGGAAAAAGTCAAACAGGATATGGGTGTCAGATGTCGAGCTTGCCATTGGTAGGCCAATGCCTTTGATATCAACGAAGCCGGCCTGAATCGCTTTCTGTTGATTGTCTCCCCAAAATTCCCAGAACTCGTTCCAAGTGTCTGGGATATTGATTGCCAGTTCTGTCTCATTCGCTTCTTCGAGTAAATCTTTCCAGTAGTGGATGTATGCTGAGCTCACTGAGAGCGGTATGGAATATGGATATCTCTCATTTGTTTGCTTGTTTAGAAACGTGATGTTCTCAATGATTCCAGGGGAGTAATCACTTTTGAATTCTTCGATAACGTCACTTGTTTCAAGAAGCAAGCCTTTGTAGGCAAAGGTTGGTCCATGGCTGTCTCCAACACTATAGCCATACATTAAGTCAGGCTTAGGGCCACCATTCAGAATTTCTGTCGCTCTCTGTGAGATTTCCCCATCATTGAAGAAGACAAGCTTTACTCTGTTCCCGCTTGTTTGTTCCCATTTGCGGGTGATTGATTCAATAGCGTCCGTCTCTTCTGGGTAATACCCCTCAGACCACCACACTACAAGTTCGCGATTGTTGGAGGTTTGTGTGGTTGCTTGGTTCACCCCAGTGACGTTGCAGCCACCAACGGATAAACCCAGCAGGATTGACGCGAGAGATAGCTGAACTTTCAAGCGTCACTCCAATACTTGAAATCACTTTAGCAATTTTCTGCGATCCTGCCGATCCGCGAATCGGGGCAGCTTCAGGCCACTACCATGAAGTTAAGGCAAGTACCCAGATCGGCAGCGTGAACAGCAAAATAAGATTGCTGATGATTAGGGTTTGAACTGTAAATGCTCGGTCGAGATTGAAATTTTCAGCTAACACCAGAGTTGCAAATGCGCAGGGCATGCCTGATTGCAATACGAGGATCAACCGTTCTGGACCTGCAAATCCCGTCGCTGTCAGTAAGGCTCCGATAATCAGTGGCACTACCACCATTTTGATCAGTACGGCTTTGAGAGGTAGTTGAAATGAGCCAGATCCGCTGAGCTGTTCAATTCGCATCCCCATGGTGAGCAGTGCCAGCATGATTGAGCCCCATGCAATCACGCTGAGGATGGTGCTGATCGCTTCCGGCAGTTCGACTGCTTTGAGCAAAAGGCCAGCGCCAAATGCCAGCAGTGAAGGATTTTTGTAGAGAAGTTGGGATGTTTTGACCATCGCGCTGCGCCACGAGCCGGAGCCGCTTGCCTCCCCTTCGTCTCCACGTGTCGCAATCCAGGCTCCAAGTCCATAGCCCCCCAGTACGGTCCCAAAGATGTCATAAAGAACTGCAATTCCGAAGTAGCTGGGGCCTAGTTGCGGTAGAAGTAACACCACAGGGAATCCAATGAAACTCGTATTGCCGACATAGCTGCTGAGTTGAAAGCTTCGGCGCGTGCCAGCAAGGATGGAGCGCTTCGTTCCAAGGATGTAGGCGGAGAAGAGCAGGCCTAGTGCAATCGCCAGGCTTGCCGTGACTGGAGCAATCCACGCGCTAGCAGAGAGCTCCGTGCTGCGCACAAAGTTGGCGATTCCGATGGGGATTCCGATGCGCAACAGGAATTGTGCGAGGAAGGCTGGAATGCGACTGCTGTTGCTTTCCCCCCAGGCTCCTCCGTAGGTGACCATCAGTTTGCTGAGGAGCATTCCGCTGCCAACGGCTGCCACGATGGGCAGATACACCGATGTGACAATGGAGGAAAGATCAGTCAACGTTGCTATCGTCCTCAGCCAAAATTAAACCCAATGAACCTTCGCATGTGTTGCTTGGTCGGTCAATGGTTTGTTAGAGATAGCTGTGGGTGTGAATGTAAATTGAATTGCGTCTTGGCTTGGATTTGATGCTTTCTATCATTAGCCCATCATTGTTGAACCCATATTCCCGTAAAAGGGCAATCACTTGGTCTCTTCGTCCCTTTTCTCGGCCTGGTAGCAGTCATCTGGTTGCAATGTTCCCAGGTTCTTAACTTATCAATCGTTGTGCTGTCTCTGAAATTTCTGGCGAGGCATTCAATTCTCCTCACTGCCCTCCTTCGGCAGGGTGGTGAGGGCTGAGCAATAGCGGTCGGCTACTGCCTGTGCCGTTGGATCCTTGTCCACGCCCATCCAGCCCTTGTTGCCGAATCCGCTGGTGTCGCCCTTGCGATCAAAGGTGAGGTCCTTACAGTCCAATTGATAGCGGAAGCTGCGTCGTTCCACTCCACCCGGCGTGCCGGGGGTGTAACTCGGCGCCACGTAGCCCACTTGCTGGCAGCTGATGGTTTTGTTCTGGTTGTTGAAGCCGTAGGTGGTGTTGCACACCTTCCTCCCTGGCATTCCCGGGTTGTAGCTGGCCGGCGTCCCCGCGTATTCATTCAGCGTGGTCCCCACGAAGCTGATGTAGCGGCCGTAGCTGCCACGAACCTTCATCTGGCGCACCGAGCTCGGTTTGTAGTTGTAATCGCTGTGCGCCTTCACATCAACGTTGCCGGAGGTTGTCTCGAAGCTCTGGCCTGATCGGTACTCCTTGCAGCCCTTGTAGTCCACCGCCTTCAGACACGGATCGTCCTCGGTCTGTGCCAGGCAAGGTGTGGCGATCAACGCGATCACCCCGAACAGCAGTCGCCCGTGCATGGATCGGCCGAAATATGTGCAACAACCCTACGTAGCGTTCTCAGCGGAATCCAGCGAAAACGCATCCGGTAGCAACTCTGTCAATGGCTTTGTCCCAATGCCGTCGATGTGAATGATGGCGTTGTTCGGCATTAATTCCTGCATCACCTGGCGGCAGGCACCACAGGGCATTCGCGATGCCGGTGGCGCGTTCTCCTGGGCATCCACACAGCTCACCGCCAGTTCAAGAGGTTGCAGACCCTGGACCACACAGCTGAACAGGGCCACCCGTTCGGCGCAGATGGTCAGGCCGTAACTGGCGTTCTCCACATTGCAGCCGGTCACCACCGTGCCATCGCTGCAGCGCACGGCCGCACCCACGTGAAAGTTCGAATAGGGGCAATGGGCCCGTGATGCAGCTTGGCGGGCTGCGGTCAGCAGGGGGTCAGCGCTACTCACGGCAGGTTCCCGATGCGCTCTCCCGCAGTTGTGTCAGCGCAGTGGTGCTGCCTTCGGCGGTCATGGCTGAGAGGTTCACCAGCTCGAAGCGGCGGTGCGGCTGGATCTGCAGTTGCCCTTCCACGCTGATCGTCGCGTTTCGGTTGGCGTCACCGGCTGACGCGGGTGGTGCCACCGGGCCGAGGGGGGCGATGTAGCTCCAGCTGTAGCGGAGACGCTGGTTCTCGTTCGAGCCGACCGGCGGCTCTGTTTCTTCCGCCAGGCTGGTGATCCGGCTGTCGATCACATAACGCGGCGTCACCGTGATCTCGGGTGTGCGTGCCACCGTGAACGATTGCCCTTTGAGCATCCGCACCCCTGCGATCTTGCGCGGGCTCCAGCGGCTTTCAACTGTTTCGATCGTGCACGTCAGTGGCGGCGGCGCTTCAGCCGCTGCTAGCAGGGAGGGAATCACCGCACCAGGCGCGGATTAGGCGACCGCCGCGAAGCTTTCGCGGAAGGCATTGATCGTGGCGTCGATGTCCGCGTCGGAGTGGGCCAGGGAGGTGAAGCCCGCTTCGAAGGCTGATGGGGCCAGATACACACCGCGCTCGAGCATGGCGCGATGCAGCTTGCCGAACCGTTCGGAATCGGTGGCTTTGGCGTCTTCGAAGTTGCGCACTGGTCCTTCACAGAGGAAGAAGCCGAACATGGCGCTGACGCTGCCACCGGTGAACGGCAGGCCCGCAGCCGTGGCGGCCTCCTTGATCCCCGCGATCAGTCGCTCGGTGGTGGCGGTGAGCTTCTCGTAGCTGCCGGGTTGTTTCAGCAGTTCCAGCGTCTTGATGCCGGCGGTCATCGCCAATGGATTGCCGCTCAGAGTTCCGGCCTGGTACATCGGCCCCGCTGGAGCCACCATCCCCATGATGTCGGCCCGGCCGCCGTAGGCACCCACGGGCAGGCCACCACCGATCACCTTGCCCATCGTGGTGAGGTCCGGTGTGACGCCGAAGTGGGCCTGCGCTCCGCCGTAACTGATGCGGAAGCCGGTCATCACCTCATCGAACACCAGCAATGCACCATGTTCTTTGGTGAGTTCCCGCAGGCCTTCCAGGAACCCAGGCTCAGGCTGGATGAATCCGGCGTTGCCGACGATCGGCTCGAGAATCACGCCGGCGATTGCATCAGGGTTCTCGGCGAACAGCGACTTGACTGCTTCCAAGTCGTTGTAAGGAGCCGTAAGGGTGTTGGCGGTGGTGCTGCGTGGCACGCCAGGGGAATCGGGCAGGCCAAGGGTGGCCACACCGGATCCGGCCTTCACCAGGAACATGTCCGCATGGCCGTGATAGCAGCCTTCGAACTTGATCACCTTGTCGCGGCTTGTGAAGGCGCGCATCAGGCGGAGCACCGCCATGCAGGCCTCTGTGCCGCTGTTGACGAAGCGAACCATCTCCACGCTCGGGACGGCGTCGATCACCATCTCGGCCAGGGTGTTCTCCAGGGCGCAGGGGGCTCCGAAGCTGGTGCCCTTTTCGATCGCTTCCTGCAGAGCGCTGATCACTTCGGGATGGGCGTGGCCGCAGATCGCCGGGCCCCAGCTGCCGATGTAGTCGATGTACTTGTTGCCGTCCACGTCCCAGGCGTAGGGACCTTTCACCCGGTCGAACACGATCGGCTGACCGCCAACCGACTTGAACGCCCGCACGGGGGAGCTCACGCCACCGGGCATCAGCCCCTGCGCTGCTCCGAAGATGGCCTGGGAGCGACTGGTGTTCAACGCGGGTGCTGTCACTGGAACCGACGCCAAGAGGCTGATGCAAACCGTGCAACATCCTGGCCCAGGAACGCCCGGATCTGTCTGGAGTGTGTCGATCGCCCCCAGTTGCTTGCTTACCCTGGCCCGGATTGAAGGTTGCTGTGTTCCACGACTGGTCAGCGCTGGAGAGGGATCTCCGCCGGTCTCTGCCGCCGCGGGCCGTGGTGACGAAACGTCAGGAACTGCTGAG
>ERZ802822.2146-NODE-2146-length-11199-cov-7.767758_pt1 | contig 11199 bp, 8 predicted proteins | sample MGYA00345649_ERZ802822 | MGnify/ENA primary metagenome ERZ802822 (study PRJEB30503, sample SAMEA104212359) | marine metagenome | biome: Westerlies Biome; feature: [SRF] surface water layer (ENVO:00010504) within the epipelagic zone...; material: water... | reverse complement strand
CTACTTCGCAGCGAAAAGTGGCCGGATGTGTGCCGAAGCCATCGTTGAGATTTCAGCGAACGGCAGCCGCGTACCCACGGAAAAAGAGATCAAATCCACGTACCTCAAGCGTTGGGACAGAAAGTACGGAGCCACTTACGCCGTTCTCGACATTCTCCAGCGAATTTTCTACCGGAATGACGCGGCGCGAGAGGCATTCGTGGAAATGTGCGATGACCGAGATGTACAGAAACTCACCTTTGACAGCTATCTGTACAAGAGGGTGGTGATGATGAATCCGTGGCAACAGGTGAAACTCACCCTGCGCACCCTTGGAAGTTTGCTTCGGGGTGAGGCCCTCGCCCCAGCTGGTTACGACGCCGTTCCTTCCGCTGTGGGACGTTCGGAGGGAGATTTTCTAGCGGATGAAGCGGCTCAGGCCATCAAGGCTCAGGTTCACACTGAATCGTCAACAGAGACGAAGGAACGACCCACCGTCACAACTGGGTGAAGACTCCATAGCTGAATCTGCGTTTTGCAGATTCAGCTGCAATCGGCCCATTTCAAGACTGAATGTTGTCGAAACGGGCCAACACAAACGCTTGGTTGCGCAGCACGCCCAGCAAATTGAGGCGATTGCGCCGAATCGATGGATCATCGGCCATCACCATCACACTCTCAGCACCATCAAAGAAGGCTTCAAGTGCGCGTGCTGCACCCTGGAGTTTCTGAGCCAAGCCTTCGTAGTCTCTTGCGACGGCGAGCGGACTCATCGCTTCGAGTTCCACTAACAGCGAAGCCTCGCTGGGTGAATCGAAGAGTTCGGCGTCCACCACACCTTCGACACACAGGCTGGACAAAGGCAGATCTCCTTTATCGGCTAAGCGGGATGCACGTTGGACAACAGCCTGCAATCCCTGCAAACGACCAGAAGTCCGGAGGTTGTTCAACAGAAGCAGGCGATCCCTTGCATCCACGGGATCCTCCAGCAAGCGGTCAGTGCTGACCCCATCACCGCTGACTGCCTGCACCAAATCAATTTCAAATCCATCCTCTTCGAACTGAGACACCATCCGCTGACGGAGAAGTTGTCCCAGATCATTGGCCAAGGCTGATGCTTCAACCTTGAAAGCCGGGAAACGTTCAGCCCAATGCGTTGCTGCCGTTTTGAAGAGTGACTGCAGGGGGAGTCTCCAGCCACGATTCCACAGGATCTGAACAATTCCATTGCCTGCTCGCCGCAGGGCATAAGGATCAGAAGATCCAGTAGGGCGCTGACCCTTCGCAAAGATGCTCAACAGCAACTCGATCCGTTCCGCGAGAGCCAGCAGAGCTCCTGCATCACTGGTGGGAGGAGCATCACCGGCACCAGCAGGCTGGTAGTGCTCTGCCACAGCCAGAGCCACGTCACGGACTTCTCCTTCCTCAAGAAGGTACTTACCGCCCATCAACCCCTGCAGCTCAGGGAATTCCCCCACCATCTGACAGACGAGATCGTGTTTGCAGAGATGGGCAGCACGTCTGGCATGGCTGGCGATGGGCCCCTCAAGTTGAAGCGCGAGCAGCAGTTGGTCCATGACCCAACTCATTCGCTCACTACGGTCCAGAAGCGTGCCCAGACCCTCGGCAAAGGTGACCTGTGCCAAATTTGCCCGCCGTTGCTCACTGGACTGACGACGATCCACAGTAAGAAAGAACTCGGCATCGGCCAGCCGGGCTCCAAGAACGCGTTGATTGCCGCTCACAATGGTGTCCGAAGCTGGTTCCAACCCATTGCTCACCAGAAGGAATTCCGGCCTCAGAACATTGCGGGACTGAAGTTGCAGGGGGTCTGAACCTGCCTGCGGATGCAGGAGTGGGACATAACGCTGATGGGCCTGCATCACCGTGCCAATCACCTCCGGTGGTAGCTCAACAAAGCGATCCGCGATCTTGCCCTTCAACACTGAGGGGGTTTCAACGAGATCCACAAGCTCCTGAAACAGTGACTCAGGACAATTCGCTTGTCCACCGCAGCGCTCGGCCTCCTGCGCGATTGCCGTGCGGATGGTTTCAGCGCGTTGTTCACGATTCACCATCACCCCGGCTCGGGCCAGTTGAGCCAGAAGTTCCTCGGCGGACTTCACATCCTTGAGCGGTTGATGAAGACGATGACCACGGCTTGTGCGACCGCTGGTCACCACAGGATCAGCCGCATCCAGAGTCACAGGGATCAACGCATCCCCGAGGAGGACCACTAACCAGCGAACCGGTCGACTGAAGCGCTGCTCTCCACATCCCCAGCGCATAAATCGACGCCCCTGAAGAGCATCGATCCAGCGAGGAACGTACTGGCCGAGTAGAGCGGAACTGGCCTGCCCTGGAGTCTTGACCTGCGCGAACAGACAAGGGCCTTTCGGCGTTTCCCTGGGCTGAAGATCCGATGGATCTACACCGCAGCGTTTGGCAAACCCGATGGCAGCCGGACCAGGCCGACCATCCACGAAAGCCGAGGAGACAGGTGGTCCTTTGCGGTCTTCTTCCAGATCCGGCTGAGAGTCAATCAGGTCTTTCACAACCACAAGCAGCCGACGCGGCGTTCCTGTCACCGACAGCTCACCGTGGGCGAGCCGCAAATCGTTGAGATCACTGCGAACCCTCTGCTCCAATTGCCGAAGAGCCGAGGGAACGAAATCGGCGGGGAGTTCTTCAGTGCCGATCTCAAGCAGAAACGTGTTCGCCACAGCACGTACGTGTCCAAGACGCGACTGTATTGGAAGCCGCTTCGCTAGCTTCAGAGAGTTGATGCAGCTCTTTGCCGGTGAGTCAGTCCAGTGTGGAATCCGCCACGGAATCAACCACTGCCAGGCTGCCGAAGGCTGAGCAACGCAAGCTGGACAGTCATCATCTGAGGGACCCCCTGCTAGATGAACTCTCGAATGAGCTCCCCTACTTCAGTGAAGACGCGCTTCAGCTGCTGAAGTTTCACGGGAGCTATCAGCAAGATGACCGGGATAAGCGAGAGAAAGGGAAAGAGAAGACCTGGCAGATGATGCTGAGGTTGCGTAGCCCAGCAGGACGCATTCCGGCAAAGCTTTTCCTCGCCATGGATGATCTTTCCAATCGCCTTGGCGATGGCACCCTGCGAGCAACGACCCGACAGGCCTTTCAGATGCATGGCATCCCAAAAGGTGATCTGAAGGAAGTAATCGGAACCATCGTTGAAAACATGGGGTCCACCCTGGCGGCCTGTGGAGACATCAACCGCAACGTCATGGCACCGGCTGCGCCTTACGCCAAAGGTGCTTATCCGGCAGCGCGTCAGCTGGCTGATGAAATCGCGGATGTTCTCAGTCCCGAGGCTGGTGAAGCGTCTTATCTCGAGCTGTGGATCGATGGTGACCTCAGTTATCGAATCAATCCTTCGCGGATGGTGAAGGCAGCCCGTTCACGTCAGCGTGATGTTGGAGTGTTTTCAGGTAGCGACGATGAACCGCTCTACGGAGACACCTACCTACCCAGAAAATTCAAAGTAGCGGTCACGGTTCCTGGAGATAATTCCGTCGACCTTCTGACTCAGGACATTGGTCTTGTGGCCTTCACCGATGCCACAGGTGCCCTGATCGGCTGCAATGTTTACGTGGGTGGCGGCATGGGCCGCACCCACAACAAGGAAGAAACGTTCGCGAGGATCGCTGACCCTCTTGGATACGTCGCAGCGAACGATGTGCTTGATCTAGTGCAATCGATCTTGGCCTTGCAGCGTGATCACGGTGATCGTCAGATCCGAAGGCACGCCAGGATGAAATATCTCGTTCACGACAGAGGTGTGTCCTGGTTCAAGAGCGAACTGACGCAGAACTACTTCCGTGGTGAGTTGAAGAGTCTTCGCAATGAGCCGAAAGCAAAACTCACCGATTACCTCGGCTGGCATCGACAGCAGCCTGGGATTTGGTTCGTTGGGATCCCTCTGCTCTGCGGGAGGCTCGAGGGTGCGTTTAAGGCTGGGCTTCGAGAGATCGTTGATCGTTACCAGCTCGAACTGCGTTTGACGCCTAACCAGGACGTGCTTCTGTGCAACATCGGCAGCTCCCAGCGCAATTCTGTTCGTGATGCATTGTCGAATCTGGGAATCAAAACGCCGGAGGCACCGCCACCGCTGGCACGTCATGCCATTGCCTGCCCTGCCCTGCCCACCTGTGGGCTTGCCATCACTGAATCTGAACGCATTCTTCCGCGGGTTCTTGAACGTCTGGATGCGCAACTCAGCAGGCTCGAAATCGAGAAGTCCTTGCTGTTTCGCATGACCGGATGTCCCAATGGGTGTGCCCGGCCCTACATGGCAGAGCTTGCGCTTGTCGGCAGCGGTGTGAATCAATACCAGCTGTGGCTTGGTGGTAGTGCCAATCTCCAGCGTTTGGCGAAGCCTTTCCTACAACGCATGCCGTTGGATGAACTCGAGAGCACTCTGGAACCATTGTTCGTGAGCTGGAAGCAGGCTGGTGGGCGAAGAGGTTTTGGTGATCATGTGAGCCAGCTCGGTGACGAACGGGTTGCCGAACTGCTTACTTCCGCCCGTTAGTGGCCATCCACTCGGCCGTAGACGGCCATTGATGCCTTAACCGTCCAAGCCCACAGCTGATCTCCATAGCTGTAATGCCACCATTCATTGGGATGTCGGACCAATCCGGCATGTTGCATGGCCGCATGCAGGTTGGAACGGCGTCGGTGCCAAAGGGCTTCAGGGCTGTTGGGATTAGCCCTTGCAGCAGATGCGTGGTGGTCTGGGAGCGATTCAGGACCGATGGCATCAATCGCTCCCCCCATGTTCAGAGGCGCTCCACGCTGATCGGCCAGCGTTAAATCAATGGCTCCCCCCGTGCTGTGAGGAGGAGGCGTCGACCGATCGTCACTTGGCGGTGCCCAGAAGCGTCCAACATCGCGCTGCACGTCCTCCAGCGCCGTCGCCCAATGAGGCAGTGTCGGTTGAAGGCCTCGACGCACACATTCTTCCTTGACCGCGTGCTCCACCATGAAGGCCTGAACACTGACGGGGCGCCAGGCATCAAACACAAGCAACTGGATCGGGCCGATCTCAGGATCCGGATGCTGGGTGAGGTGGTTCTGGGCTTGAACGAGACGGGTCAAAAGGCTCGATCGCACCCTGAAGGGATCACCCTGATCTCCGTAGGGGGCACCAAGTTCTGCGTAGGGATGGGGCTCAAGGCAGAGAAACGTCCCTCTGAGCGACTCCAGCGGTTCACCGCAATCCTTGATGGCCACATCACTCCAGGGCCGGCGCATCGTTGGAATTCAAAACAGAAGAACTGTATTCACTCGGTCTCCGACTGAGAGCCCTTCCATCCTTTAGATCCAGACTGAACGGGGCTTCAGTTCAACTGCGCTGCTGAGGTCACACGGTTGCGTTGATCATCGAGCAAGCAGCGAAGCACCGGGTGATTGTTCAGATCAGGATCGTTGCGGAGGATATCGGCCGCTTCGTCCCGGGCCTCTTCCAAAACGGAGCCATCATCCGCCAGGCTGGCCAATGCCAGGTCTGGCAAACCAGATTGGCGGGTTCCCAGCACTTGCCCGGGGCCACGAAGCCTGAGGTCCATTTCGGCGATCTCGAAACCGTCCGTGGAACGCACCAACACCTCAAGTCTCTGCCGAGCTAGCGGATTACGGCTGTCGTTAATCAACAGGCAGCGGGATGCCGCAGCACCGCGGCCGACTCGACCTCGCAGTTGGTGAAGCTGTGCCAGTCCGAAACGATCAGCGTGATCAATCATCATCACGCTCGCTTCAGGAACATCCACACCAACCTCCACAACAGTGGTGGACACCAAAACCTGCGTTTCCCCGCGCGCGAAAGCCTGGATCACCGCCTGCTTCTCCGCACTCGGCAGGCGTCCGTGCAGGAGCCCGACCTTGAGATCCGGAAACTCCTCCTCCTCAAGCTGACGATGCACGTCAACGGCAGACCTAAGGTCCATTTTTTCTGACTCCTCCACAAGCGGAAGCACCACATAAGCCCTCTGGCCCTTCTCCACCTCCTCACGGATCACGCTGTAGGCCTGATCACGCTCTGAGCCTGCCAACATCGTGGTCAAGATCGGCGTGCGTCCCGGCGGAAGTTCATCGATCTGACTGACATCCAGATCTCCATGGAGTGACAGAGCCAGCGTTCGCGGGATCGGTGTCGCTGTCATCGTGAGGAGATGGGGCTGGAGACCTTTTCCAAGCAGTCGATTGCGTTGGCGAACACCGAACCGGTGCTGCTCATCCACCACCACCAATCCAAGACGCTCGAACGCAACAGGGTCCTCCAGCAGGGCGTGAGTTCCCACAAGAACCTTGCAGCCCCCTGAAGCCACATCAGCGAGAAGCTGCCTCCGTTTCTTGAGAGGCGTGGAACCGGTCAGGAGCTCAACCGTGACATGCAAAGGAGGAAGCCACTGGCAGAGACTGCGGTAGTGCTGTTCCGCAAGCACCTCCGTCGGGGCCATCATGGCCCCTTGCCATCCGGCCTGGATGGCCTTGAGCAAGGCAGCAACAGCAACAACCGTTTTCCCACTGCCCACATCACCCTGCACCAGCCTGGCCATAGGCTCCGAGCGCTCGAGATCCTCATCGATCTCCGCCAACACTCTGGTCTGTGCCCCTGTGAATTGGAATGGAAGATTGTCAAGGAAGCGAGCCAAGAGACCGTCGCGATCCGAGGCGATCCTCAGTGATGGTGCCGCTCGCTGACGCAGTGCCGCCCTGCGTTGCATCAATCCGAGCTGAAGCAGCAGAAATTCATCAAAGACAAGACGGTGACGGGCCTGCTGAAGCTGCTCGGACGTCTCCGGTCGATGAATGGCCGTCAGCGCCTGATGCCTGTCCAGCAGCTGCCTAGCTTGGCGTCTCTGAGGTGGCAGTGGTTCAGGCCAGAGACGGACGGATGGCAGCGCCGCTTCCACCAAGGTTCTGAAACGATCGGCCGTCAGACCTTCCGTCAGGGAGTACACCGGCAACAGCCTGCCAATGCGTTTGGATTGCAAGGGGGCCTGAGCACTCTCCATCACTTCAATCAGCGGATCCTGAAAGCTCAGGCCGTAGGGACCATCCTTGACCAGACCGCTCACTGCAACGGTGGCTCCATTTGGATAGAGCCGGGTCTGTCCATGGAGATAGGAGGGATTGCTGAAACGCCGACCTGCCAGAAAACGACTGACCTTGATGCGTCCGGTGGGGTCCTGAAGCTGCAGCTCGAGAATGGAGAGATTGGGATTTCTCGGACTCGTGAAGCCGTGACAGCGACGGACGGTGGCAACGATGGTGGCTGTTTCCCCGGGAACCAAGGCCTCAATCCGGCGCAAGGCGGAGTAATCCACATAGTCCCTGGGGTAATGAAGCAATAGATCTCTGACCACCAGGAGACCGAGGCTGGCCAGGCGTTCCGCCTGCTTGGGGCCGATGCCACGGACCCGTGACAGTGGTGCGTCCAACGGCATGATTCCGTGGTGAGTCGCTGGAGCTGCCGGGCTGCTCGTGGCAACCTTCAATTTGGGAGGTGCCATCGGTCGGGTGGGTTCCAGGCGCTGACGAAGGGCATGGAGCCACTGCCTCACCGTGGTGACTAGGCGCCGACGCGCTGCATCACTGAGAGAGGGATAGGACTGAAAATCATTGGAGAACGCCTGCAGGCGTTCCTTGCAATCGGGCGGAAAAGGAATTCCTGGTGGTGCACCCAATTCACGGCTTAGGAAACTGTGGAATGTCTCCTGCCGGCCTTGAACATTGACGAATCCTCGCTCCGCCTCAAGCGACAGCGCCTGCTGGAGCGGGCGAATCCAGATCTGAAAACGCTCCAGAGCCTGATGATCCAGGCCAGGACTCAATGGCGCGGAGGGATCTCCGTTCGGTTGGGCCACCAATGGGTTTGAACCTCCCTGGTGCTTGAGCGACGTTGCCAGTGTCGCTCCTTAACCACAAGAGTGGAGAGATAACGCCGTTGCTGCTGAATGCGTTCGCGGCAACGGCGCAGAGAGGGATGATCGAATTCCAGCTCAGAGCTGCGCAGAAGTAGGCAGTGGCTTTCAAAGGACTGCTCATCAGCAGCTACGGGCAGCGGGAGATGGAGTCTCAGAAGATTGGACTGGGAAGCCTGAGACGGCAGCTGACCGTTCATGGCGGCCTCCAACAACTGGATGGGTAGAAGACTTCTGATGATTCCCGCCCGCATCAGCTCCACATTGAGCGCATGGGAAAGATTGCGAAGGCGTCTGCAAAGGGCTGCATCAAGTCCCTCAATCCAGGCCAGCAGATCGCTCGGTGACGCTGGCATCAACTGATTCGATGATGAAACCGACCGCAGCAACGAGCTCTCCGAAGGTGTCATGGCTTCACCGGAAGACACCTGGGCCTCCCTTGTTTCCATTGACTCACTGGCCAAGACAAACAGGGAACGGAGCAGATCCAGTTCCGTAGCCTCTTGAATCGGTGGTTGTTCTTCCTTAGAGAACTGATCCGCTTCAGCCACACCATGATCTGAAGATTGCGGGTCAGGGACCAAACCATCAATCAAGTCAGGACGATCGAGGGGAAGCGACAGTCCGAGATGAATTTCATGACAGGGCTCTGAGGCAACCAGCGTTTCAGAGGAACTGGCCATTGCCTGAACCTGGAGGAGGCGGCTGCGCTGGGCATCCGCCCTTAAACGATCGGCCGTGACGAGCAGCTGCTCGACAGTGATCAAGGTGGTGGTTTTCTGAACAAGTGCATCAACCCGGAGATGGATGCTTTTCAGGCCATCCCCTCTGCGGATCCGTGCGTCCACATCGCGGTCACAGAGAGGATGCTTGATCGCGGTGCGGACGGCCTTGGGGAGCTGATCGCGAACAATCTGAAGGTAGAGCGCTTGCTCCCGGTAAATCGAGGGGGATAGAGAGCGACATCGCTTGGCCAAACGCTCCAGCTGGAGGTCTGGATCATGACGATGGCGACTCTCCGAGTGAACCTCCAAAATCAGCCCTTGGTCATGGATGCCACTTCAGCGGCAAAATCGTTGTCTTCCACTTCGATGCCCTCACCGAGGGTGTAACGAGTGAAGCGACGCACCTTCACATTTTCACCGATCTTTCCTGCCGTCTGCTTGACGAGTTCGGCAACGGTGAGAGAACTGTCTTTGATGAAGGGTTGCTCCATCAGGGCCAGTTCTTTGAGTCGTTTGTTGATCCGACCTTCGACAATCTTTTCCTTCATTTGCTCAGGTTTGCCATCGAGATCATCACGTCCCATCTCAATGGCCTTCTCTCGCTCACGGATCTCGGAAGGAATCTCATCGGTGTTGACATACTCCACACCTGGGCAGGCAGCCACTTGCATGGCCACGTCCCTGAGCAACTCCTGGAACATCTCGCCTCGGGCGACGAAGTCGGTTTCACAGTTGACTTCGATCAGCACGCCAACACGGGCTCCGGTGTGGATGTAGCTGCCAACAGCACCTTCCGCAGCGGTGCGTCCTGACTTTTTCTCAGCGCTGGCGATACCTTTCTGACGAAGCCATTCGATGGCTTTGTCAGCATCGCCGTCAGTGGCTGCAAGTGCTTTCTTGCAATCCATCATTCCCGCGCCGGTCTTGTCGCGCAGGTCCTTAACGAGCTTGGCGGATACGGCAGCGGCCATCAGAAGAGAAGGAGGGGAGTGTTTGGGCAAAAAGCCGCCTTTCCAAACATTCGGAAGGGCGGCGTGAACTTAGCGGCTCGAGGGACTCAGCCTTCGCTGTCGTCACCACCACGCTGTTCATTGGAGCCATGACGGCCTTCATTGATGGCATCGGCGAGACGGCTCAGCACCAGCTGAACGGAACGCACTGCATCGTCGTTGCAGGGGATGGGAACCTCGCAAAGATCAGGATCACAGTTGGTGTCCAGCATGGAGACCAGAGGAATATCCAATTTGCGGGCCTCGAGCACCGCATTGGTTTCACGACGCTGATCAACCAGCACCACTACATCGGGAAGACGACGCATGTTCTTGAGGCCGCCCAGATATTTCTGGAGACGGTCAAGTTCACGACGTAGAACGGCGCCCTCCTTCTTGGGACGCATGGCGATCGCTCCGCTTGCCTCCATGCGCTCAAGATCCTTGAGGCGATCGATTCTGGCTTTCATCGTGGTCCAGTTGGTCAGCATGCCGCCCAACCAGCGTTGATTGACGTACGACCCACCACAGCGTGTGGCCTCTAGAGCCACCACTTCAGAAGCTTGTTTCTTCGTGCCGACAAAGAGAAAACGTTTGCCGCTCCTCGCAGCAGAACGCACCCATTTGTAGGCGTTATTCATGCAGACAGCGGTCTGCACAAGATCAATGATGTGAACCCCATTCCGCGCGCAGTAGATGTAGCGCGACATTTTGGGATTCCAACGACGAGTCTGGTGACCGAAGTGGGCACCAGCCTCCATCATCTCAGAGAGAGTGACGACAGCCATAATTGTTTGAGGTTTCGGGTTGGCCTCCACCTGTCAGGGATCACGTGCGGGCTTATGCCCAGACGATCAGCACCCGAAACAGACAGGTGTGCGGTTTGAGAGAACCTCTTGAATTTATCAAACGGTCGGTTTAATGCAGACCGTTGGCCCTGGCCTCGCTGTAGAGAGCCTCAACGCCCAGTCGGTTCAAGGGGAGGCGCAGAAGTTCGAGGGCCAGAGAGGGCTGTCCTCGATGGATGAGCCAGGAGAGAAGCGGCTTGAGTGATCGCTCATTGACCAAACCTCCCAGGGTCAAAACGGACCAGAGAACCCTGTGCATCCAAGTGAACTGAATAATCATGCGCACTCGGCGACTGGGATGCTTTCTGTAGAAGACAAGGCCCATCCGCGCGCGCTCTTTCTCCACACGAATCAGATCGGGAATTTGCTCAAGCCGGAACGCGGGATGCCAGTGATAGCCGACAGCTTCAGGACAGCGAACGAGCTCCACACCCATCTGCCTCAGACGTTCACCAAGTTCAAGATCTTCCCAGCCATAGAGACGGAATCCCGTATCAAAAAGACCGGACTGCTCGAGAACGGAGCGGTCGATGGCGACGTTGCCGGTTGCGAAATAAGCCCAGGAGAGATCTCGAAGCTTGTGCCGCTCCTGCGTTGGATTCTCAAAATTCGCAGTATTGATCACAGCGCCGTAGGTGAAGCACAAACGATTTCCGCTACGACGCCATGCTGCTCTGAGCGCCCTGGCCTGACTGGCGAGAAA